>Ga0209712_10003850_pt1 | contig 12087 bp, 13 predicted proteins | sample ArcOceMetagenome_FD_187443 | JGI IMG/M metagenome (GOLD analysis project Ga0209712, IMG submission 187443) | Marine eukaryotic phytoplankton communities from Arctic Ocean - Arctic Ocean - Greenland ARC118M Metagenome (SPAdes) (version 2) | ecosystem: Environmental > Aquatic > Marine > Oceanic...
ACTTGTTTTCATTCTTATTGATGTCTTTTTTCTGCGTTGTTTTCCCTCTTCCAGCGCGAGAAGCCAGCTGTTTCCCCCCGTCTTTCGCTGTGCTCAACCTCCACAACCGAGAGACAGAGAAGGTCGGAGAGGGTTGGTCTTCGTAACAACCGCACATTAAGACGTGAACATGAATAGCACTGCGTTTCACCCACCATCATATAGCACCCTGGACGAAGAAAGGCTGCTAAACTTATCGAAATTCGCATCTTTACTGGGTTTTCATGAGTGTCCTTCGTCACAAACTATCGTTGTGTCCGCCAAGGTTTCTAGTCCATCCGCATCCCATACTGCTCGAGAACTTATCGCACAGAGAGTAAGCAAGGGAAGCAATGGAGCAAGCGGTTATCCAACGACCCAAAGGGCACTAGCTATCGAAATGGGTAAATACCTTTTTCACGATAACACTGATGCTTTCGGCGGTTCCATTATTAAAGTACCGGCCATGGAACTCGAGTCTCCAGATGATTGTGCCCACAAAGGTGCAGCCAGCCTCATGCCTAATATTGGCAGCAGTCATGTCGGCACCACGCAAACTGATTTTAATTTATCACCCGACGGTAGAACGAACTCCGAACAACCACTTAATGCCGATAGCTCTGCAAAACCTGCTATGGTTGCATCCGTCCTTCACATGGTTTCAACGGGGGAGGGCTCCAAGGAAGAGGTAGCAAAGGATACTTCTAAACCAAATGGTGAGCCTGATTTTGATAGATTACCAATTCCTTCGGAACAGAATGGCGTCGTCCAAGCGCCAACGAAAGGACATATAGGATCACTTGCGTCAACTTCGACTGAGAAGTCTACAAAACTAGAAATGGTAGCAGCAGTGAACATGAGTCGTCCTTTGTCTTTCACTCGGTCGTCGGCGCAACATGCTCCCAGCGCCCTTATCCGCTCTTTGTTCAGCTCCTTTTCATCTCTTGTGGAATCCCGTGTTAGAACTTGGACACTTTTGCTACTTCGGCATTCTTTGAGCAGTGGAGATAAAAACAGCAGGAACCGCCTTATGTCTTTACTGTCCACGCAAGATGCCTTTAAAATGAATGCAATGATAACAGACTTTGAAGTGAAGGAAATATTACCTGAACTTAAAGCTGCCTTGTTTCGCCACGGGCATGACGGGAGCGAAAGAAGGAGGCTCGCGCAGATGGAAGGACATCCAGGATTTGAAATGAAATACTGTGATTTGGCAATCCCTGTAAATTTTAATGTGTCGATTGATGTGACTGTCCAGAGCCACAAAGTGACTGTGAACTTAAGTGCTCCAGCGACTGTCGGAGGTAAGAAGCTTCATTTTATCAATGTCCTTTGCGCACTTTTAACATCCACATGTGATCTAAACTCATTTTCAATCTATAGCAATTTTTGCCACTAATAGCTCATTTATCAGATATACAGAGACCTCTATAAATACAGAGACGCTCTTAAGCTCTATGATAGAACAGGCGCGTCTTGTAGTATTCCAGGCTGTAGCAATGGCAACATCGTCAACCAAAGAAGTGATGGAAAAATTGAACCCCCAACAAAGTAATGGAGAAAACGGCATATCTGCACTGTCGTTGGAATCATTGGACGCACCAGAAAATAAACATGCTAGAGATCTTGGGAATATAGGGAGACATTTATTACAAAAAAACATCATTTCTCCGACACCGAAAGATAAAGCAGCCACCAACAAGATTGCGGCTGCAGATTCATTACAGGATCGGCATGGCAGTTCTAACTTCTCTTCATTACTTAAACGTCCGGGATCCTTTACCCGGCGACCACGCGACATGAGTCATGCAAGGAATAGGTCGGTGCAGTGGGACACAACCTTCAAAAAGAAAACTTTTCAGGTGGAGAAGCATGCAGATTGTTCGGGGCAGAAACGTCTAAGGAAGCCAACACTCAGCGGCCCAGTGTTGAAGCGGAGCACGAAATCTTTTGGTAAACCAGGTGCAGAGATTTTTGAGAGTTCACGAAATGCTACTTTTGCAGAATTTGGAAATATTGCAAAGAGCCCCCATATGCTAGCGAGAAGTGAGGCTTCGTCAAACTCAAGTGCATATCACGTTTCCACCCATTTGCTCCAAAGAAATAGAACTTTAGGAAACGTAAGAAGCGACGGTTTCAGTGGCGGTGGAAGTAAAGCAAATGCCATGTTTGAATTGAATAGACCGAGACCCAGTTTGGGAGAAATGCACGGGTTAAAGGCAGGGAATGGAAGCAAGCCACCCTCATCGTTGGAAGGGGTTAGAAGACCCAGTTTCCTCGAATTCCAGGAACTCTCAAGGAATGCAAAATATTCAGTAACGCCTCCAAATGCTAGCACGAGTATTCTTGGCTTACACGGTATGACAAGCGGAGAATTCAAGCGTACACCAACGCTTCTAGAGACAATGCTTCTTTCAACACAGGCAAGGCGTGACAGCTCCAATGACGACAAAGATGGCTTTAAGGGAAATGCCACATTTTAGTGTTTAGCCAAATCAAGATGTTACCCCCCCCCCCCAAGCAGGTTCCACCGGGAATTGTGGCTAAATGCAGGAAACAAGAATGGGCTTTAAAAATAATAAAAACTCTTCCTTTATAGAGAATACTGTATTATCAGATCTGCAGTAAATCCAATGTAAATTCAAAATAGCAGAGCAATTTCCTACATAAACAAGTGTGAAATGTAGAGCAGAGTTGTACTAAATACTGATTTCTGTCAAAACAGAGGAAGCATTATAGTGTCGTATTTTGGGCTCGCTCGGCATTTCGCACGCAAGCTCAAAAGTTTGCAGTTGCAGGCAGGCCAAACGAAAGCGAAGGTGATGTGTGGTAACGATAGGCTTCGGTGGTATAATACAGTACAGTATTTACCGCGGTGGTGGTAGGTGGTGTGGTAGCACAAACAAGAAGTTGTTCCACCACCCACCACCTGCTCCAGATTTTGAAGATGCTGACGACGGGGGGGTAATAATTCTCCAGCAGTTATGGGTTACGAGCCCTCCTTTCCCGAAAAATCTTCGAAATCATTTTTGAATTGCCCCTTGACTCGTGGTATGTGCCAAAAAATAAAAACGTCCTACAACAGGAACCAGGAACCAATGTATGTGCGGAGAGGAGGAGGGGAAGGACAAGCATATCTTGATTAAGCAGCAACAGCAAGTCGTGTCGCACAGTTCCGTCCACCACCACCCATCGTGAATAAAGCATAGTTCCGGCAAGGGAAACAGCAGGATTTAGGTATATCGGATAGCAGAGCAGAGTAGAAATTAAATTCAGTTGACGTTATTTTTGAAATGGCTCATGATCACTGCTCAGTTGTTCACTCACAGCAAATGTCGGCATCGTGCTGCTTCGTTGGAACACGTCTTTCTCGCCCAGATTCAAAGGGCACACACGTCGAAACAACCATTCGGGAGAAGGTGTACGCGGATACAAAAACGACGACCCATAGTCACAGGTGCTATATGCATAATCTGAAGATCGGTGCAATACCGGTACACACGCCTGCAGATGCAGCTACTCAGCGATGCAATTTATCTCAGGATAAACGTTTATCCTATCGGTCAGAAGATCTACATACTGGGTCCATGCGGCGGAAGTCACCTCCCATTTTTTCGCGCTCTGTGTTAGTGTTGGTGCTGGCGCTGTCTTGCAGAGGAGCCATTGCGTTGGAGGATCAAAGAGATTGGGGAAACAGAATGCTAGCGAACAGCACGGGAACTCCCTCGGAAATGATCACAGGGATACCCAGTAGTGAACCGTCGGCTCGACCCACTTTATTTCCATCAAAGTACCCAACTGCGTCCCCTTCGAGTATGCCCACTTTGCATCCAACTATGTCTCCTTCAGATACACCCACTATGTTTCCGTCTATGTCTCCATCTATGTCTCCATCGAAAGTGCCCACTACAATTCCATCAATGTCTCCTTCGAATTTGCCAACTACAATTCCATCAACGTCACCCTCGAATTTGCCAACCACAATTCCATCACTGCCTCCCTCGAATTCGCCAACTTCGATTCCTTCAATTTTACCGACAGATATCCCTAGCGTTATTCCGTCAACCCAGCCGAGTCAAGTCCCGAGCTCTATTCCCAGTCCAATCCCATCTTTAGTGCCAAGCATATTGCCAACTGAAACACAAAACCCGTCAGATTGGCCATCAATCAACCCATCATATCAACCAAGCTCGTTCCCTAGCTCAATTCCGTCTTTTGTTCCTACCTCGACGCCATCTCTTACTTTGCAGCCCAGCGAATCCCCTTCAGTCACTCAATTTCCATCGACACCACCCAGCATCGGTCCATCGCTAAAAGCGTCTGGATTTCCCACATCCCAGCCTTCGCTATCTCCGTCAACAAATCCAACATTAACAGGCGAACCATCGGTGTCCCCGACCTTGCAGCCATCCGGTTCAAAATTTCCGTCTTCGATGCCCACAGTAAGCCTCGCACCCTCTTCCATTCCAACCTTTAAACCTTCTCTTGAGCCGAGTTCCGAACCTACCATTTCAATTAAGCCGTCCACCATTCCAACATCTATTCCAAGTGTCTCACCAACATTTTCACAGGCACCGTCTTCTTTACCTTCCTCCGGTCCAACAGTGGAACCCACGTTTGAGACTGAAAAAGAGAGAAAATCAACCTTTCAACAACTCATTTTCACGAATACTAGTTTTCTTCAAAACGAAGCAATGATAGAAATCTTTGAAAATGTAATGGCATCGTTTACATCCGAAATAACGGATGAAAATACTGAAAGAATCACCACTACATGCGATTTCCAGAGCGGTCGAGAAATTGTCAGAAATATGAGGGGGAGGAGACTACGACAGGGAACGTCGATCACATACACAATGGAATTTAAATCCAAGCATACCGATGTTAGTGAATTTGACAAGTTTTTAAGAGATTGGATGAATAATAATGATGTTATAGACAGTGCATTAAGCAATCCAATTGTTGCACAGAGGTTGAGAGAAAATGGTTTTGATGCAACGGAAGTAAATGACGCTGTCGTTTTCGAATTAACTTTAGCTCCAACAGGTAATCCATCTTCGATACCTTCGGATAAACCTTCGTTCCTGCCGTCAATTTCACCCTCAACATCACCATCGGGAAGGCCAAGTCTGAGACCATCCGAGTTACCGACTGTTATTCCATCGAGCGAACCTTCGACTAACCCGTCGTTGGTACCATCCGTCATTCCGTCACAAAGGCCGAGTACATTTCCATCGGCTGAACCACCGAAGAAAACAAACGTGACAATTGCAGCGGTATTTGGTTCGGTCGGAGTTGGTGCACTGTTATTCTTTTTCGGATTTTGTGTGAGGCGTAGAAGAAATGCTGGGGAAAATGATGGGCCCAGATCTCCATTGTCTAGGCTAATGCTTGTTGGCCTACGTTCGCCTAGAAACAACGTTCCTGCCCCGGCGAATCGCGGAAATGGCATCGAGTTCCCTGTTGCAGCCCCGAATGGCAATGTCGTTGTTGCCAATGACCCTGAACGCGATGATGGGTCAATGAGCTCTGAAAATTCACTAGTCAGCACTGGTTCTTCTCGTGAACACCATGATTCTGACTCTGATATTGACTTCAACGATGACACATATAATCTCGCTGATGAATTTGATCAGTACAAAGATCAAAATTTGGAGAAGATGAGGTCAGAAGTAGAGGGTATGTCTTCAAATTTCGACGGAATGATGAGTCAGGCTCTTACGAAAGCTCTCATGGATGACATGGACGATGAAGATGGAGCCATTGATGAGATGACTATCGACGATCCTGCTACCAGTATGGATATCGAAGCTACTGTGTTATGCGACATTAATGACTGGTTGAAGAAGAAGGAAGGATCTTCCGGAGCTTCAGCTGATGATAGGTACGTTATCAAAAATCACAAATGATTTATTTTCCTGAACTAAAAGCTCACTTAAAGTTCATCCTTTTTTAATTGCGATAGACGCGAGTTTATGCAAGAGACATTAAACGAAATGGTGTCCAAAGTTAGACGAGGAATGTTGTCACCAGAAGATGCATCACGCACCATTCATGGTAGTGCTGCTATGCTGGGTTTGGAACTGGCAGAAACCCTCCCAGAAACTACTCTGATTGTCACAGGAATGAGGAAACAAGTAACAAAAGAAGATGTTGTGGAGGCATTCAAAGAGTTTGGGGAATTAGAAGGTGCTGCAGTATCCTCAAAACAACGCGGCTTCGGTGTTGTTCGATACCGTTCTCCAAAATCTGTTCTAAACGCAATCGATAGATTCCGATACGGTGAGATTGTTGTACAAGATGTTGGAGTTATGATAAGAGTCCTCAAAGCTCACAACACGGGCGACGTCGAGCGGGGGCGAGGCAGATAAAACAAACGTAACCATAAATTTTATCTTTTAGATTTAGGTTATTGATTAACAAAGGATTTACCAAGTTGGCGGTTTCCTCGTTCGAGGTTCATCCACGAAAATTGTCTGCTGTTTCGCCTGATTTACCTTTTTCACAGGTGACGATTGTGAGTCTCCATACATGAAGCACTGCTCCCACTCTCGTCCGCGCTCTAAGGATATGCATCGTGAGCTGCGTAAAAAGTCAAAGATAAGGATGAAATATGGCATTGGTTGAACGTTGAAACTTACCTATACATAATTCAAGCCTTGAATCTTGCAACTTTTTTAAGTCGCTCAGCTCTTTCAAAGCCTTTACTTTTAGTGGATCTTTGGGTGGTTGTTGGAAAAACGAATAATCTTCAGCATACACTGGCGATGATGCTATGCTAAAAAAGATTACACCTGCAGCTAGGAATCCTATACATTTCTCGCTAAAGGCTGGGTCGTTATTACATCTACTAGCACAATTGCTAGTCTCTGTAGAGGGATTTCCTAGCGCTGATGCCGCTGTACAACTAGTAGGTTTCAGATGTACAGGAGATGAAAGAAAGGATTCACACAGGGGTGAAATGAACAACAAATACAGAACTGATTTCGAATTCCTCATTTTGCAAAATCAACACTTTCATAAAACAGTACAGTAGATGCAGTCGAACTATTTGTCGGGTGGTATTTTCACTGCTTATTACTTATTACTGCAATCAGTTATCAGTTATCAGGTCGCATAGACAATAAGTACATTGACCATAGCAAAGCAAAATGAGGTGGTTCTCTCGATAATAATGGCTAAGAGCCATCAGGTGGGTTCTCAACCATCATCCATTCACTCATCTGGTCATAGAATTAAATCACAATGAAGGCCTGGTCGTAAAAATACAAGCCTACCAGAGTAATCTTCAGTCTTCACAATGCAATACATCCCTCTTTTCTTGTCCTCTCAAATTGAACGTTGACTTGAAAAGGAACACCCAGATTCAAAATAAAAGGAATGAAATCACAAAGCTCAGCGAAAAACTGACCGTACTATCAAAGATGAAGAAATCAGCGACCAATACAAGAAGAAATGGACAGTCGTTTGGCGAAACGAAAAAGATTAAAGATTCCACACGGCCATGGAGAGTTGAAAGTAGCCAATTAGGAAACATGCCATACATGTATCCTCTGGAACGAACTCACATTGTCATAACACACTTGACTGCGCCAGTAATCTCTGGGAGACTGAGTGAATTTGCTAGAGTCCACTCTTTGGTCACAAAATGGTCCGACATCGTGCCAAATTCAATTCGTTTCATCTCAGCCGAAGAAATTCATCTCGATATCAAACTCTGGAAATCCCAGAAAACTCTTGGTGGAATCATAGTGGAATTCAGGAGATACAGTGGTGATGGTTTACAAGCGCACAGGCTCAAGCGCCTCCTATTCAAAAGTCTTATCTCAAAGAAACTAAACTTTCAAGATGCAAGAAAAAATCACTCCATAGAAAATCAAAAAGGGAACCTGGAAGACCAGGACTCGCGATTTGTTGATGCAATGGAGACAATTGAAACTGCTACCAAATTGATGCGCTCTCGCTCAACAGAGAACATAATTTCAGGGTTGAAACTGATTCATTTTCTTTCTGATCCAAACCGCGTCAATTATGAAATCTCATCTCACGTGAGCTGTATTATTTGGACAGGAATAGACCCATACAAGAAGACCATGCTACACGCAACAGAAATCATTCGCACCTATGCTTTAGACTGCAGCAATAAAATTGTTCACTTTTGGGCTATTAGCATTCTTGGTAATGTGTTCATTCATCAACACAAGAGAGCGGTTCTGACCTATCGTGAAATGAAGATATGGAGCGAAATTATTCCAATGCTCATTGAGGACATGGAAAATGTCAAGAGCAATCCTCATACAGCTTGTGTCTCAATAAGAGTACTGAGAGAGTTGATAGCGGTGCGCTCGCATTTGAATGACAGCAGGAGGAGAAGGATGTTTACTGAAGAGGAAAAGATTCGCCTAAAAGCATACATCGGGAATGTGGTTCTTTTTGGGATGGAACAAAATGCAAATATCGAGAAAGAAGGTCGAAGACTACTTGCAACTCTTTTAAAGTAATTTTCAATTGATTCTGCGTACTTGACGAAATAAAAGTAATCAGTCACCAACCCCGACGACTGACCATAGTCTATGTCAGCGTTAAATAAAGTCAATTCAATACACAGGAGGTCTGTGGCAGCTATTTGGCCTGATCGGCAAATGAATCTCCAAATTATCTCAATTTATTGGTCCCTACATCTCGAACAATTCGCGGTGATAAATTCTGCTAGAGAAACGCTTCCACTGCCAGTAGAACAAAGACCTTATCACATGAGACCACATTTGCGTTCGATGCATTCAAGGGCGTCCTTGTATTTCTCACTCTTTCTGTACGCGATAAGTGCCTGTCTATTAACCGCCTCGCATTTGATGTTCTGGATGTGCTCGCATCCACCAGCATTCTTAATGTAGGAGTCAAACGCCCACTGGCACACGCACCAAGATTGTACAGGGCAAAGACCGCCTAAGTCCACATCGTGACATGGCATTCGAGATGAGCACCAATTGGACTGTTGAGTCACTTCACAAAAATTACCCCCAGTTGTGCTGCTGACGTTCATACATATATGATGAGATCCTATGTCATCAAGTTGATTTACGCAGTATCCAGTACGAGTAAATCCAGAGAGAGCCTACGAAGATGTGATAACTGAATGTCAGTAATCCACTCGAAGGGCGAACGCATAAAGAATAAAATTATGGTGTGACCAGCACTGCTGGTGACGGCCGACTCACCATTCCAGAAGAAGAGCAGTGTTCGAGAGGCCGGCCGAAGACATTCTTTGCCTCTTCCTCCTGACCCAAGACAAGATTGAAAGCAGTTAGTGATAGTGCATGGGCGAGTGTTAATTTCATCTTTGATTCTTAATATATTGCACAGAGACAGCAGGGAAACATGTTACGGTATGATACTTTGGTACAGTACGTACCGGTACATAGTTAGTTACACAGGCAGGAAGATTCGAGATGTGAGTCAGACACTCTTGGACACTTTTGGCGCATCTACTAGCTAGGCCTTTCCAAGTTTTCAGCTCAGATTTTGAATTTGCTTGGAGGCAAAAAACGGCGAAATGCATCCAACACAGATTGAAGATGTACAAATAAGAAATAATAACAATACATACTAATTTCCTTTTTTTTGGTATACCATTGGATGTCCACGGACGGAAGTGACAATGCTCCTGTTGTATACTGGGACTAAGCACAAGAAGTCAAATTGTCCATAAATATGGTTGACCTTGAAAATAAAGACATCGTGATAATAGAAGTTAATTCTACCGGCCTGGACAACGACTGAACCTTGACAAAATAATTTAATGCTGTATTACAAAGATTGACGACGTTTCGCTGCATTGGCCTGATCTTCCAATCAAATGAAAATGGGTAAGTTTCGGTGTTATTATCCTCCCGCACTCATTCTATCTGACTGATCGATATCGTGCGAGACCATTAGTACTTTCATTCCAGAGGTCTTTCTCAAATCATTAATGGTGTTTTCCACTGCCAGCTTCGAAGTCAAATCAAGAGCCGATGTAGACTTTATCAAATTCAAATGGAATAAAAAATTAGAATCTGAACAAACTGAGAACACCTGCCTGAATAGCTTCAGTCGTAACTTACCTCATCCAACAACAACACCGAAGGTTTTGAAGCAAGAGCAAGGGCGACAATGACACGCTGAGCTTCTCCGCCTGAGAGGACCGACCATTCTTTTTCAAGACAATCGGGTTTCAATCCCCACATGGAAACAAACTCTGCGGCCGATGTTATTATTTCATGCTCAGAAACAGGCGATGATTGAGTGTCTGCTTGCCATGCTTTGAAGGATGAAATCCTTTTGACAAAATCTATCGGTGTTCCTGCTATGTCAACCTTGTATTGCGTGACATAACGCACATGCCTTCTCCAAGTACTTTTGGAGTCAACTTGACTCCAATCTACGCCTTCAAGACTCATATGCCCCGCGTTCAACGGACTGAGTGAAGAAATGGAACGCAACAGCTGAGATTTTCCGCATCCTGAAGGGCCTTTGATGAACACGATTTGTCCAGGTCCTACCGTAAATGATAAGTCCTGAAATAATGTCCTATTTACCATTACCAAACTTCCACCTTCGTCGACTGTTTCGACAGTAAAGTACTTGTTCAATCTATCCAATAGCAACGAATTCTCTGCGATAGGATCAAAGTACATCGGTTGAATTTGAAGAGTTGGTCGGAAATCTATTGGAAAACTTTGAGGTTTGGAAGCCAAACTTTTGCCAAAATGAGTTGAAGGTGTTGCTGATATTTTTGACTGCACGGCAGCCCATGCCATACCTACCAATCCAAGGGTGTTGGGAGCCTTCTGAAATTGATCAGGAAGTAACATGTGCGACGCATCAAAACCCACACTAAGAATGCACCACACTTCCATCAATATAACTCCAAACGTAGTAACTGCAATGAGATACATTATTAATATTTGATACCTCGCTGCATCTGCGACAGGGGACCCTCCTAATATTTGACCAGTCATCCTAAACACGATTGATTGGATAAGTGATAGAAACGAATACCAATCTTTCATAATCAATCACAAACAACTTACATTCCAGGAATCGCAACTATTCCAATCACAGACATACTATTCAAGATAGGCATAGTTCCCGACCTGACGGCTTCGCTTAAAAGTCTCGATACAGCTTCATAGCTCGTGGCACCAAAACTTAGATATAATTCGATCTCAGCCTGCCTCTCTGCAAGAGCAATTGTCAAATTGTTCATGGTCAGAGAAATTCCAGTGACACAATTTCCGAGCAGCATGCCAGTAATAGGAATGACATATTGGGGATTAAAAACTGGTTTAGGACGGATCACCACCGCAAACGCAAATGAACCCACCAAAGCTACATTAATGAAGAGCGATCCGAAAACACTTGTAAACTGGCCATCAAAGGTATATTTTGCTCGTCCACAAGAAGCATGTGCTGCAAGAGTTACCATGAATAGACAATATCCAACCACCAAGTATTTGTTCTGCAATTTAAAGATAGGTCCAAGGATGGTACTCAGAATGCTTAACTGGACAAAAGTTCGTGTTGCACCACTAATGATAGGACCAGCAAGATCTAGTTCCATTTCCCACGATGCGTAAATGATTATGAGGAGAGGACACGCGGATAGCAATAAGTATCGCGTTGGGACATGAATGACACCGTCTTGTCGGGGACACGATGCTGACGATACATTTGATTCGGCTTTGGCTGGTGGTGTTTTTTCGTGGGCTTTTTTCATGAGCAGGCCTTCACGTTCCTTGGAAGGTTCTTCATTTCGACGACGCATGAATCCTTCCAAATAAAAGATTGAACGTGCTCAAAGTTTGAAAGTACGATTAGAGGATTTGAGATGTTTGGATTGTGTAGATACTACTAGGGTATGAGTAGCGTTGTTGTGTTGCTTGTGTCTTGTGATCATTTTGGTGGTTTTGTTGTTTACAGTTTACCAATTTACACTTTACATACCAATGTTGTTGTTGGTTAAGAGCCCCCTTTAGCTAGATGAACAACGACCGACAGCCGACAGCCGATAGCTCATCAAAACCACAC
>Ga0209712_10003851_pt1 | contig 12087 bp, 9 predicted proteins | sample ArcOceMetagenome_FD_187443 | JGI IMG/M metagenome (GOLD analysis project Ga0209712, IMG submission 187443) | Marine eukaryotic phytoplankton communities from Arctic Ocean - Arctic Ocean - Greenland ARC118M Metagenome (SPAdes) (version 2) | ecosystem: Environmental > Aquatic > Marine > Oceanic...
TACCTAGCGCTAAAGTAGGCGGTGTAGCAGATGTAGTCCGTGATGCCCCGAAGGCTCTTGCGAAGCATGGCGTATCGGTTGATGTAGTGATCCCAGATTATGGATTTGAGCCATTAAATAGGCATTACATAGGTGAAGTAACCGTGGCGTTTAATGCTCAATCTCATTTAATGACTTTGTTTAAAGTGGATCAAACAAAAAATAACATAACTCAAATTGTGATAAGCCACCCAATGTTTAGTGAATCGGGTAGCGTTTATTGTAATGATGCACCGGGTAGGCCATTTGCAACTGATGCAACAAAGTTTGCGCTATTTAATGCGGCTGTTTGCGAAGCATTATTGCAAGGACTACTTAAACGCCCAAGTTCGCTGCATTTACATGACTGGCATAGCGCATGCGTTGCTGTTTTACTTAAGTTTGAGCCACGTTACAGTGCTTTACACGATATACATTTAGCGTACACAGTGCACAATTTAGCACTACAAGGAATAAGGCCTTTTAAGCACGATGAATCGAGCTTAGAAGCTTGGTTTCCATCATTAAGTTACAACGGGCAACACTTGTGCGACCCAAGGTATGCAAATTGTTTTAACCCAATGCGAAGCGCCATTAATTTAGCAGACAAAATTCATTTAGTGTCGCCTACCTACAGCCAAGAAGTGCTTAAACCCAGTAATTACAATGATGGCTTTTTTGGTGGTGAGGGGCTTGAACAAGACCTACAAAATGCAGCCAATCAAGGTAAAGTGGTCGGCATTTTGAATGGCTGTGAATACCCTGCATTGGAAGTTGCAAATGCAGTTATGGACGAGTTGTACAACGAGGCAGAAAAAAGCTTATTTGCTTGGATGAGCAACAGCGAACAGCTTGAAAGCGTTCACTACATTGCGCACCAACGATTAAAGCAATTTAAAGCAACACCCAATAATGGGCCAATTGTTACAAGCGTAGGTAGACTCACAGAACAAAAAGTATTGTTATTATGTCAGCCATTAAATGGTGAACTTGCGATAGACGCAGTATGTAATAGTATTAATGAACAGGGGGGGCGTTTAATCATATTAGGCTCTGGCGATAAAGCGCTAGAAGCATTGTTTACAAAAGCTATGGCACGTAACGAAAATTTACTATTTTTAAAAGGTTATGCGCAAAGAGTAGGTGATTTAATGTATCAATTAGGTGATTTATTTTTAATGCCTAGTTCGTTTGAGCCTTGCGGAATAAGCCAAATGCTGGCAATGCGCGCAGGCCAACCTTGTTTGGTACATAGTGTTGGCGGATTAAAAGATACGGTAAAACACAATCAAAATGGGTTTAGTTTTAATGGCGCAACATTACGTGAGCAAACACATACTTTGCTTTCATGTTTAACCGAAACGCTAGCATTTTATAAACAACATCCAAAAAAATGGCAGCAAATAAAATCTAATGCTAAAGCAGTACGCTTTTCGTGGTCTCAGGTTGCAAGTGATTACATTTCAACCTTGTACCGATAAAGTTTGTTTAATTTAACTTAAGCGAAGTGACATTTTAGATTATTTACGCTATTAATAACTTGGTATTAATGGAATTAAATAAAGTAGGTAAAGTGTCTGTATTTGTTGCAAGGCAAGCAATTTTCAATCGGCGTCAAAAAGTAGTTGCTTACGAGCTACTTTTTAGGGACAGTCCTAAAAACTTTTTTCCTGATATAGCCGAAGGGCAGGCAACTGCAAGGCTTATTATGGAAAATCAACTTAATTTGGGCACACGCCATATCACCTCTGGTAAAAAAGCACTCATCAACATTGGGCCTGAATCTTTAGAGCTTGACCTGTGTGCCTTTTTACCGTGCCAAGATGTTGTAATAGAGCTTCTTGAAAGCATAGAGCCCACTGATACAAATTACGAGTTATGCCGAGAGCTCTTTCATAGTAATTTTAATTTAGCCCTTGATGACTTTGTATATAAACCGCAATGGGATCGCTTTTTAAAGCTGGTTAAACTCATAAAATTTGATATAACCATAACCCCATTAAACGACATTCACCCTATTATAAAAAAGCTCAAAGATCACAAACAAATTAAGTTACTCGCAGAAAAAATAGAAACTCAGGAAGAATACGAAGTTGCCGCTGGCATGGGCTTTGATTACTTTCAAGGTTACTTTTTTGCAAAACCCACCATGATGAAGCACAACGACATTGATTATAACTACGGGTTAGTCGTTGCAATATATGCTGAAATAATGGGCCCGAATCCAGATTTAACCAAAATAGCAGCGTTGTTTGAATTGGATGCCGCACTGGCTTATAAATTACTACGTTTAATTAACAGCGGCGTATTTCCCATACAAAGTAAAATAGCCTCCTTAAAGCAAGCGCTGGTTTATTTGGGTCAGGAGCGGTTAAAAAAGTTTGTTAGTTTAATTGTTACCGCTCACACAGCTGGTAAAAAGCCTGCAGAGCTAATGCAAGTGTGTGTCGTACGTGCGCGCTTTTGTGAATTGATTGCTAAAAAAGTGGCCAAGCATCAGTCAGGAGAGGCGTTTTTAACCGGCTTGTTTTCGCTTCTTGACGCTATATTAGATCAACCAATGAGCTTGCTTGTTGAAAAATTACCTTTTCAGGATGAGATAAAAGCAGCCTTGCTCGAAGAAAAAAACACACTGTATTACATTTTAAAAGTTGTTAAAGCATACGAAACTGGCAGCTGGTGGACACTCGAACAAGCTGTTATATTTTTAAATATACAAAGTGATATACTACCAGAGCTTTACCAGAAGTCGGTTGACTGGGCCGACAGCTATAAAAATAATATTTAACGGAAAACAGCTTTAATGCGTAATTATAATATGGACTTTATTCGCGGCATTGCCGTGCTTGGCTTAGTGTTTATGAATGGCTATGCCTTTGGTTTTATGGAATTTGGTTATGTGCCTTTAACTACCCCCCCTGTAAGCGACACCATCATTGAATATTTTAATATACTGTTTATAGAAGGCCGATTTAGAACGCTGTTTAGCTTACTTTTTGGCGCAGGTTTGTATATTCAATGGCAGCGCTTTAAATCATCTGCGCAAATAAAAAGTAGATTATATTGGCTCATAATTTTTGGTCTAATACATGGTTTTTTACTTTGGGCTGGTGATATTTTGTTTGTTTATGGAGTGTCTGGCTGGTTTATTATTAAATATCTAGACACCGACAACCCAAAGCTATTGCAAAGAGGGCTCGAGTTTACTGGGCTCTCGGCGGTGGTTACGTTTTTAGTGTTGTTCACTATTCCTGACGATCAGAGCTTTCGTGATTCTACCAAGTTTATTGAGTTATTTAGCCCTCATTACAGTGATTACTTTAATGAAAATCTTTTTATAAATATCCTTATGCTAATCACAGTGCCGCTAATGACGATGTGGATGTGCGTTGGCATCATGCTAATTGGCATTTACGCGTATAAAGAGGGAATATTTAACAAAGGTCTATCAAATCAGCAGTTGTGGGTGTGTGGCTTAGGTGTACTTATATTTTGTAGTATACGACTAAGCACATCAACGCTTACTGGTGGTTTGGGTATGAGTTTACAAGAAATTTCTAACATGTTCGCTGCTCTGTGTATGGCTGGGCTTTATATTCATGTAATTGTTAAGTTTTGTAATAATAGTCCACAGTTTGGCAAACTAATACAGCAGGCGGGTCGCATGGCATTCACACTTTATATAAGCCAAACCGTTATGCAATTGCTTATTTATAGAGTGTTATTTCCAGAGTGGATACTTAGCTTTAATAGAATAGATTACTGGTTAGTTGCTGCCAGCTTAGTTGCTGTGCAGTTATTATTTACGTTATTTTATAGTCGTTATTTTAATCAAGGGCCGCTTGAAGTGCTGTGGCGCAAATTAACCGACATTAAATCGGCGGCATAACTCGCATTTTTAGGTGGTTTGGGTATACACTAGCGACCCTAAAAAATTAATACCATTAAGTGATATGACCGAATTAAAACGTTTAAATAAATTTATTAGTGAAACAGGTTTTTGTTCACGCCGTGAAGCCGATAAATATATTGAGCAAGGTCGTGTGTCAGTTAATGGTAATGCGCCAGAAATGGGCGTTAAGGTTGCAGCAACCGATGTAGTATTGGTCGATGGCAAACCATTAAAAACGCCACCTAAACGCGTTTATATTGCTTACAATAAACCGGTGGGTATTACATGTACAACCGAACGTAAAATCCAAAGCAATATTGTTAAAGCGGTTAATTATCCCGACCGTATATTTCCAATTGGGCGCCTAGATAGACCCTCTGAAGGGTTAATATTTTTAACTAACGAGGGCGACATTGTTAATAAAATTTTGCGTGCGGGTAATAACCACGAAAAAGAATACGTCGTCACCGTAGACAAGCCCCTTAACCGCCAATTTGTATCTAAAATGGCCAACGGCATTCCTATTTTAGATACTGTCACCAAAAAGTGTAAGGTTACACAAATAGCCCCAAAAGAATTTAAGATCATTTTAACTCAGGGGTTAAATCGCCAAATTCGCCGAATGTGTGAGTATTTAGGTTACGAGGTGGTGACTTTAAAGCGCACTCGTATCATGAATGTAACATTAAAAGGGTTAAAAGTGGGTCAATGGCGTCATTTATCCGAAGTTGAAATGGCGCAAATAAACGACTCAATTGCTGACTCAGGCAAAACCCAAGAGCACTCGTTAGATACTAACAAGCAAGTTGATAAAAATGCTGCTATATCACCAAAGCGCGACTTTCAGGGTGAAAACCCTCGTCGTAATAAGCAAAAAGAGCGAGGCGATGAGCAAAAAAATAATCGAACTAATGCACCATATCAAAAACGCTCTACAACCTATGTTGGTAAACCAAAAACGGCAAAAGCAAATAGTGCATCTAGCAATAAAGCAGGCGTACGCACTAAGCTAAGTTTAAAAAAATAAGCAAAGCAATTACCACTGTATTTATTTAAGTTATAAAAAATGCCACAGTTTACGCTGTGGCATTTTTATTTTGTTAAACACTTAATATGTCTTTATTTACGTGGTTGGTATTCAATTCTAAAAATCATAGTATATAAAACAGGCACTACTATTAATGTAAGTATGGTCGCAAAGCCTAAACCAAACATAATTGTGACCGCCATAGATTGAAAGAACACATCAAACAGCAAAGGGATCATACCGAGTATTGTAGTGATTGCAGCCATTGCAACAGGGCGCACACGGCTCACCCCAGAATCAAAAACCGCTTGGTAAGGTGAGCTGCCCGCTTTAAGCTCAAGGTTTATTTGGTCGACTAATACAATGCCATTTTTAATGAGCATACCACTTAAGCTTAATAACCCAAGTAGGCCCATAAAACTAAACGGCGCGTTCATTGCTAACAAACCGGCACTGACACCAATAATTGCCAGTGGAACTGTAGCCCAAATTACAAGAGGCTGTTTTAATGAGTTAAACAGTAAAACCGTAATAGCAAACATAGCTAAGTAGCCAAGCGGCAAAGACCCAAATATAGCTTTTTGAGCTTTGCTTGAAGATTCATATTCGCCGCCCCATTCTAATGAGTACCCATGAGGTAGCTCTATAGATTCAATAGGGCCTCGTACTCGGGCAAACAATTTAGCGGCTGTTTCATCTCCCAGCACATTTTGGTCGGCCATTACCGTTATTGTTCGCTTTCTATCGCGACGCATTATTAGGCTGTCTTCCCATTCAACGATAAACTCATCTACCACTTGAGTTACTGGTACAAATACACCTAAAACAGGGCTGTATATTTGTAAATCATGAACGCTATCTACATTAAGACGCTCATTAGCAGGGGAGCGCGCAATAATTGGCAGTAATTGAGTACCATCACGATATACACCCACCTGTTTACCCGACAGGCTTGTAAGCAGCACATCATCCAGATCTGATTTACTTATGCCTAAGCGTCGAGCTTTTTGTTCGTTAAACTGTGGACGAATCATTTTGGTTCGCGCACGCCAATCATTACGAATATTAAATGCGCCATCATCTTGAGCCATGAGCTTTTCAGCTTCAGCTGCTAGTTTTCTAAGAATGACAGGGTCAGGTCCTGTAAAGCGGGCTTCTATTTTTGCATCAGTAGAAGGCCCAATCTCCATAGGCTTTATTTTTAGTTGAGCTGATAACGGTGTATTTTGAGAATAATCTCGGACCTTTTGCATAACAACCGCAACTGCTTCACGGTCTTTTACTCTTATAATAAGTTGTCCATACGATGAATAAGACTTTTGAGGCGCATAAGTAAGCATAAAGCGCGGCGCACCTTGCCCGGTTGTACTTGTTACTTCTTCTACAAGTTCTTCTTGTTGCAAATAGTTTTCAAGCTTCTTTATGCCATCTAGTGTGGCACGAATATCCGAACCTTGTTGTTGCCAGTAATCTACGTAAAACATAGGTGTGTTTGAGGCAGGGAAAAACGACTGCTTAACCGAACCAAACCCCACTACGGCACTGCACAGTAATACAACCATGAGGATCATTGTTGACTTACGATAGTGCATTGCTAAATCTAATAGCGCTTTATAGCCTGTAAAAATAAACCCTTGGTATGGGTCGTTATCTGAATCGTCTTCGGTGTTTTTATCTTTTTTAAATTCATTTTCTGAAAACATAAGGTTTGCAAAAAATGGAGTTAAAGTAATGGCGGTTATCCAGCTAAGTAACAGCGATATAAACAACACCCAAAACAAGCTGCCCGCAAACTCACCGGTTGCGTCAGAGCTTAAACCAATTGGCGCAAACGCAGTAATACCAATAATAGTTGCACCTAACAATGGCCATTTAGTTTGCTCCACAATGTTAACTGCGGCTTTAAGTTTGGTTTGGCCACGTTTTAGGTTTATTAAAATTCCTTCGGTAACCACTATGGCGTTATCTACCAGCATACCAAGGGCTATAATAAGCGCACCTAACGATATACGTTGTAAGTCTATGGCAAACAACTTCATAAAAATAAAGGTGCCTAAAACTGTTAGTAATAAAATACCGCCTATTAAAATGCCGCTTTTAAGGCCCATAAAAATAAGGAGTACCACAATTACTATCGCAATGGCTTCTAGCAGGCTAACAATAAAACCGTCTACCGAGGTTTCTACTTCTTTTGGTTGGTTGTATACAGCATTCACGTCAATACCATGCGGGCGCTGGTACTCAAGTTCAGCTAAGTGAGCATCAATACGTTTACCTACATCAACCACATTAACGCCATTCATAAACGATACGCCAATTAATAGCGCTTGCTCAGAGTTGTATCTAATTACATTAGTGGGTACTTCAGCGTACTCTCTAAATACTTCGGCAACATCACCCAAATAAATAAGCTCGCTCGCACCCGGTTTAGAAATCAGCAGAGTTTCAAGTTCTTTAACATCTTTAAATTCGCCGGTAGGATGAAAACGAATCGACTCATCGCCCACTCTAATTTTACCTGCGTTAGACACCGTGTTTTGAGATTGTAACAAAGCAAATATATGGCTGGGTGCAATACCAAGTTGGGCTAATTTACGGGTAGATATTTCTACCATTACTTGCGGCTGTTGCTCACCTGCAATGGTTACCTTGCTTACCCCTTTAACTAATACCAGTTCACGCTTTAAATAGTCAGTGTAGTCTTTTAGTTCATCGTAAGAATAGCCATCACCTACAACAGAATATAAAACACCATATACATCGCCAAAGTCATCTAAAATTGTACTTGGGTAAACACCACTGGGTAAAGACGGAGAAAGATCGTTTATTTTACGACGCATTTCATCCCAAATTTGGCGAAGTTGCTCTTTTCGATAAGTGCTCTTCATTTCCACGGCAATTTGCGACTTCCCGTTGGATGAAATAGAAGTCACGTGGTCAACATAGGGTAACTGTTGAATTGCATTTTCGAGTGGAAAAGTAACTTCTTCCTCGACTTGCTGCGGCGATGCGCCAGGGTACATGGTAATAACCATGGCCTGTTTAAGTGTAAATTCAGGGTCTTCTAACTGACCTAAATCAAAATACGATACGCTACCACCAATTAAAAGCAGCAGGGCAAACATCCAACTAATTACTTTTTTCTTTATAGAAAATTGTGCAAAGCTCATAATTATAAGCCTCGCTCTTTATTCCATGGACGAACTTTCATGCCTTCTTCAATCGAATGAACACCCGCAGACACCACAATTTGGCCCTCTTTAATACCGCTAAGTACTTCTATGCCATCATGGTGTAATTGGCCAACTTCAACAGCTTGCTTATGGACTTGGCCGGTATTTTCATCATATAGCCAAACATAGGCATTATTTTTAATTGCTTCTTGTGGATCAGAAAAAACCGATTCAATAGGGAGTATTGTGTAAGCAACCTGCGAACGTGTTACTTTACTTAAATCAATTAAAACGCGGCCAGTCATACCTGCTAGTAAGTTAAAGTCCTCAGGCACGGGTAACGAAAACACCACTTTATAAGTGAGTGTTGCTGGGTCGGCTTGAGTGTCCCATTCTTTAATATCGAGCGAGTATTCTTTATCTTCAAAGCCATCAAATTTAACAGTAGGGTGGTAATCCGTGCCTTTTTTGAATCGTGCCACTATTTTTTCAGGAACCTGAATTTCTACGTCCATTAAATCGCGCGTTTCTAGGCGCAAAATGTTTTGTTTAGCTTGAATATTTTCAAAATTCTTTACAAACACTTTGGCAACAGTGCCCGCAAAAGGGGCTCGCAATTCACTGTACTCTAGGTTGGTTTCAGCAATTTTAAATGCCGACTCAGCAATTTGCATATTGGCGGTTGCTTGGTCGAGCTCAGATTGGCTGGTAATTTTTTTCTCGAATAATTTTTCAATTCGGCTCAGTTGCGATTTTGCCAGTTCGTAACGTGCTTTACGTTCATCAAACTGGAGTTGAAAATCTTCAGGGTCTAATTTAGCCAGTAAATCGCCTTTTTCTACGTGTTCCCCAGCAAGAACCGGAAACTCTATAAGTTCTCCGTTTACCCTAAATGCAAGGTAAGACCCTTGGTTTGCAACCACCTCAGCTGGGAAACTACGAATATTGATTTGAGAGTCATGGCCAATATTGAATAGCTTAACAGGGCGAATGGGCTCTTCTTTAACTTGTTGTTCTGGCTCAGAACAGGCAATTAAGCTAAGTAGGGTCGTTGTTAGTAAACATAGACGAAAGAGTTTCATGTCTTCTCCGTTGCAATATTGGCAAAATAAGTAAGTGCAGGATACGCTGCAAACATATAAAATAAAATTCATTAAATTTTAGAGACTCAATAAGTTTTACTTATAATGTTTTGAGGCGGTATATGAAGCTGAATCAATTAGTAATATTAGATGCCATAGTGCAAAGCGCAAGTTTGAGTGGCGCTGCGCAAAAGCTTCATAAAACACAGCCCGCGCTAACGTTGGCTATAAAAAACTTAGAAGCGCAAATAGGCTTTGAGCTGCTAGATAGAACTAAGTACCGGTTACAGCTTACTGAAAAAGGACGTATTTTTCATCGTGAAGCACAACAGTTACTGCATGCAAATGACGAGCTTGCCAAACTCGCAGAAGAGCTTTCGTTAGGAAATGAACCCCAATATCAAATTTGTTACGAACAGCTCTGCCATAAACAAAGTTATAACAAGATCATAAGTAATACTTTTAGGCAGTTTACGAGTACAGAGTTTTGTATTACCAGTGGCAAACGGTTTGTATCGTTAGAACAAGTTAATAGTGGGCAAGCAGAGCTAGGTATTGGCCCCTGGTTTGATTTATTTCATGCTACAGGTGACTTAGAAAGTGTGCCCATAGGTAAGCTCGATATTGGTATAGTAAGTGCTAAAGGGCTATTACCCCAACAGTTAACATACACACAATTACAAACCTATCCGTGTTTAGCTATGTTTGAAAGCGATTTAAGCATAGACAGCGATAGGTTATCTTACTCTAAGGGTTCTGCAATGATGAAAATAGACGATGTAGCAACTTTAAAATCGTTTTTACTTTCAGGGGCCGGATGGGCAATGATGAGCCTAGAGCATTGCAAACCTGAAATAAAAGCAGGCTTATTACAAGAAATCCATATTACAGACCGCGAACATAAATTTAGCGCACAAATAAGAGCGTTTAGGCAGCATGCTATTCATCATGGCCCTGTGGCACGCACTGTATGGGAGCAATTTAAACAACTAAGTAAGGCCTACGCTGATAAAAATGGATATTGAAAAAGAAACCCTTATTTATACCGTAATAGCCGGTATCCCAGCAGGAACAGTAGCAAGCTATGGTCAAGTCGCTACGTTGGCTGGATTTCCGCAAAACTCACGCTTAGTTGGGCGTTTATTAAAAATAATGCCAAGTGATTCTGTTATTCCATGGCATCGTGTTGTAAACAGCCAAGGTAAAATAGCGTTCCCTGTAGGCAGTAACAAGTACCAAGAACAGCGTCAAAAATTATTATCAGAAGGTGTACTTTTTAAAAACGACAAAGTAAATATGCGTGAGTGTAGATGGCAGTAAAATTAACACTTTAGGCTAATTGCCAGTGTAGATCCGATAAATAAGTGCCATTCGGCACAGTAAAATACCTTCTAGATATTTTTGCTAAGTACTCAGTATTAACAGATGAATACCTAACGCCTCGGCAACATCCTGTGATATGGCATCGTCTCGTAAACTTAGTTTGACTAATTTGATTTTGAAATTAACGGGGTAAAAATATGTCTTTCTAGGTTGGGTATATCTAGGCATATTAGCCTCCTCAAAGTAATGATGAGGTGTCCACTAAAACGGGTGAGGAGCAGTTCCGTTATAAAGAGTGTGTTAGCTATAATGTGCACAGATAAGCATGTGTATGTAATTGTGTGACATGCAGACAATCATGAAACCGACAAAGCAGATACTAAATGTTCTCTCTGGTATTGCGTGTATAGCTAAACAAGGCATTTGCTTTAGGTTTGATAGCGAAGGTATAAATAAAAATGAGTGGCGCTCGAAATGTTTATATTTAAGCAAAACTTTTGTAAAAAACAATTTTAAGCCTGAAACGTACATTAAAACGAATGTTGAAGCTCCAAGCAGCTCTACCATTGCCATGAGTTCCATGCCCACTATAATTTCTGGTCCAGCAATGAGCATTACTATTATTACTGCTAATGAGTGCCAAATGCCTTTAGACATTGTTTTTTTGATCCGACCAAACACCAAACTTTCCCTGTATAGCTAATGCCAACTAACAATTGGTTAAAATAAGCGAAGCAGGAGTAAACCCAATTGTTATTTGTCTTGATTAATTTGCTTGTTAGCTGCATTTAACGACTTACCTAAGAATACAACTGTTGTTTTGCCCAAACTCTCTTCTTTAATCCGCCTATATCCACGGCGCTCATACATGCTTAAATTGGCTTTACTATTTATACCAGTAAACAATTCAACTTTATGAGCTTCAGGATAAAATTGCTCTAATGCACTAAGTAGCTTTGAGCCAATCCCCATACCTTTAAAATTAGTTTTCACAGCCATACGACCTATATGAGAAGTTGTACCATTTAATTTTACTTGCCCACTTCCAATAACTTGTTCGTTCAAAATAACCTTTAGAACACACTTATCATTAAATTCAGACTCAAGTTCAGCTAAGCTCTGAGTTAACGGAGGTATATTAAAATCATTATGTAGTTCAGCTTCTGAAATGTACGCTTCCTTTTGAATCTGAAGAATAATAGGTGCATCTTCAATATTTGCTTCTAAAATTTCCATTTACACGAACCTATATTTATACAGCTAACTTTCCAATAAAGGGCGCATAAATGTGAGGCATAATGGCGAAGCCGCCCCGCGTGTATGCGTCCCAGCGAATGAAGTGAGTGAGTTTATTGAGTTGTTATATCGCTACTCACCAATATTTCTTCGTATCAATATAATGCTTCATGTTGGAAAAGATGTAAGCTAATAGAAAAAATGCCGGCGTCGCAATAACGTCGGGTTTTATGAACCAAGTTAATAGGCCCAAGAGCACCGTCATCATTTCTAACATAATAATTTGCTTTCTTGCTTTTACTCCCCAAAACGAAAACCTGACCCATAACGGCTCTT
>Ga0209712_10003853_pt1 | contig 12084 bp, 12 predicted proteins | sample ArcOceMetagenome_FD_187443 | JGI IMG/M metagenome (GOLD analysis project Ga0209712, IMG submission 187443) | Marine eukaryotic phytoplankton communities from Arctic Ocean - Arctic Ocean - Greenland ARC118M Metagenome (SPAdes) (version 2) | ecosystem: Environmental > Aquatic > Marine > Oceanic...
AAGTCTATCGTATAAAGCATAAAGATTTTTTAATTGAAAAGCTTAGTAAGACTTATCCTTATAGTTTTCATGTGCATAAAGGATTTAGATTCTCTATGGAGAATAGCTTAATGATCTTTTCAAAAGTCCCTTTTGGAGAGTTTTCCTTACACGACTTTAAAAGATCTAGAATTGAAGAGTATCTATTTGCTAAAACTGGTTACTTAAAAATGAATATTAAAATAGGAGACCTAAAGGTTGGACTTTATAATGTTCATTTTACTGCAGGGGGAATCCTTGGTCCTGAACATAAAAAAACTGAAGAACTTAGAAGTCATCAGATTGATCAATTGCTAAATGATATTAAACAAAATGGGATCACAGATAATATCATTGTAGGTGATTTTAATTGTGGTCCAAACGTTTCTATTAATAACTATAACAAATTTCTTGAAGCTGGCTTTCTAAGTCTAAATTCAGAAATTAATACTTGGGATCCTAAAAATCCTCTAAATATTAATGGTATTCACAAAGACAGTCCTGTGCAAAGTATTGATCATATTCTAATAAACTCTGAATTTTCATTAAAGTCTGAAACTTCAAACCTTAAATTAATTTTTAAAGAGGCAAACATAATTACTGAAAAAATGGCCGTTACTCTGTCTGACCATTATGGAATCATTTTAGAGCTTTAAACCATCGTAATATCAGAAATACAGTTGTTAAAACTTTAGTTTTCAACTCAAGTAGCCGATTAGTAAGTCATGAAAAATCTTATATCGATATCTTTATTGTCCTTGTTTTTATTCTCTTGCATACCTCAAGTTGAGCAAGCACAGTTTCAAAAAACAACACCAGAAGTTAGTTCAACGCCAATTACTGAATCTCCTCAAGTCGTAGTTGATCATGACAACGGAACTGGTTCCCAGCAAACTTCAAGCTTGCCGGTACAATTTATTGTATCTGAATCAAGTGTTGAGATGGAGCTATCACAAGTTAAAATGATTCCGATTACTCTGAGAGCAAGTTCATTTTTTCAATCATCCAATGTTGAAGTCAATGTTGATTATTCGGCCCTATTGGCCTTTGAAATTAATGCAGGAAACTATATAACAACAAGTCTAAATCAATCTCAAGCTAGCATGAATGCAAATGGAACAATTAATCTTGTATTAACTATAAATGTAAACTCAATGGCGCCTTCATTTAAATCAGTACAAAATGGTGGGACAGGAAAGCTTATTTTAAGAGCAACTGCAGTTCAAGACGGTCAAGAGATGGAACAGGAGTTTCAAATCGATTTAGAGGTTAAGCCACAGCTTACAATTGGAGTTATTAGTGACTCTGTTCCACATGATTACGATCAAGCAAATCAAGTTTATACTAGGGCCCATACTGAAGGGATTCAAATTGTATTTCAAAATAAAACGATGAACTTTGGAGCTAATGGTCAGGGGCCTTGTATTCATACCACTTCTCCACTCAGACATTGTCCTACGACTAATAGAATGGAGCCAGGGGAGAAGTATACCCCTGATAGAATAATAATGCCGGATGCGGGATATAGAAAAGCCATCTTCTATAATCACTTTAACAGTTCAGATAATATTGGAAGGTACATACACTTTAATGTAATCCCAGGAGATGAAGGTGCATAAGTTTTTATTTGTATTATTATTAATTAGTTTCTCAGCCTTTGGTAAGGTTACTGTTAAGTATGATGTACCTGAAATGGTTTGTGAAAGTTGCGTGAAAATGATAACGACTCATCTAATTAAAAGAAGAGGTCTTGCTAAAGAACAAATTAAATTTAATATAGAAAAAAAACAAGTTGATATCACTTTTCCAAATGATAAGGACTTGTCTAAAGATGATCTGAAATATCTGTTGCTCGAAGCTGGGTATGAACTCGTTAAATCAAAATAAGGATTTATTATGAGCTTTTACAACGAAAGTAAGTTTAATATATGTATTGATGTATAATTAGTGTCCTGTTGATTCTATTCTGTTCCTAAATACTTTGAAACAAAATCCTTACTCTTAGGAGAAGTTAAAGTATAAATGATAGATGCTTCTTGCTCTAAAGTTTTCAGTAGTTTCTTTAATTTATCTTTTTCATTTACAGCTAGATCACTAATTGAATTGACTTCAATCACTTTACTTACGATTTCATCAAGGCTGCATTCACGAAGAATAGTATTGAAATAGCTTATTCTGTCTTTCTTTGCTGGGAACTTTTTCTCTTCTGTTTTTTGTTTTAATCTCTTTAGACTTTTTGTAAATACCTCTTCAGATGATACAAAACGAATCTTTTTCTTTTCACCCATTGGAGAATAGTTTTTTACATTTTTTTCACCATATTCAACTACAAAAAAATCTTCTCCATCATCTTGAAGTTTTTCTATGCCTGATATTGTACCTATTCCAAATAGTATAGAAAGTATTTTGCTTCCAATTGGCGATTCATTATCTTTAGCAGTCATGTGAATTCCTTAGTCGTCTGTAAGTTCGTAATTGATATGTAACCATTGAGGGTTATAAAAAGCTTCGATTACTTAACCTACCGTGTATTCACCTAAATGGCAATTTTGAAACGACCTCTTTATTCACTTGTACTTCCAAAGTATAAAACCTAGTGTTGAGGGGAGAGAAAAAACTTACTTTAACAAACCTCAGAGGAGAAAGAAATGGCTAAAGGTCAAGATAAAGGAGCCAAAGATAAGCTTCAGAACAAAGATAAGAAAAAAATAGGAATTAAAGAAAAAAGAAAATTGAAAAAAGAAAAAGCGGAAGGAAAACAAGGTGTGTTAGGTAAAGATTAACTTTTTGTTACTTGCGTCGCATCTTTGACTCATTCTCTGCATTAGTATTTTAATAAATAAAAATATCTCAAGGAGTGGAGGTGCAAGTATCAAAAAAATTTGATTTTAAAAATTTAAGTGGTGAAACCCTATCAGGCCGCATAGAGCTTCCAGCTGGAAAACCAAAAGCCTTTGCGATTTTTGCTCATTGCTTCACATGCTCTAAAAATTTTGTTGCTGCCTCTAAAATATCAAAGCATTTAAGCCTAATGGGGATTGCGACTCTTCGTTTTGACTTCACAGGCCTTGGTAATTCAGACGGTGATTTTTCTAACACCAATTTCACATCAAATATTGAAGATCTTAAATCAGCATATAATGCGATTCAAGAAGAGTATACGGGCCCAGCTCTTTTGATCGGCCATAGTTTAGGTGGTGCAGCTGTATTAAAACTACAAGAAGAGCTTGAGGACGTTAAAGCAGTTGTTACTATTGGAGCTCCAAGTGATGTTAGTCATGTGGCTCATCTTTTTGAAACTAATATTGATGAAATAAATAGAGAAGGAAAGGCCCGAGTTAATCTTGCTGGACGTGAATTTGAAATTCAAAAACACTTTATTGATGATATAAATGAACATGACCTTTTAGCTTCTTTGTCTGAGTCTAAGAAGTCATTTCTAATTCTCCATTCTCCAACTGATACTACAGTTTCTGTGGATCATGCAGCTAAAATTTATGGCGCCTTAAAACACCCTAAAAGTTATATCTCTCTAGATAAAATGGACCACCTTGTCACTGAGGCCTGTGATGCTCAATATATAGCAGAATTAATTAGTTCTTGGGTAACGCGCTATCTAGATATAGATGAAGTAGAGGCATCAGCACTTAAAGAGGGTGTCTTTGTTGAAAGTCGTAGTGGCTTTAAATTTACAAATGATATTACTTCGGCGAAACATCAACTTGTGGCCGATGAGCCAAAGAGTTTTAAAGGGAATGATCTAGGAATGGCACCCTATGAACTTCTTCTCAGTAGTCTTGGTGCTTGTACATCTATGACTATGCGGATGTATGCCGATAGAAAAGGCTTTGATCTACAAAATGTTAAAGTAACTCTTACTCATGAAAAAGCAGATACTGGTGGAGATATTAAACAAGACGTTATTCATAAGCATATAGAACTAATTGGAAACTTGAGTGATGTTGAGAAAGAAAAGATCTTGGCAATTGCAGATAAGTGTCCTGTTAATAAAACTTTATTAGCTGAAGTTAAAATTACGAAGACTTCAATTTAACTAGTATCAAAAAATCAGTATCAAAAAATCCCTATAGATCCCTTCTGACACCACTTGTGCGCTATGCGTCTCTTACATCTGAATGTTTTTAAATTGAAGAAAGAATAAATATATTGGTGTTTTACAGCAAGTTTTAAAGATGTAAGAAAAGTTGGACTCTATTTTGCAACCAATCACATATCAATTCATGGATGAATGCTAACAAAACAAATCGCGGGAGAGAGCTTGTGTTTAGAGTTATCAAATTTAGTTTATGTCTTTTCGTTATTGGAGCAGTTCAAGTTCAAGAAACATTTGCACAAGAAACATCTACAGATGAATTTAGTTTGGATGAATTTTCAGAAGGATTGGAAGTTGAAGAATCTAATATTCAATCAACAGAAAAAAAAGATCTACAAAAAACAATAGTTAAAGAAGTTCCTGACGATAAAGAGTACGAAAAACTTTCTGTAACAGGATCACATATTAAAAGAATCGATATGGAGGGAGCTTCTCCGGTTATGATGATTGACAGAGATATGATTGAACAATCAGGACATAACTCTGTATCAGATGTTCTTCGAGATATGACTTCAAGCTCTTTTGGTGGAGCTCGAGAATCAAGTGGATCTAATGCCGCGGGAGTTGCTTCAGTTTCTCTTAGAGGTCTTGGAGCAGATAAGACTCTAGTTCTTTTAAATGGAAAGAGATTACCAAAAGATGCTGTAACTGGATCTGTTGATTTAAATTTAATTCCTCTTGCTGCTGTTAAAAGAATTGATATTTTAAAAGATGGAGCAAGTGCCACTTATGGATCAGATGCTCTTGGTGGTGTTGTTAATATAATAACTCATAAAGATTTTAGTGGATCAAAACTTTCTTATCAAGAAAGCTTTATGACTCAGTTTAAGGGTGGGAAAACAAAGCAAGTTGAATTCATTACAGGCTCAGCAACTGCGAGAAGTTCTGTAACAACTGTTTTATCTTATAGAGAGAATGAAAAATACTTTTCTAGAGATCGTCCATGGAGCGAAGAGGGAGTCTCTACTATCGGTAGTCCAGGATCTTATTTAGATGACTCTGGAGTTTGGAAAGCCGATACAAATAACTGTAAGCCTGGAGACATAATTGATGGTGGTAGTGGAAATATGTTTTGTAGTTATAATTATGCAGATAAATCATCTGAGTTACCTGACTTAAAACAACTAAATATCATGTCTCTTTTTGAATATGAACTTGATAGTGGAATAACACTTTATGGAAGAGCGAATGCGACAAAAAAAGATGTTAAGTGGAACTATGCTCCTGCTCCTGGGATCTTTTCTATTCCAGCAGCTGTTGCAGCTGGACTTTCGATTCCGGGGTATACCAGTGGAGATGTAACTGTAAGATATAGAACAGCAGAGCTTGGAAATAGAGAAACAGAGATAGATACATATGCTCTAGGTTTCCAAACAGGTTTAAAAGGGTCTCTAGCAGATACTTGGGACTGGGATTTAACTTTTGATAGAAATACAGTTTATAAAAATTCACTTGGGGTTTCAGGTTATGGTCTTCAAGATGAAATAGAAAAATTAATAGCTGATGGAAACTTTAATCCATTTGATTACACTTCTACAAGAGGAACTCTTGACAGTGCTAAATACCAGCCATGGCAATTGTCACGATCAGAAAATAATTTTACAGAATTAAAATTTTCAGGAGAACTTTTTTCAACAAAAAATGGAGCAGTAGGAGCTGCAATTGGTGCTACTCACACTCAAGAAAAATTTAGTACAAAAGTTGATGATCTTTCAGCAAATGGAAAGGTTTTTGGAAGTGCTGGAAGTGACGGCGGCGGACAAAGAGAAACAAAATCATTCTATATAGAGACGATTACTCCTCTTGCAAAAACTATGGAGCTTCAACTTGCAGCTAGATACGATGACTTTGATGACTTTGGATCTACAACAAACCCCAAACTAGGATATAAGTGGAATATAACTAAATCACTTATGTTCCGAGCATCTGCAGGAACAGGTTTTAAGGCACCACAGTTAAAAGACCTTTACGCTGCGGCTAGTGATAATAATCCTACTTTTATCGATGAATTTGCATGTAAAGCTGAACAAAATGCTGGAGGATCAACACCTTCATGTAGTCCTCAACAGTACAATGTTAAATCTGGTGGGAATGACAGTCTACAAGAAGAAAAATCTGAAAGCTATAATATGGGCCTTTTATATCAGCCTTCAAAAAGAAATAGTTTCGGATTTGATGTTTGGCAAACGAGATTAAATAATGTTGTCGGTATTAACTATCAGCAGCTAACTCAATATGAATTAGATGGTGGAAACTTAGATGATTTAGGTATTGATGTTGAAAGAGATGCTAGTGGGAGAATTGATTATATCAAAGCTCCCTTATTAAACCTTGCTTCTCTTGAAATAAGTGGAATTGATTTGAATACTGGTTTTGCAATCAGTAGTAACTTCTCACTTCAAATAAATTATTCTCAATTATTTTATTATAGAAATGAAGGGTTTCCAGGGACTGGCTTTGAAGATCAACTCGGTATGAATGGATTTCCAGCTACAAGACATAATATTACTCTTGATTATTCAAAGGATAATACGAATATTAGATTGATTGCAAAAACTGTAGGAGAGCATGAGAAAGCTGTTCCAGAAGAAGGAGATATTCCCTCTTACACAGAAGTAGATCTTAATTACTCTCAAGGTATAACAAATAATAGCTCATTTACTGTTGGTGTTCAGAATTTATTCAAAAGCACACCGCCACTTGATGACTCAAATCAAAATGAACAACTAAACGCTAGTTTATATAATCCAAGGGGACAGAATGTATTTGTTGGCTACAAACAAAGATTTTAAGGGGATAGAAATGAAGAAAAAGGTAATAACTATCACGTTGTGTCTTTTGGCCTCACAAGCTTTTGCAAATAAAGCAAAACTTGGAAAGGATTTTAAGGAACAAATTAAAAGTGAAAAAATAACTCAATCCTCTCAGGAGATCATTGAAATAATTGATACTGAAAGCTCAAAATTATTAGATGAATATAGAAGAGCATTACAAAAGATCGAAAATACCAAAATATATAACGATCAATTAGTTAAGCTTCTTAAAAATCAAGATGATGAAAAGATTTCTTTAGCAAATCAAATATCAGGAATTAAAGAAACAAACGAAGGGGTTGTTCCTTTCATGTTGGAGATGCTTACAACTCTTGAACTTATGGTGAAAAACGATACTCCTTTCTTACCAGAAGAAAGAGAAAAGAGAGTTTTAGCTTTAAAAGAGATGATGAATAGAGCTGATGTTTCAACTTCTGAAAAGTTCAGAAGAATCTTAGAGGCCTATCAAGTTGAAAACGAGTACGGAAGAACTTTAGAAGCATATAGAGGGAAACTTTTAGATAACGGTCAAGAGAAGACAGTTGATTTTCTAAGAGTTGGAAGACTTGCACTTCTTTATCAAACGCTTAATCAAAAGACACAAGCGGTTTGGGATAAGAAATCTAAACAGTGGGTAAAACTTGATGACGATTATAGAAGATCAATTACTAAAGGACTAAAAGTGGCAAGAAAACAAACAACGCCTGAATTATTAGTTCTTCCCGTTAAGAAGGAGTCAATTTAATGAAAAATTTATTAATATTATCTACACTTTTCGCTTTTCCTACGGCATTTGGTAATACTGTTCTTGATAGTCTACTAGTAAAGATCAAAACTGAACAATCTCAGCAAACTCAAATTAGTACTGATAGAGAAGCCAAATTTACAAAAGTAAAAAAAGATCAATTAACAGTTCTAAAAAAGGTTAAAGCTGAACTTGCAGTTTTGGAGTTAGAAACAAAAAAATTAACTAAGTCTTTTGAAAAAAATGAAAAAGACTTAACTGTTCTTGAGAATAACTTAAATATTGCTAGTGGAACACTGGGAGAAATGTTTGGAGTAGTAAAGCAGACTTCCGGAGATCTCAAATCAGTATTTCAAACTTCAATTGTATCAGCTCAGATTCCTGGTAGAGAGCAGTTTGTAGATGAACTTGCCTCTAGAAAGGCTTTACCAACACTTAGTGAGTTAAAAAAACTTTGGTATGCGATTCTTAATGAAATTAATGAATCTGGAAAAGTTTCAACTTTTAAAACAAAGGTTTTAGAATCAAGTGGTATTGCAGTTGAAAAAGAAGTGACACGACTTGGAAGTTTTAATTTAGTTGCTGACGGTAAATACCTTATTTATAGTGGAGAAACAAAACAAGTTATAGAACTAGAAAGACAACCGGAATCAGAATTATCTATGATCTCAGATTTAGAATCAAGTAGTAACAAGCTTATGCCACTAGCTCTTGATCCCTCTCGTGGATCACTTCTAGCAATGTTAGTTAATACTCCAAGTTTATCTGAAAGAATTGATCAAGGTGGAGTTGTTGGATACGTTATTCTAACACTACTTTTCTTAGGATTAATTCTTGTTGGAGAGCGTCTATTCCTTTTATCAAATGAGAAAAAGAAAATGGATAAGCAATTAAGTCTTGGAACTGAATCTGATGATAATGTTCTAGGACAGTTAATTAAAGATTTTAATGAGTTTAAAGATAAAGATATTGAAACATTAGAACTTAAAATGGACGCTTCAATTACAAAAGCAGTTCCAAAATTTGAAAGAGGAATTAGTACGATAAAGTTATTAGCGGCAGTTGCCCCGCTATTAGGGTTACTTGGAACAGTAACAGGTATGATTGGGACATTTCAATCAATAACACTCTTTGGTACTGGAGATCCAAAGCTTATGGCCGGAGGTATTTCGACAGCACTTGTTACCACTGTTCTGGGCCTTGTATGTGCAATACCTCTTTTACTTTTACATAATGTTATTTCAGGAAAAAGTCAGGAGCTTGTACAGGTATTAGAAGAGCAGAGTGCTGGTCTTCTTGCAGAAAAAGCAGAGCAGGGGCTTAGTATATGAGTGAAATGCTACATTTCGTAAGTGATTTTTTAAATGCTGGTGGAGATGTTCTTTTAGTTATTTTTATTGCTTCTATACTTTTATGGAGTTTAATTCTAGAGCGTTTTCTTTTTATGAAAAAAACTTATCCTGATCTTAGAGAAAAAGTTTTAAATGAATGGAATATAAGAAAAGATCATAAATCTTGGTCAGCACAAAGAATTAGAGAAGCGCAACTTTCAATAATGAGAATGGCACTTACAAGAAATATTTCTAAGATTAAAGTTCTTGTAGCGCTGTGTCCGCTATTAGGTTTACTTGGAACTGTAACAGGTATGATCTCCGTATTTGATGTTATGGCTCTTACTGGAACTGGGAATGCAAGGCTTATGGCCTCTGGAATTTCGATGGCAACAATTCCAACTATGGCGGGAATGGTGGCCGCTCTTTCGGGATTGTATTTTGGAAGTTACTTTGAAACAAAATCAAAAAATTTATTCAATATGCTTAGTGATGAACTAACTTTTGAAGAGGATATGTAATATGAGAAGAAAGATGAGTAGAGCAAATATACAAGATGAAGCAACTATAGATATGACTTCAATGTTAGATGTTGTTTTTATAATGTTAATCTTTTTTATTGTAACAACTTCATTTGTTAAAGAGTCAGGTATTGATGTTAACCGTCCTACTGCTGCAAGTTCTGATAACAAAGAAAAGGCCAGTATCTTAATTGCTATTAATGAGCTTGGAGATGTTTGGATGGATCGAAGAAAAGTTGATGTAAGAAGTATCCGAGCAAATATTGAGAGAATGAGAGCAGAGATGCCTGAAGGTAGTGTTGTAATACAAGCAGATAAGTTATCAAAAACAGGAATTTTAGTTCAGGTTATGGATCAAGTTCGTCTTGGTGGAATTACTAGTATTTCAATCGCTGGGAAAGTAAATGATTAAAGAAATAGAAAATACCAGTTTAGTTGTTAAAGTTATAAGCTATTTAGTAACTGCTTCAATTGTGACAACATTTTTGTTCTACTTTATGGCCTTTTTAATTTCAGGCGGGAAAAAAATTGTAAAGTCTTCTGATTCAGAAAATATAATTGAGTTTGTTAGAATTAAACGTCCAAGTCAAACTGAATTAAGACGAAGAAAATTACCTAAAAAACCAAAGATTGAAGAGCAGCAAAAAGCTACAAAATCTTTAAACTTAAAACAAAAGAGTATTTCCCCAAATAGACCCAGAATGAACTTTGAAACTCCTAAACTAAATATACCTCTTGCTCTTGGTGCTGGTGGAGTTGGAGTCGGGGGAGGTGGAGCAGCTGCAAGTAACGAATCTGAAGAAATGCCACTGGTTCGAGTTGAACCTCAGTTTCCAAGAGAAGCAATTATGAAAGGTATTGATAAAGGTTGGGTAAGAGTAAACTTTGACCTTAAGTCAGATGGAACAGTTTCAAATGTTCGAATCATTGATTCTAGCCCGAGAGATGTTTTTGATATCGCCGCTAGACGAGCAATTTTAAAATGGAAATATCGCCCTAAGATTGTTGAAGGAAAAGGCGTACTGAGAAAAGGTCTAAAAGTTCAATTGAATTTTGGAATGGAAAACTAAAAACAAGGAATATATGAAATTTTTATTGATATTTTTATTCTCTTTCTCTGCAAATGCAGCAATTAACACTCAAGATGTTAAAAAAAACCTGTTAAAAAGAAGAGCAGGTTTAACATCTAAAATTACGCATAAGAGACTTGAAAAAGCATTTAGATACTCTAGAAATAAGAAAAATAATAAAGCGATTGCTGAGTTAATAAAGCTTTTAAAGCAAACAAAAAAAAGAAAATATGAATATGCACTTGTATGGCAAAACTTAGGTTTTATGCTTGCTGGAGATGGTAAAACTAAAAAGGCGATTAAAGCCTTAGAGAACTCACTTAAATTAAACATTTTGCCTTATGGAGCAACACTTTCCTCTATATACACATTGTCTCAGCTGCACTTTGCTGAAGAAAACTTTGAAGATGCATTCAATACTCTAACTGAGTGGTTTGCATATTCTAATAAACCAAAAGCTCAAGCTTACATGCTTATGGGAATGATTCTTGGTCAAAAAGATCAAAAAGAAAAAGCTCTCGATTATGTAAATAAAGCAATTAATTTAGAGAAGAACCCACAAGAGAAATGGCTTCAATATGCACTGTCATTAAACCATAGTCTGAAAAAATTTAAAAATGCTCAAAAGATACTTATTACTTTAACTAGTCAATATCCAGAAAAAGGAAAATATTGGAAACAATTGTATCAAACATATCTTTCAACTTTTAACGATAAAAAAGCTCTCGCAGTTATGGAGATGGCCTATAAAGAAGGACATATACAAGAAGAAAAAGAAATTCTAAATATGGCGAGTCTAATGATTTATTTAAAGATGCCCTTTAAAGCCGCAGTGATAACTGAAAAGGAAATGAAAAAAAATCGCATTCTTCCAACAAAAGAGAACTTTGAGTTTTTATCTCAAGCTTGGTACCAGGCCAGAGAGATGGGTTATGCTTTGTTTGCTTTAGAGCAAGCAGGTAATATTTCAAAAGATGGACAGATCCTCGCAAAAAAAGGTTTTATGTTACTGCAATCAGATAAGTGGACTGATGCCATTCTAAGTTTTAACAAATCACTTGCTAAGGGAAAACTTAAAAATGAATCAAAAGTTCATTTTGCTTTGGGTCTAGCTCATTATAATACGAAAGATTTAGCTAGTGCTTTAGAGGCCCTAGAGAATGCACAAAAACTAGATAAAGATAATACTAGTATTGTCACTTGGATTGACCAAATCAAGAATCAAAAACTTGCTGAGAATGAGAGACAGCTAAAACTCTAGTGTGTGTCTCTAATCTGTTAAATCTATTTTTAATACTTTTTTTAAAATGATCGTTTTCATTTTTGAGGATAAAACTAAATAAAATAAAACAGGATACTCTTTGTACCCTGGGTTCTTTTATTAGTTATTAAAATAATAGTTTCATACATGAGTAAGTAGTGTTTCTTACAATACGATTTCTTTGTGTATTATATAAGTAAGTGCTCAATCT
>Ga0209712_10003856_pt1 | contig 12082 bp, 11 predicted proteins | sample ArcOceMetagenome_FD_187443 | JGI IMG/M metagenome (GOLD analysis project Ga0209712, IMG submission 187443) | Marine eukaryotic phytoplankton communities from Arctic Ocean - Arctic Ocean - Greenland ARC118M Metagenome (SPAdes) (version 2) | ecosystem: Environmental > Aquatic > Marine > Oceanic...
GGCGAGACGAGAGCAAGCAAGCAAGCAACGCGAGATTTTGTTTCGCGCCATCTCTCTACTAGGAAGAAAATTCAAAATGGGACTGATTGATCAATGTGAAAGTGCACACCACGTCTCCCTGCGCGTGTACGGCATAGTATGATCACCAATCAGCAGAAAGAAGTGCCCGCCACCTGACACCTGACATGAACTGAACCTTCTATGAAATAATGCCATGATTGACAATAGCAGGTGGATACATCAACACTGGTATTAATTCACCGATTGATACAGCCTGAACAAATCTACAAACGAATTGAAACATGAAGAGCTTTACGAGTGCAATCCCCCTATTATTAGTCTTTGCTGCTGCACATACTTATTCTGTCAGCGCATTTTTACCCAGTGCGAGAAGAGCCATTTCCAATCCTACAACTTCAACTATCAACTTATTTGATACTAAGTCGAAGACTGCCACTATCGCTCCTAGCGACAATACCATGGGTATTGTTGAAAAAAATGTGAATACAATTGAAATGATGAATGATGAAGAGGAAGAGGAAGGAGGGAGCTTCTCCTACGGGGACTTTGCTAAGGCGTATCCATTCACCACCAACGTTGCCATTGCCTCAACGAAAACTGCAGCTGCTGATCTAATCGCGCAAGTTGTAATTGCTCAAACACCTTTAGCAAGCATTGAATGGGATAGAACCTTTCTTTTCTTTGTATTCGGAGCCATTTATTCGGGAGGATTTCAGTATTTTTATCAAGTAAATGTGTTCAAGAAGCTATTTGATGTTGATAAATTTACATCGCAGCCCTGGGCCGATAAATTGAAAGACGAGGAAGGATTAAAGGCTCTAGCTGCTCAGACAGCTGTGGATCTTGTAGTCTTGACTCTATGCTATCTTCCTGCATTTTATATCTTCAAGGCTGGTGTATTCAGTGGGACAATGGATCCGTCGGTATGGGCAAGCACAGGAATTCACACATGGCAAGAAAACTTTGCCAAGGATGAGTTCGACCTAATTCGCGTTTGGTTTCCAGCTGATTTGATTTGTTTCTCGGTTCCGCTCTATCTTCGTCTACCATCTCGCCACGTAGTGAGCTTTGTCTGGACAGCATATCTGTCTTTTTCTCGTGGTGGGCATTAAATATGATGAAAACATTGGTCTACAAACAATAGAGGTCTACAGTCACAGAGTCTGGGAAGGAGATCGTGGGTGGAGGGCTTGTTTGTTGAATGCGGTGTGCCAGCAACCTTGGCTTCGAATAACATGGTTATGCACGTGCCAGCTATCTATAATGCATCAAATTGATTGAGAAGAAGGAATTTTCCAATTGTCAACGCTAGACAAGCATATCTTGTTACTTTGTCAACAAGAGTGCTGAAATTTCCATGATAAATTCTCAACGATTTTCATTTCACTCTGAATGAGAAATATGCAAACGATCTCAACTTGAATATTTTAATTTATGAAAACGCATTTACGTGTTGCCATGCTTCTTGATAATAAAAGGAATGTATTACTGTACATAGAATTTTTTAACATATCCACAAAAAGTCTGCATTTTTTGCAACAAGAGATAAATACAACTTTTGGTACAACAGTAGTGGATTACAAATATATTGAAATGCTGTAGAATGCAAAAAGGCGTAGAGCTGAGCTGACAGAGTGGCGGCGGAAATTTTCCAAAATGTATGGAGGCGCGCCAAATCATCGTATGTCACTTTTTAGGCCGGTTTTGAACAGCTCTCAGTGAGGGCTTTCGAATGAAGTATCTCCGGGATCAAATGGTATGATAAATGAAAAGTTATATGCGCATAAAGTTATTTTGAATTCTGAGGCCAATCTCACATGTGCTGAATAGGTGGCGGACGCGGTGAAAGCTAGTAAAAAGTGGCAAAAGTGACAATAAATACAATAACAGGGTAAAAATGCACTTTTCACGTACTTTATTAGTGTTTTCTTCCTCACCTTGCAATGTGGTGCTCACCCACAACATACCCCTTGAGTATACTGAAGTCATTCATTTGTTTTGTGATACTCTGAAGTCACCATATAAAGCAGATTGTGGTAGACTAAGTCTCCTAGAATACATTTCTCACTACTGTGTAGCGCGCCTAGCCGTCGCCTGGACTCCAAAACCAACTTTTATTAGCTTCATCGAAAGATCTCACTGAGACAATCAGTTTGATCCACAAGTGAGTCAGTTCAGACCAACATTGGTAAACTTAAAAATGATTTAGTACCACCTATCTTCTACCCGTGGAGGTCCAAATAAGATTGTCGTAGTAAAAGCTAGCAAATATCTACGGTAGTGCGCATCGCCGCCGCATAGACTCCAAAACCAATTTTTATTAGCTTAATCGAAAGATCTCATTGAGACCGTCAGTTTCATCCATGATCAAGTCATTTTAGACCAAAATTGGTAAACTTAAAAATGATTTCGTTCCACCTAGCTTCTACCGTGGTGAATCTCAAAATAGTCACCGCCAGTCAAGTCAGCCACCGCCACTTTGTCAGCTCAGCTCTACTCGGTGCTGCTCCGAATACATTATCAAATGCCACTTGATTGTCAAGAAAGGTGAAGGGTCCAAAGTATCCTGTCACTACCTTTGATGATGTTTTTGTCCCCACAAGCCTAGCCATCTTAGGCGACTGGACCCCGTGTCAGTGGTGCCCTGCTGTCCTAGAGTGGTTGCTTACCTAGCTGGAGATTTAGGGGATTTAAATGATGCATCAAGTCCATCATATTCCTCGTCTCCTTCATCGTCGCTCGGCCTGAAGAGGTCTTTCCTCACTGATCCTAGTTTGTCTCCATCCTTATTTCCTACTAGTTTATCCAATCCTTTTGTTCCGCTCCTGCTCTTCCTGTGCGAACGTTTACTAAGGGTCTCTATGATCTTACCTTCGTCTACATCGTAGATTGACAAGGGTAGTTTCAAACTGAAATTTACAGCAAGATGTTCCTGGAGAATCCTCTCATCCACATCCTGTGGTTTGACGTTATACATAAATGTAAAATATGTGAGGTCCTCGGGCCTGTCTTCCAATTTGTCTGATTAGACAGCCTTAGTCTTCCCTTTACTGTCCATGAAATGTGACCCCTCAAGATTTTCCACCATAAATAACTCCTTCTTCAACCTCTCTCCTGTCGCTTCTGCCTCTTCCATCACTGATTCAGTATTGATGGGGAGTTCATTTGTGACAATCGTCACAAGGTCCGCCATAGTACTACTATAGTTTGTCAATTGTCCTCTCATTGCCTTTTCAAGGTGGTTGAAGGTTGCTCCTCTCTTCCAAGATGGGTCTTCCATCGCTGCCAATTTCATAACTGAAATAGGCCTTCGGTCCTTGCCAAATGAACAGCCTTAAAGTTGCTGTTTCCATTCCTGGTGTTTGTGCTCATCGTGTTGGTGGTCGTGGTGTGGATATGTTTGTTCTACTAAGTGTCATACAACTTGTAAAGGTGGTGAGTCCAATACATGTTATCTGATGTGATAGAGTTATTAAGATATTATTGCTGTTGTAGATGTAATTTAGGACCGCTCTCCATCACTCATTACAATACCATCCAATGGCTCATTCTTTGCAATAAGTGCGCGTTGCATCTGGAATGAAAACGTTATTGTATTCTTTATTCTTTGTTTGGAAGCTGTTGTTAAAATTTGAATTTTGTGAATTCCAACACACGTTTAAAATTTTGCGCGCCGTTTAGGAATTTTGCCTTTTCCTCTCTTGTTCTTTTCCATCTCCTCCGTTTTTTCATGTTGAGGTATCTTTTCATGTTGGACCCTGTTAGATCCGCGGTTGTGACGTACCGTATCATCGCCTGCAACAAGCAAACCAACCTAGTTAACTCCTTATTCGCCCACCACCCTTATACCAAACACGAAAATATGATGAAGATTGCTGCTTTCGTTGCCCTCCTTGCTGGATCTGCATCCGCATTCGCACCTTCCGCTACCAATGGACGTGTTAGCACCGCTGTTGCTGCTGAAAAGAGCGCGGCTCTTCCTTTCATGAACCGCCCTGCTCTCGTAAGTTGAAGAAAGAGTTTTGGAGCCACTTTCATCGAGATTTAGTTCATATGGGATGGGTCAACGTAGATCAGAGGATTGATGAGCATTGCCATAAAAGAAGTACTGTAGCATTGCCAAGATCCAGTGAAGCAAACGATCCGTTTGGTCGTTGTTCGGAAGATGGCGGGCTGTGTTATTCCCGTCAAAACAAGCATGGGAAAGACGAATGCACTTGGAAAACGTTGAACAAGCTGTCTGTAGACTCCACGAAAGAAAATACACAAATCAAATTATCAATTTCAATGCTAACAATTCTTTGATGTCGTTACTTTACAGCTTGATGGATCCATGGCTGGAGATGTAGGTTTCGACCCCCTTGGACTTTCCAACATTGATGATGTTGGAATTGACCTCTACTGGCTCCGTGAGGCTGAAGTAAAGCACTGCCGTGTTGCCATGCTTGCAGTTGTTGGAATCGTTCAAGTAGAGATCTTCGGACCTGCTCCCGGATGTGAAATGGCTACTGATAAGTGCCAGATGGATGCTTTCTGGCAGATCTGGGGAGCTCACCCTCAATACATTGCTTTCGCTCTTATCATGATCTCGATCTCCGAGATGGTATCCGGAATTGCTGCTACCGCGGGACGTGAGTCTGGAGACCGTGCCCCTGGTGACTTTGGACTTGATCCTCTTGGATACGGAAAGGGAGACGCTGCTAAATTTGGTCGCCTTCAGGCTCAGGAAATTGCTAATGGACGTCTTGCTATGTTTGCTGCTGCAGGAGAGCTTGTACAGGGATGCACCACCCATCAGGGAGCTCTTGAGAACCTCATGACTTCCCTCAAGGACAACGCCTTCTAAATGCATATCATAGATGAATAAAGTACGATAGGGAATCGGGGTGTTGCGTTCATTTAGTTTCGTGGCATCTTTCTTTGGTTGTTCTCGTTTTGGTTACAAAAGAGGCCAGGGCGGAGAACGACTCGTAGGGTGATTGACACCTACAACATTCGAGGTTGATTCAATGCGTGGAATTGCCTCACCTTTTAATGACTAACTGTCTTCGGAAAAACATACGAATAATATAAATAGACCTAGAGGTTAGTTTCTTAGTTAGCATTCTATTTATGTTGATCCGTTTCAGGATCTGATGATAACTCTGATAATTTAATTGCGTATACTTTATATGAACATCGAATACATGAAGTGGGTCTTCTTGTGAACCAGGATTAAATTACCGAGTCTACCTTTGATGCTCACAACGTTGCTACAACCCTGCAACCTGCAACTACAGTTGCTACTCAGCGTTCTCCTCTTCTTTCACAGCAGCAGCAGCAGGAACATCAATGACAGTCTTGGTCTCCATATCACTGATGTATCGATCAATAATCCCAACTAATTCCGAATCTGTGTCAACCTTTTCCCTGAATTCTTTCATGTCCTCCAAAAAAATAGTTTTCTGTTCCTCGGTATATCCAGGAAAGTAATCACTATACTCATATCCAAACTTGTGAAAATTATCAATGGTTTCTTTGCCAATGGAAAGGTACCATACGCAAGAGAGCTCCTCCTCAGGGACGACCTGAAACCCAGCCTCAACCAAGAAGCTTCTTAGCTTCTTCATAGTTTCTACACCCTTGTCAAAGTCCAACAAATCCTCGTGGACAAGATACATTCCAACATCAAACTTGGAACTATTCCAGTCTGAAATTGACTTAGTAAACTCTTCCATCATACCATATCCCCATTTATCACGAACTTTCCTCCACTCCTCAATCGGATTCTGTCCCTCCAATTGACGATATAGCATACTCTTTAAATTGTATCCAGCAGGGAAACCCGTCATTGGATTCCTCACGTGGATAATATACTTTTCATAAAAATCGAAACGATTGGGGTCAATGGTGCCTCCAGCCAAACAAGTAGCTGTTTGCCCACGTCCGATACAATGTTTGAAACCAGCGCCACTGGCAATGAAAGATTTGCCTCCGCCTGGCAATCCTGTCATCGTGTTAATTAATGTTCTATGCAGATGATCTGATATTTTATGAGGAGCCGTGGCGAACCAGATTGGTTTTGTTGAGGGTTCTGCAGGTTGAGTGACATTGAACTTGGCATTTTCGCAGTGTTCAAATTGGCTGAAGTCAATTGGTTCACCTTCCTTTTCTTTGTTTCCAGTCCGTGGAAGCTGGACGTAAGTGGGATTACCAAGATACTCGTCTCCACGCGCTTTGATGGAAGAACGAACCTCCTTGGAAAGAAGGGGAAGTAGGGCCAAGAATGCTGCTATGCCCACACAAAAGATCTTTCGCTTTTGCCTCGCTGCAGTTGCTAGCGTCTTTCTGCTAGTTTCGCTTCCCATATCTGTTTTATCTTAAAATGGTCGCGCTTGCAACTTACTACCTAGGCTAGGATGAATGTAGAGCATGACTGCATGACACATGAAAGCATTTTTGCCATACATTATTTTCACTACGGTAGTACATACATCTTTTTGAAAGTAGGGTTCGCTTGGGTCCTCAACGGAGTTTAGTTTCAATAACGGCAATCACTAACGGTAGGTCTATAAGAACTCTTTTTCTGAGATTTTTTTCCATCAATCGCGGTTATGAGCTCTTCGTTGATGGTCGATTGGTCGATTGGAGGTTCCAGCTGTGACGTTCGAAGGTGAAAAAACAGCTTCAACAAACGAAAGAAAAAACAAGGCTATCCAACTATCACCAAGTAAAAGATAGTACGAACGCCCACAAAACAAACCATGAAATTCAGCGGTGGATCATTATCCCTTCTTCTTACTGCTACGGCAGTTGCTGCATCTGTATTCCAGAGCGCCCCTGTAACTACTGCTAACAATGGAATCCAGTCTCGCTCATTTTTTGGAGTTGCCAAGTCTGCTTCCAACCAGGCACTTGTAAATAGTATCGCTGCGGTTCCAAGAGGAGGAGCTTCTGTCGATGATAGTGATAATACGGAAGAAGACGTTCCTGCTGAGCTCTACCTTCCAGGATTGTTGGGTGCATCCGTTGCAAAGAGGGCTGTAAGTTGTTTCGTTTGAATCGGGAATAACATAACTAGCAGGGAAAGATGTAATCTCTCATATGCTTCTTGTATTTCTCACATATGTACCTCCTTGAATTCTTTTTTCCAACCTTAGGCTTTCAAGAACGGTGCTGCAGATAGTACAGTCACTCTTACACCCAAAAAAGCTAAGGAATTGAATGTATCTGATGGAGACGTTGTTGCTGTAATCGGAAGAAGAAGACGTGCAACATACGCTATTGCATCTGTTCCATCCAAAAAGAAGGGATCCAACTCAAACTGTTTCATTACACACAACCTTGCATCCAACCTTCGTATTCGTGATGGAGATAAGCTGAAAGTTGTCCCTGTTGGAAAAGATGCCGCAGATCAGGAAGAACGCAGTGGAGATATGATTTTGCTTACTAAAGATGCAGTAGTTGTTGTTTCTGCTACTTACGCTCCTGTCGAGGATAGTTTGAATAACTTGATTAATTCTGAGGGAGGAGACGAGTTCGATGATGAAGAGTTGTTGGAGCGCTTTGTCACCCCTTACTTGAATATCGAGGATGATGCTGGATCCGTTGTTGTCAAAGAGGGATCAGTTATTACCATGAAGGATGAGAATGGAAAGACCCTTGATTTTATTGTTAGCCACGTAGATGATGGCGAGGAGGATAGAAGTGAAGGTATGTAGGTTGAACATTTGAATTTCCTGCATGGTCTATTGTCGTTCCTGTAAGTGAAACTATGCTCACAATTTTTCTGCAATCCTTTCAGACGATGAAGCCCACAGAGCTGGATTTGTTGGCGCTTCTACCGAAATTATTATTGGAGGCGCTACACCTAGAGTTGAAGTTGGCCTCGGATATGATTCCGTTGGAGGATGTTCAAAATCTATTGCACTTATCCGCGAGCTTGTTGAGCTTCCCCTTCGTTTCCCCGAGCTTTGGACAACTGCTGGAGTGCCTCCACCAAAGGGAGTTCTTCTTCATGGGCCTCCCGGATGTGGAAAGACACTTATTGCTAATGCACTTGTTGAAGAGACTGGTGCTCATGTCGTTGTCATCAATGGTCCGGAAATTATGGCAAGAAAGGGAGGAGAAAGTGAAGCCAACTTGCGTCAGGCGTTCGAGGAGGCGGTGGCTAAGGCACCTTCTATTATTTTCATGGATGAGCTCGACTCCATTGCTCCCAAGCGTGAACAGGCGCAGGGAGAGACTGAGAAGCGTATTGTTTCACAGTTGTTGACTTTGATGGATTCATTGAAGCCAAGTTCAAATGTTATTGTAATTGCAGCAACAAACCGCCCTAATGTAATCGAGTCAGCATTGCGTCGTCCCGGACGTTTTGATCGCGAGTTGGAGATTGCAATTCCTGACGAAGAAGGCAGATTCGAAGTTCTCAAAATCAAGACCAAGGATATGAAGATGGATGACAGTGTTGACCTTTTCCAGATTTCTAGGGATACACATGGTTATGTAGGTGCGGATTTGTCTCAGCTAACTTTGGAGGCTGCTCTTCAATGCATCAGATCAAATGTTGCTAATTTCGATGTTGACAGTGAGGAACCTATTCCTGAAGAAGCACTTGACAAGATGATCGTCACCAACGACCATTTCCTTCATGCATTGTCACAATGTGACCCAAGCAGTCTCAGAGAGAGTAAGGTAGAAGTACCTGATGTTTGCTGGGCTGACATTGGAGGTTTGGAAGAGACAAAGCGTGAGCTACAAGAGATGGTTAGGTATCCTATTGAGCACAGAGGGCTGTTCGAGCAATTTGGAATGCACGCATCTCGTGGAGTTTTGTTTTACGGCCCGCCCGGATGTGGAAAGACTTTGATGGCAAAGGCTATCGCTAATGAGTGTGGAGCGAATTTCATCTCTGTCAAGGGTCCTGAATTGTTGAACGCATACTTTGGAGGTTCCGAGGCCAATGTTCGTGATCTCTTTGACAAGGCTCGTTCTGCAAGTCCTTGTATTCTTTTCTTCGACGAGATGGATTCTCTTGCCCGTGCTCGTGGAAGTGGTGGAGGAAGTTCCGATACCAGTGATCGCGTTATTAATCAACTTCTTTCTGAAATTGACGGAATTGGTTCTGGTAAAACCTTGTTTATCATCGGTGCTACAAATCGTCCTGATATTCTTGATCCTGGTATCATGCGTCCTGGTCGTCTTGATCAGCTTATTTATATTCCTCTTCCTGATAGAGACTCAAGAATCTCTATTTTCAAGGCAAATCTTAGAAAGAGTCCAGTTGCTGAAGACATCACCCTCGAACAGCTTGCTGATGTCACTGATGGGTTCTCTGGAGCTGATATTACCGAGATTTGTCAGAGAGCTGCAAAGAATGCTATTCGCGATGCAATCACAGGTGATATTGAGAGACAGACACGTGTTGAGGCAGGAGAGCTCACCCAAGAAGAAGCAGATGCATTGCCGGATCCCGTCCCGCAAATTACAAGAGCTCATTTCGAGGCATCTATGGGTAAGGCGCGTAGATCCGTTACACCCGATATTGTTAAACAGTACGACGACTTCAGCTCCAAGATCAAGCAACAATGGAGTAGTTCTAGTGTAGAGAGCAGCACTTCTTATGACATGGATACGGCACAAGCCGAACAAGTTAGAGAGGATGCCTTGATGGAGGGATAAAGTGTTTTCTGAATAAATCAAATATTTGCACGACTACAAAATTGTATTAGATATACCGGTATTTCATTCAACCCTGGCATGCCATATCCATACAAAGGGTTGTTTTTCAGCTTTTACTCAAAACTTTTACTTCTGATCAAGGCTGTTCATATTATTTGCTCCCGCTGATTTATTTGTTACCATCCATACCGGTATCATTTTACATTCTTTTTTCCATAGTCATGGATCTGTTAAAAATGCTTCTTCATCGAGTGATAAATCGCTTACAGAGTTAAACAAACTTTTACACGATCACAGGCTTGCATTGGCTTTATTAAATAATTAATTCTATTTACGACTTCCCTTCTTTTTCTTACCTCCACTGCCATCCATACCGAAAAGTGCTTTTTGAAACGAATTCTTGGCAGGGGGGTTCGCTCCCTTCTGGTTTGCTCCCTTCTTCCCTTGCCTAGAGTTTGAGTTGTCACCAACGTAATCATCTCGCCTTCTTTTTCCATTCGCATGACGACCTGATAATTCTTCTGTATCGGATTCTTCGTCTCCACCTTTCCTATTCTCGCTTCCAAATGCCGCTGTCACGCCAGCTGCGATATTTCCTAGATCAGAAATAGACTTGAGATTACTAAGTTCCTCCCGCATAATCTTCTTTTGCATCTGTTTCTCCTTTTTAGTGACAGTGAGACGAATCATTGCATCTTCTTCGTATTCATCCTTCTCTCTCATCTTCTCAGCAAACCTACGAGAACTCTCGCGCTGTTTTCCAAGTGCCGCGCCACCAGTGAAGTCGTCCTCTTCAGGAGCATCGCCAAACGTTGCTTTAAGGGTGGACAGGAACTCAGATTTACGCATTCTATCACGCTGTCTTTTGAGCATTCGGTCTTCTTTTTCTTCTTGTTTCTCTTTCTCCACGAATGTTACGGGTGCAAGACGAGGCGCCTTGTATACTCCTCTACTTTCTACGACATCATTGTCGCCACCATCATTTATTGCCGTTCCTTTCTTTGACCTTCCAGCGTTTAGAGCTTCCTTGGCTGCCTTTAATTCTTCGTCGTCTTCCTCGTCAGAGCTGGAAGATACATCGTCGTCCTCGCCATCTACAACCATATTGTCAGATACGTTTCCATCTTCGTCCTTCCCAACTAAATACTCCGGATTCGGGCGGAATGCTAAAGGATCAGAGTTTCCATTATCATCACCATCATTTATTCCAGAAGTATTTGCAGATGCAAAAGCCGCCGAAGAAGCCGATAATGCCAGCAATTTATCAAGCTGGTATCGCATCTTCTTTTCCAAGGGACGAGTTTTCTCAAGCACGATCTTCATCTCGCCAAGTCTGTTCAAACAAGCATCGATTTTTGCGGTATCCTTACTTTTGGATGATTTCAATTTGAGAAGTTGGGTAAGGTCAATCATGTAGGACAGAAGTATTCCATTCTTTGCATCGAGAAAGTCTAGTCCATCAGATGCTTCAAATTTGTCGCTGTTGACGTGTTCTTCAACAGCTGGAACGAGAGTTAAATTAACTTTCTTTGAAGTTTCTTCTAATGCTGATAGTAAGAGAGATTGCTGCTGAGATGCAGAGCTTTCCTTGGACTTGGGCATATTGGTGCAATAGTCCCGTAGTTTAATGAATGATACAGATCCGTTTTGATGTAGAATCAAAAATGAGTGGCTGCTGTGCTACTAGTTAGTTTTGGAAAAATACAGAGCCATTCCTGAACAAAGAGGCCCTTTAAATCTGGGATGACGTTTGGGGAAAATGGGACAATTATCTAATAGCTAGCTTTTGCCTACTGAGTGGTAAAAGAGGGCAATGGATATAAAGGCTGGATACAACACACCAGCATACCTCTGAACTAGCAATATTTTGAAATGATGTTTAGTGCATTGTTTTGATCATGAAGTGCTTATGATGCGATAATGATGACCAATTTTTGGAAGGTTGTTGGTACAATATGATTTCTGGCACGTAGAAAGAGTCATTCGGCCATTTTAAAATTACCATTGACGGTTGAGTTTTGTAAAATGTCCTAATTCGTAGAATCAGTACAAAGTACTTGTAGTACAAGAGACAAGAGTACAAGAAGTACCAAACATAATAGTTGCTTGAGAGCTAAAAAGCTGCTGCACGAGAGGACAATGAAGTTGTTCCACTATTCAGCACACCAGAAGAATAAGACGAAATTGCCCTCGAAAGCACCAGGATGGGTTTCCCGACGTATTGGTGAATCTTTCTCGAATCGGAAGCTACTGCTAATTGTTACCTGTCACATAGTTACCTCTCTTGTGGTTTTTGGTAAGTTTTGTTAAAATGGAAGAAAATTATACAGTGGTTGAATACTATGATCTTGTGTGGTTGTTCTAACAGCAACTATGCTGTTTCTTCCCACCATTCATCCTC
>Ga0209712_10003857_pt1 | contig 12081 bp, 15 predicted proteins | sample ArcOceMetagenome_FD_187443 | JGI IMG/M metagenome (GOLD analysis project Ga0209712, IMG submission 187443) | Marine eukaryotic phytoplankton communities from Arctic Ocean - Arctic Ocean - Greenland ARC118M Metagenome (SPAdes) (version 2) | ecosystem: Environmental > Aquatic > Marine > Oceanic...
CCCACTATCTCCTGGCTTTCAACCGAATGCCATTTGTTGTTGATGCATACATCGCAAATGAGGTTTTCGCTGTTTCCGCCATTGGAAATGATGTGGTGAACTCTTCTAGCCACTGCAGCAACTGCACCCCCTGGTCCTGTTGATTCATGGTGCAGTGTTTGTCCGGTGCGTCCATTCTTTTGGTTTGAAATTTTCATTGTGCATGAGTCTGCTGTTTCCAAAATGTGGAGTGGCGAATCCCTTGGTAGGATTTTTCCATCCTTCCAGAATCCGATATCCTGTATTTGGAATTGTTTGGTTCTCATCGCGTGCACCAATTTTCCATTTCGCCTGATCTTGCATGGTTTCGTGTATTCTCCGCTGTGTAGCAGGTAGTAGAATGCAATCAGTGTCAAGTCGCCGACTGCCTGTGCTCGTTTATTTGCAGTTAAATGTCTAAGCTTGGCTGCTGTTTCTGCGACTTCAACTGGCACAGCCATTTGTGGAATGGCTGGTGGGTCGGTTCTCGTGAAGCCTTCAATTAATCTTCGGATGGGAAGAATATATTCTCCCTCTGCTTCGTAGACGGGATTTTGTTCTCCAACCAGTTGGCAGGTCTTGGAGATGGCCGCCAACGCTGTCGTGACTGACTGAACTTTGACTTGATTTCCATTTCCGTAAGCCCCGGTCCGAACCCTGGCGGCAAACCCTGTGAGGAGGACTGCCCTTTCGCACTTGTTGAGTTGTTTGAGGTATGGATCTGGTGTGCACTGGATGCTGTATTCGCACCAGTGCTTCCAATACTTTTGCCGATCCCTGGTAGTTTTGTGAGTGACTCCATCGGCAATAGTTCGCCACACAAACAGGAAATCACTCGCGAAGCCAATTTTTCCGGAATTTTGTACTATCGCCATGACAGCGTCTGTGGTAAAGGAAAATGGATGTTGAAATAATCAGTTAGATTTGCTTTTGCATGAAAGAATTCACCTGATTTGAATGCTCGCGATGGAATATCAGCCATTGCGTTGTCGTTGCCTGCGATATTCATTGGCATCAGGGAGGATGTTTGTCGAGTGCGCTGGCAGATTGCGAGTAGGCGCAGGAGCCTTCCTGCTACCAGTGACGTGGTGGTGTGCCCTTTGTATGCCCATGAGACTGCCGACGTGTTGTCGCAGAACAGTCCGATGTGCTTGTACATTAGATCATTGGATACACATTCCAGGACCAGCCATCCGAGGACCAAGCCTCCTAGTTCCAGGTCATTGATGGTTAGCCTGCCTGTCCTATTTGTTGCTGAGACGAGTTCCTGTTGTATGTCTAGTGGCCACTCGTACTGCCATACCCAGTGTTGGAACGGATCCATGCCTGGAGTGATGACTCTGCCTGCTCCCAGTTTGCAGGCGTCCGTGCATTTGATGATGTTGGGAAATTCGCTGACGAAGAGTTTCACCGATGTTGGATTTGAAGTCATGTGCCGGATGAGTGTTCTCCAATCCTTCAGTGTCTGCTTCAGTACCGGTGTCATCACAATGAAGTCCTTTGTTGTTTTCAGTGCGCTGTGCACTGGTGAAAATAACCCTTTGCCCCCAGGGACGCCAAATAATGCATGTTGTATTTTCCGGCAAGTTCCTGGTATCGGAGCTTCGGCACTGTCTTTGCTTTGCATACTCGTTTGATGAGTTTGCATATTTTATCGACCTTGTCTGGCATGAGTTGCACTGTGAACTTTGCGCCATCAACAAGCCAGCCTAGGATTTCCTTGGTTGTCTCCCACGATCCTTCCCCTTGGTCTAACTTTTTCTGTGACACTGGATCTTGTCCATGGTGACCGGAGACTTCTGGCGGCGGAAAGATGGAGTGCACTCCAAAAAGCATTGCCCGGGAGAAATGTTCAAGATGTTTCATGGTGGAGTTGTTAGTGGCTCCTACGAAATCATCTACGAACACTTCAACCAGGTTGACGTATGATGCCGCAGCGGATAGGCGTTGCCACGCTGTTTCCCTGGCCTTGTCGAGCATTTTGTCTTCGAATTTATGTTCTGGCAGGGTTACCTCTTGCAAAAGGGATTCAATGACATCACGGGCCGTTTCCGAATCTGCACAGAAGAATGGTGGTGATTCACACTATCCCATTTGTAAACAGTTTGGCACAACAATTTTTATATCATCGATATCGATGTTAGGGTCGTCGGATGGCAGGACATAGCAGAAGTTCCATGCGTTCTTGGCGTTAACTGCCATGCGCCAGAAACCATCTTTAATGTCGAGCTTGGAGAACATGAATGGCTGATCTGGGTCGTAATTGTCCGCTAGTAGCGCAATCAGTCCTTGCACGCATTGACCCAGCTGAATCATTGATTCTGCTGGAGCTTGCTTGATTGTTGCCAAATTTAGTGACTCCATCAGTTTGCCTAAATGGCGCAGGCAGAAGGACAGATCCAGGATTGTGCGAAACGATCTTGACTTGTGTGGGATCATGGCGACCGGCGATATTTCTAACTTTTTTGGGAGTTTGTGTTTGATATCGCCGTATCGGACTACCTTGGCATATCCATTTTCCACTTTGTCATCCGTCTCTGTGAACAGGGCCCCTTGGGCATCAGGGTTCTTTGCTGATGGATGTGGCCCTCGTCTGATGGCTGCCTCAATTTGCTCTCTCGTCCAGTTGGCTGGGCAGTTGGCTGGGCAGCCGCCTTTTGAGTAGGCATCAATCAATTTCGCTGCTTGGTGCAGCAATGCGCGTTCACGAGGATGAACAAGACTCAGACGATTCTTACCTATGGCTTGACGGAGCTCTTTTTCTTGTGGGATGGTATCTTCGTTGGTAAATGCTTGCCTGATGGCTGCATCCTGTTCTTCTGCCGTCATTGCTATCTGTGCTGGCTTAGCACGGATTTCGTCGCAATGTCCCTGTGCAGTTGTTCTCTCAGTTGTTGACTGGTAGGCGTGTGCATGTGAGAATGACGAATTGTCTGTCATTTCGGGTGACTCCACCCTGATCTCTGCCACCTGTGGTACTGTCATGAACTGATCGATCTGCGGGAATGGAGTTGAGCAGCTGCTATCTGAAATACACAATTTGTGTGAGTAAATTTTTTTGTCTCTCTACTGACCCGGCTGTCCTGCCGTGCATGTGCACATGATGTAGTCCGTATGAGGGGTTTCCGTGTGATTGTACTTCCCCAGACGATTTATTCTGAGACTTTCTCGCCTCATTGCAAACAAATGCTGATGTATATTTCGAATTGCAATCTGGGAATGAAGGAGGAAGAATAGACAATGTCTTGACTGTTAGAGATATTTATTTTTAGTTTACTTATATCTTACCTTTGATCCCAAGCGGTTCGCTGATGAACCTTGCCAACTTGGTTTCAATTTCCTTGACCTGTGCTGTTGTTGCCTTTCTGTGGTGAAGTCTGCATGCCTTGCCATACATGCAGCTACCTGTGAGGAAGAATTGGCGGCAGTCCTTGTTGGTGAGCCCTGTGACCAATTTTTTCTCTGTGATACCACAAAATTCACACATAACTGTGAATCTTGGGTAGCCGGCATCCCGACGAGGCTGCTCCAAGAGTGTTTTGATGTCTTGGTTAAACGGCTCTACGACTCTGCCTGTACCCGCCTTCATTTTCTTTTGAGGTGAATCTGTATAGTTTCCTTCTGCTGCCGCTCCCGGTTTCCTTTTCTCTAGTGACTTTGGTGCTGGCGTCGCTGTTATCGCCAGCTCTGACGGGACTTCAGGATGATCAAGAGTGCCGCAGTTCTTTGCCCTGATGAGGTTGCGTAAGTTCACAAACTGGCCAAGGCATCCATCGTTGCCATCCATTTTTCCTTGCGCAAACCTTCTTGCTTGCAAGAGGATGATCCAAAGCATGCTTGCTTTGGCTTTCCTCCCCAGCTGAGTCCTTGCGTTCGGTGAGTGTTCACGCAGCCCCTTCACAATTTAGTAGAGTTGTTGGTACATCGGGCATTGGCTGGAGAACAAAGTGTACAGTAGGTTTGCAAAGCGCTTGATCATCTGCATCAAGCCATCCGCGTCCTCCGGGACTTTTGCTGCTAGGTTTTTCCTCGCTTCCTTGAGCTCTGAAGCCGTGATTGTTGTTGCGGATCTTAGATCATCTGCCTCTTGCTGCATGCAAGCCACATCATCCTCTGTGAGGTCTACCATTGCGAATGGCGAGAGCTCTTTTGCTGCGTGTGCCAATGCTGCTCTCTTGCCGACATCTTGACCTGTCCAGTCCCTTTTTAGTATCATTTTTAATAGGGATGGGTACAGCAGGACTTCAGCATCTTCGAACATGAAGGACTTGCCGATTGCGTTGGCGATGATCAGGGACTTGTCTTTGTCATCCTGTTTTTTTGCAAAGATGTCTCTGTACCACTTCGGAAAACATTCATCGCCACAGTTTTCGGGAAGTCCACACATACGTTGCATCCTAGCTCTTTCCCCGTCAGAAATCTTGAACTCAGCCGAGTCATCTTTCTTTTCTTCAGGCTGATTTCTGGTGGCTCCCACCGATGCCCCAGCGAAGAGGGCCTGGAGGGCTGTTGCATCCAACTGTATGACAGGTCCCTGTACCACTGGCATTTGTGCTTGTGGCCTTGGTCCCTGCGGGACTTGAATCACTGGCTGTTGCTGCTGTTGCTGCTGTTGCTGCTGTTGCTGCTGTTGCTGCTGTTGTTGCCCCACAGTACCGTAAGGCGTGATTACTGCGGACCTGCTGTTCGCCCAGATTCTTGCCGTGGAGTGCACCATGCCATAGAATTCATTGTGAGGAATGAAAGGTTTGACGTTGTCGATTCTCCAGCCCCCCACCATGCATCCTTTGACGAACTCGAGTGCATGCTCAATCATTGGGGTCTTGTCATGGATGTCCATGAGTCTCTCATACACCATTGATGCATCCAGATCAGTCTCGAAACCATCAAATACAAGGTATGCCGGGATTGGTGCAATGCGCATTATGTTGTGTTTTTGTTGGTCACTGCATTTGCCCTGGCCACTGGTGGTCGACTGCTTGGTTTCCACCTTGAAAAGCTGTGAGAATGGCTGCATCTGTTAGGCATCTCACATTATATTTCGCTCGGATGTCCTCTGGGAGTACTATCACTTGTGGTGTCCCAAGATCTGCTCCTCCCTCGCCGAAAAGAGCCAGCATCTTGTTTGCCACTGGTGATACTTGACCAATTCGTGCTGTTCCCCAGCCCATGCCATAAATAGCTTTTACTTTCTGGGTTCCAGGAACCATAATAATGGCCGTGAAGATTGTGTTATCTCCGTTGAGGTCTCTCAAGTCACTGATGGGATCGTTGAGAACATTGAAACATGCCTCTGCTCGGTCTTTTAGTCCTGCCGTAGACACCGTTCTGTTAATGAACTGGCCCACCTCACCCGTTGGTGTAGGTAGGTGTCCAGTATAGAAGGTACTTTGGTAGGGAACTGCCTGTGCAAGTTGTTGCTGTTGGCCAGCGTTGGGATCTGGTACTGGTGCCCCTCCGGGCGGCCCGTTGGACGGCATCATGAACCCATAAACTAAATGATTGCCATATGTTCGTCCCTCTTCCATTATATGGCGTTTTTGGATGCCCAGGGGTCCTCTACACGTAACCAATGTGTTCATACTTGACAAAAACCTAACATCTGAGTGAATCTTCAAAAACATGATAAAGTCCAGTTTCTTCACTGAAAAATAATTTGACCATTTTGCTTCACAACGTTGGCTGTGACAAAAGTTGAAACTGCATCTTGCAAAGGGGCACCTTTTCCATAAATAAACTGCGTACGGAGCAACACTTTACTTTCTAATTCTCATTTTCCCTTTTCAGCTGTTCAATGAAACTGTGAAGCAGTACTTGGGGGCTAGTGATCATTAATTGGAATGGTCCTTCGGTGCAAATAAATTTGCTCTGTACCTTCCCAATGTGTATTAGTACAGAAAACATTAAATAAAAACATATTCTTCCGCGTGCTTTATCTTTATTTACTCTTTGTTTTCTTGGATGCTTCTACATTTGAAGTTGTACTAGCTTCAAACCTAGCGCTTCTGAGAGCTGCTGCATACCGTTCTTTTGCATCAAGGCGTAGAGACCTGGGGAAGATGATTTCTTTCAAGTTCTTTACAGCGCCCAAATCGTAGATGTTCTTTGGGAAAGGTCCAGGATCCATGATATCAGTGTTTGCATTATTAGAACGTTGCTCATCTTCGGAAGAAGATTTGGTACCTGAATTGATCGGACCAACGCACCCAACATCCACATCCGGCATTTCACCCATTCCAACGGGCTCTTTCTGCGAGGAGTTTTTCAAGCGCGCATCCTCCATTCTTCCTTCAACGACCGCCTTCATAAATTTATGTGTTTCTTTCTTATGCCATTTTTTCACTTGTCGCCACTTATAATACTCATTGGTGGTCATTCCCTTGCTGGCCATGTATAAATGAAAGAGGAAGAAGAGACCAAGGACCAAAGACATGGCTCCCATCAAGATGAACACCGCACAAAGTTGAAAATGCTTCATGAACAGGAAATGCGAAACCACCCAGAAATCAGCTTGTACTTCCTCCCCAGTCTCTGCATTGTAAAACACGGCATTCAACAAATCGCGATCCTGCACTTCTCCATTGAACATATGGTAAGTAAGAACTGTCCCATAGACGCACATCCCAATATGCACCAATAAGAACAAAAGAAATATGCGGTAATTCTCTTCTCCAACAGTATTATCAATCCATCCACAGAAATGATCAAACCTTGCAACATGCCGATTGGTGAAACGATCATACTTGGACCTAGCAAGTTTCCGAAATCCCATCGTTGGACAATTCTTCTTGACGTACAATAGATTATCATAAGGATAGTTGTCATACTTGGGAATCGATCGTTCCGTAATGTATCCTGGCGAACTCGACCCTGCCTTCCTCCAGCTCCACATGCAGGTAAGGAATACAACATATCCCGATAATTTATGCCTTGCATCAACATGAGTCGATCTCTCCATGAAGTCGTACCCGAAAGTGAACATGATGCTCCATGCCCCAAGCACTACCACGAGATAGACGATCACTAGGAATTTATCTGTTACCTTCTTGACCAGAGCGACGCCTGTGGATCCAAAGATGGTGGAAATGAGCGAGAAGAGTATGCGCGGAAGTTTCTCGGTGAAGAAGAGAGCTAATGCTGAAGGTTCTGTTGATAGCAAACATGAGTATGTAAACCAGATACAAAAGAATATGTAGAGCAGTATCAATGGAACTATTCCGATTGCCATGGTGACGTTTTGAAAGAGTTGCTGTTGTATTGTTTATGGATCCCTGTTGATATCGTCGTTGACTGGTGAAAAAGATGGTCAGCAGTGAGCGCGCAGTAGTATTTGTTTGAGAAAAAAAGTCGAAAATGGCCTCAACCGAATCTTAGGCACAAAAGATTCGGGAATGAAAAGGTAAAGGTCCAAACAAGGTCAAAAGAATGCCACGATGTAACACCAATGACATTTTTGAATATTGTAAACAGTAATATCAATTTAGAGGCGACTCACTCTGAAATGGTTTTGAGCGAAGAAGAAATAACCGGCTGCCGAGAAGCTTTCCTCGCCTTTGACAAAGGTGAGAAACACGAGAGAAACATGGTCATGCGCTACAGTAATCGATCCGAAGCATGATTTCTTTATGTTAATTTCCTAGGACTTCACTAAAGTTTTCAATATCTATAATCCCGAATTTTCGCAATGATGTCCCGACAAAGATCGAAGTGGAACTATAGATTGTTGGGAGTTAAGACAGGTGCTCGAGGCCCTTGGAGAAGCTCCTAGTGAAGATGAATTGTTCAAGGTAAGAGGAATTGAAATCATGGTTGATACAGTAAATGTGCGCCGAGCTCACCTGAATCACCTTGAATTCCAACCTATACGTACTGGCACTGCAATTTCTACTGTTTTCTAATATAATGTTTATAAATCCATGTTTAGATGATTAGCGCAGTCGATGAGAATATGAGTGGTTCTATAGATTTCGGCGAGTTTCTCAAGGTGGTGGAGTGTCAGAAAGAACGCGCTGAAAATTTTGACGACGAAGAGGAAATGATAGATGCATTTGTAGCTTGTGGAGGTAACGAAGACAAATCAGGAACGGTGCAGAAGGACACGTTGGTCAAGATTATCAAGCATGATTTTGGATTGACGATTGACATTGCAGAGTTAGTCAATAAGATTGATACAGATGGGAGTGGCGAAATTGAATTTGGAGAGTTTTCTGTGCTTCTTTCGGCTTAAAGCAACGATCATTGGACTTGAAAATAGCTGGAGCTGGAGCACATATTCAACCAACCTCCTGACGTTTTCTTTAGACTACAGAGTACACGTAACATTGTAACACGAAATCTATCAGGACAATTTCAATTGCGTTTGGAAGCATTGAATAGAAATGATTTTCCGAATGCTGAAGTTCCAAATAGTTCAGTGCCTCCTTCCGAGTGAAAAATGACGTTCTTCAAGGTTGCCTCGTCCGAGTGGCTGTGGAGCATCTTTGTCTCTCTTGTAACCATCTCCATCACCTAATAATCCCAATCCATTTCCTTTATCTTCATACATCCAATCCGTTTCCTTGATATTCTTTAGATTACCTCTCATGCGGTTGAGACTGTCGTGAAGTAGCGCCTCTTGGTTTCCTTTCGAACAGTTGGCATGACTAGATTCCTCCATCACTTGCCCATATCGAATCGCCGCCTGCATTGATTGTCCTACGGTGGAATCTTCTGTCCCGTCTCTCCTGTCCTGCTGCAAATATTGAGATGTGTTCATTGCTTTGTGTGTGTTTATACAAGGTGCTTGTAGTGGCCGGCGGTGATAATTAATGTGTCGAGAGGTTGCCTCTGCTGATGACTGATGACTGATGACTGAGACTGGTATTTATAAGTGTGCGGTCGGTGTGCGGTTCGTTGCAGCAAAGCAAGAGTGGTGGGTCTTTTTTTCCGACACTGTGGGTCTTAACCTGAATACAAAGGATCACCTAATGTTTTCTCGTAAAACCAAGTAAAACACGTCTATTATCCTGAAGGAGCCGTGAACAAAGTGTGAACATAAACATACAGATCGAACAAAACAAACACTCTACATTGAACATGGTAGAAAATATGTGAATTAGAGGTTTCATGCTATTGAAGTGAATGAAATGGTAATTTTATTGTACTTTTTACAATTGCTACATACCAAGATGATCCAGGATAACGGTCTTTTAGTTCTTTTTGACTGCACGCGACGCATTAGGCCACTGGGCCACATAGGCCATTACCTAGCCACATCGATTAGCATTTCAAATATTATTGCATTGGAGATCTTCAAAGAGCTTTGGTATTATTAGATCAATGCAATTGAAAATGCTAAGTGGTTCTCATAATTTATCATCAATCGTACTAAACCACGTTAGCGCAGAACGTAGTAGAACCTACGACACCTAGATAGAGCTAGTTCGTAAAATTGCGTTCATTTCTTCCCGCATTTAGTAATTTTCTGAGATAGGGTCACGCATTACATAGATGAAGATAGCGCAAAATCAGATCCCATCAAGTACGGGATATGGCAGTAACAAGCTTTGACACTAATAGCTAGCACACTCGTCCTCTTTAGAATACTCGTCACATTTGTGCACTGACTATTGGGCATCCGTCATGACCCTGCTTGATCTTCAACTTATCAGACTCTGATTCTTCTATCATTTGACTGTCTGCATCATCTCTGGCAATTGCAATGGCATTGGCTTGAGACTCTAGTTCATCTTTGCCAGACTCCTCCTGTGCTTGAGCGCTACTGCCTGAAAGAGCAGCTCCTTGATCAGCTTCGTTCTTCCCATCTTTGGCCTTCTTGGTTTTATCAATTGCACAAGAAGCAATACTGTCGCCTTCAGCTTCGGGACAAAGAAAGCCCCACACTCTCCGGAAGAAAGCTCTCTGACTACCATGGGATTTCACTGTCTTTCTCTCGTTCAAATGGTTGTCCTGTAGTTTCTGTAGTATTTCCTTCAAAGAATAAGGTGTCTCCTGGCATTTTATGAAATGCCTGTGAAGGGTATAGGTTGTCTTTTTTGTATCTGACAGTGTCTTTAAAGAGCTAGGAAAGAATCTACCACTCTTGCCAGGCCCAGCCTTGCAGTGTCGGCAGCAAATGCCTTTGAAACCGATTGGCAAGTGAGTTCGATGACTTCTTCGATCGCCTTCTTCAAAGTAGACGAAATCTAGTTGATCGATGATATTGACAGTGAATTGAGTAGTGAGGTCTCTGTCTTGTGGAGTGAGTAGATCTCGAAGTTGTTGTACATGATTGTTTCCGTCGACTGCCTGCATTGATTGTCCTACGGAGGAATCTTCTGTCCCATCTCTCCCGTCCTGCTGCAAATTTTGAGATGTGTTCATTGCTTTGTGTGTGTTTATACAAGGTGCTTGTAGTGGCCGGCGGTGATAATTAATGTGTCGAGAGGTTGCCTTCTGATGTCTGATGACTGGTTGTATGTGTGTTTGTGTGTTTGTGTGTTTGTTTGTTTTTACTTTTTACCTGTCGTTACCTCATCCCGTTTTGTGTGTTGTGATTGGTGTGTGCGGTTCGTTGCCGGAAGATAACGGTCTTTCTTACAGTTATTCTTTTTCAAATAACCCACTTCCTTTGGGATTTGGTGAATTGTGGGTCCGCATCAACACATAACCACCATTCACTTCTTGATACACAAGACGGTACCGTACACCACCAGCCAGCAGAAGAACACCGAAACTCTTCCGATGATATCAATTAAAGCCTGAAGGTCTTCATACGGATTCCTTCATACGTACCGGTACAAGTACCAATGCACCTTCATTCTCCTTCCAATCTTTTAGCAATTGTGGGATTGATCACTTCATTACTGACACTATCTGATAAAGTTCTTGTATCTGCATTAGCCTCACAAAATCCTAAATCAACATCTTTGATACACTTGAACAGCAACACTTGCTCTGATAATATGACTGACGAACAACCACAACAAGGACTCAAGTAAGTTACATACTAGTTACTACTCGAATGCTATCATACATACCATACCACTACTACTATCAATACAGACAGTAGCTCTCTATCTCGAGTCAACCTCTATGTACCCTGTACCATGTATCATGTATCATACTGTACTGTACTGTAGTGCTAACTACCACCACCTGAAAACTGCAAACTACAACCACAGTGGTATGGACCTCATTATCGACGGATGGTTCCACGAACGCGGTGAACTCTGGCCAGGACAAGCCATGTCCATTAAAGTCAAGGAAGTGCTCTACCACGGCCGCTCCAAATTCCAAGACGTTCTCGTCTTCTCCTCCACGAACCATGGAACTGTTCTCGTACTCGACGGTGTCATCCAAGTCACTGAAAAGGATGAATTCGCCTACCAAGAAATGATGACGCATATTCCTCTGTTCGCTCATCCAAACCCTGAGAAAGTTTTGGTGATTGGCGGTGGAGATGGAGGAATTTTGAGGGAGATTGCAAAGCACCCTGGTGTCAAGGAAATTTACATTTGCGAGCTTGATGCAGATGTCATCAAATACTCGAAACAATACCTTCCATCGCTTGCGATCGGATATGATGATCCTAGGGTGACTGTAAAGATTATGGATGGGGCAAAGTTTATGGAGGAGAATCAGGATAACTTTGATGTTATTATTACTGACTCTTCTGATCCCATTGGACCTGCGTCTGTGCTTTTCGAAACTCCTTTTTATAATGCCATGTACAGCAGTTTGAGGGATGGAGGAATTGTTTGTACTCAGGGAGAAAATGTTTGGTTGCATTTGGATATCATTAAACCATTGATGGATTCCATCAAGCAGAATTATTCCTCGGTGGAATATGCTTATACTACTATTCCCACCTACCCAAGTGGACAAATTGGTTTCATTATTGCTGGAAAGAATAGGGGATCTTGTGTTAAACCAGTTAGGGAGCCTACTGCTGAACAAACTGATACTTTGAGGTACTATTCGACAGAAATTCATCAAGCTGCATTTGTCCTTCCCGCGTTTGCCAAAAAGGCAATCTATGGAGATGCGAAGTAAAGGTTGCTACGAGAATGAAATCACAAAACT
>Ga0209712_10003858_pt1 | contig 12079 bp, 8 predicted proteins | sample ArcOceMetagenome_FD_187443 | JGI IMG/M metagenome (GOLD analysis project Ga0209712, IMG submission 187443) | Marine eukaryotic phytoplankton communities from Arctic Ocean - Arctic Ocean - Greenland ARC118M Metagenome (SPAdes) (version 2) | ecosystem: Environmental > Aquatic > Marine > Oceanic...
CATATACTCGATATTCCACACCCTTTTGTATGGATAGTTCAAAAAGCGAAACCTGTGATGATCGAAGCAATTTGTCGTCAATATATTACAGGTTCAATGTGGCGCGCATATGACAAAGGTGAAAGAGAATTTTGTGGTATCCAGCTTGAAGACGGCCTTAGCCAAGACTGTAAATTAGCTGGTTTACTTATGACACCCTCTACAAAAGGTATTTTAAAGGGGATACCTGATGTGCCTGAAGCTGATGATGTGAACATCACCCGCCAGAATATCCTCAATAACTATTCAACGTTTAACTTTCAGCGTTCAACTTTGAAAAACTCAGTGATGTCTCTGTATATGAGAAATTATTATCCGAAGGATTTTCATTGATCAGTCAAGCTTTGGCTGAATTGGGACAAGTGTTTGTTGATACTAAATTTGAGTTTGGCTATGTTAAAGGTTTAGACGGTCATAGCAAATTGATTTATATGGACGAAGTGGGCACCCCAGACTCATCAAGAATTTGGGATGCACAGCAATATGAGCAGGGCACAGTAGTAGAAAACTCTAAAGAAGGGTTTCGTCAGTTACTACTCAATCATTTTCCAGAGCCTGATATTTTATTAAACAAAGAACGTATGTCTGAGCGCCAGCTGTTAGCCAAAAATAATACACTACCTGCTGAAGTATTAATGCAAGTTTCAAATACATACATTGATATCGCAGAAAAAATAACGGGGAAAACTTTAGTGTTAAGTGAAAACCCTAAAGCTGAGATCATTCAGATTTTGCATGACGACTATCAATTAATTGACTAGTTGATTTGTAACGTGTTGATAACTTTTTTGCGTAGATTATAGTGCGGCGTTCGACTAGTCTAACTGTATTTCAATATTACTAATTGGAATGCAGCAACAAGGTAATATCTCATCATCATCAATAAATGCGAGTGGATCCGTAGTGTATTTTACTTTGCCGTAGACAAGCGTACTTCTGCAAGCACCACAAAAACCTTCGCGGCAATGGTATTGGATTTCAATCTCATGCTGCTCGATGGTCTCTAACAGAGTATTACTAGGCTGGTGTTGAACAGTTTTATGATCTTTTATTGTCACCATAAAACCATCGTTATTTTTACTCATCTGCTTTACCCTAAAATCTGAGTTTGAACAGACACCGAAGCTCAAAAAATCATTGGATAACGACATAAATTATTATAAGTGGCTGTACCCTTATAATAATTTATAGCGCAGAGCCAGCGACTTCTAAGCAGCATCAGTGTTTGTAGCGCTTACACCTCTGGTGAGCTAAAAAGAACGTTTATTTCCTTACGTATCATATCGTTAAACGTCACTTTTGATAGCTAACTGCGGTTTCTAGGTTTATAAATCGAAGTTATCAAAATCTTCAGCATTAACTTCTGAGTCAATCTGGCCAACCAAATAAGAGCTTATTTCAGACTCTTGAGGCGCAACTTGAACGTTGTCAGAACTTAAGTAATTATTCATCCAGGGCAGTGGATTATTTTTTATGTCAAACGGCTGTCCTAAGCCTATGGCAGACATACGATGATTAGCTATAAATTCGACATATTGGCATAAAATTTCTTTATTTAGTCCAATCATAGAGCCATGCTGAAATAGAAACGCAGCCCATTCTTTTTCTTGCTCCACAGCGTTAAGGAATATCTGAGTCGCTTGTTCCTTACATTCTTCAGCTATTTCAGCCATTTCTGGATCATCTTTACCTTTAGCCCACAGGTTTAATACATGTTGAGTAGAGGTGAGGTGTAAGTTTTCATCACGGGCAATTAAACGAATAATTTTCGAGTTACCCTCCATTAATTCGCGCTCTGCAAATGCAAATGTACAAGCAAAGGACACATAAAAACGTATGGCTTCTAAGGCGTTGACTGAGCTCATACACAAGTAAAGCTTCTTCTTAAGTTCACGCATTGTGATGACATGAGTCTCACCTTTAATTGTGTGAGTACCTTCGCCTAAAGTCTGCCACAGTTGGGTCGCAAAAATAAGATCATCATAGTATTTAGATATATCTGCCGCACGTTTTTTGATTTCTTCATTTTCAACAATATCGTCAAAAATACTACTAGGATCACCAAACAGATTACGTAGAATATGTGTATATGAGCGAGAATGAATAGTTTCAAAAAATGACCACGTTTCTACCCACGTTTCTAATTCTGGAATAGAAATGATCGGTAAAAAAGCAATGTTAGGACTTCTGCCCTGAATTGAATCAAGCAATGTTTGATATTTTAGATTAGAAATAAAAATATGCTTTTCTGAGTCACTCAACTTTTGAAAATCGACTCTGTCTTTACTTACATCAACTTCTTCAGGTCGCCAAAAAAAGCTGATTTGTTTTTCAATCAACTTTTCAAAAATTGGATGTTTTTGTTGGTCATAACGCGCCACATTGACTGGATTTCCAAAAAACATCGGCTCTGTCAACGGGTCATTATTTATTTGATTAAAAGTTGTATATTTCATTAATTATTTTTGCCATTAAAATTCAATTCACTCAGAAAAAACTGCCTAAGCAGCTTACTGAAATTTATATTTTACAAGCGCCACCTGCGCAATCATCATCTTCTTCTATTACCACTTCTTTTGGCACAAATTTCTTACTGGACAAATCCTGTTGAGTAGGATCATCTGCTCCATCACGAGTATTATGATAATACAGTGTTTTGATCCCAAGCTTGTATGTGGTCAATAAATCTTTCAGTAGAAGCTTCATAGGCACTTTGCCGCCTTCATACTTATTTGGGTCGTAACTGGTGTTAGCAGAAATGGTTTGGTCAACGAATTTTTGCATAATGCCTGCCAGTTGTAAGTAACCATCGTTTGATGGTAAGTCCCACAGCAATTCGTATTTATCCTTGAGCCTCTCGTATTCAGGGACAACTTGTTTTAACACACCATCTTTACTGGACTTTATACTGATATGTCCACGAGGAGGTTCAATTCCATTTGTCGCATTTGATATTTGTGATGATGTTTCTGAAGGCATCAAAGCCGATAATGTGCTGTTGCGTAGACCATATTGTTTAATGTCCGCTCTGAGTGAGTCCCAGTCACAATGCAGTGGTTCGTCACAAATCGTGTCAAGATCCTTTTTATAGGTATCAATTGGCATTAGGCCTTGGAAATAAGTGGTCTCGTCAAATTTAGGACAAGCCCCTTTTTCTTTGGCTAAATTACAAGAAGCCTGCATTAAATGATATTGCATAGCTTCGAAGGTTCTATGCACTAAGCCATTAGCACTACCATCTGAATATTTCACACCATTCTTAGCGAGGTAATAAGCAAAATTAATCACGCCTATACCTAACGTACGGCGGCCCATGGTGGCATTTAGCGCCGCGGGAACAGGGTAGTCTTGGTAATCAAGTAAATTATCGAGGGCACGTACTGTTAAATCAGATAATTCAGCAAACTCGTCTAAACTCTCGATCGCACCTAAGTTAAATGCAGATAAAGTACACAAAGCAATTTCACCATTCTCATCATTCACATGTTCCAAAGGTTTAGTCGGCAAGGCTATTTCCAAACATAAATTACTTTGTCGAACTGGGGCTAACTTAGGGTTAAATGGGCTGTGAGTATTACAATGGTCTACGTTCTGCAAATAAATGCGTCCGGTACTGGCTCGCTCTTGCATAAATATACTAAATAATTCAATAGCTTTGATGTGTTTTTTACGAATACTTTCATCTTTTTCGTATTGTACATACAAACGTTCGAATTCATTTTGGTCAGCAAAAAACGCCTCGTAAAGACCAGGTGTGTCTGAAGGACTGAACAAGGTAATATTCTGGTTTTTGATCAAGCGCGTATACATTAACTTATTGAATTGTACGCCATAGTCCAAATGTCTAACGCGATTTTCTTCTACTCCCCTATTATTTTTCAAGACTAAGAGTGATTCGACTTCTAAATGCCATAAGGGGTAAAACAAGGTGGCTGCACCACCGCGCACACCACCTTGAGAACAGCTCTTTACTGCTGTTTGGAAATGTTTATAAAAAGGGATACAACCTGTATGAAAGGCTTCACCACCACGGATCGGACTACCTAATGCACGAATACGCCCTGCATTAACACCGATACCCGCACGTTGGCTAACATATTTTACTATGGCGCTGGTTGTGGCATTAATTGAGTCTAAACTGTCACCAGCTTCAATTAATACACAAGAGCTAAACTGACGTGTAGGGGTTCTAACACCTGCCATAATGGGTGTAGGTAAAGAAATTTTAAACTTAGACGTTGCATCATAAAAACGTTTGATGTAGTCCATACGCTTGTCTTTTTCGTAGTTAGCGAACAAACAAGCTGCGACTAGTATATATAGAAACTGCGCGCTTTCGTAAATTTCGCCAGTTACACGGTTTTGAACTAGGTACTTACCTTCAAGCTGCTTAACCGCCGCATAACTAAAACTCATATCACGCCAATGATCAATATATTTATCCATTTCATCAAATTCGGCGGGGCTGTAATCTTGCAGTAGGTGCTTATCGTACTTACCTCTATCAACCATATCTGCTACATGGTCTTTTAAAACGGGTGGCTCAAAACGACCATATGCTTTCTTGCGTAAATGAAATATGGCTAATCGCGCAGCTAAATATTGATAATCTGGGCAATCTGTCGAAATAAGATCAGCAGCAGAACGAATAAGTGTTTCGTGGATATCAGCAGTTTTGATACCTTCGTAGAACTGAATGTGTGCTTTTATTTCTACTTGTGAAACGGAAACGTTATCTAACCCATTAGCTGCCCATGCGATTACCTTATGGATTTTTTCTAGATCAATAATTTCGCATTTACCATTACGTTTGGTTACGTATAAATTGTTATTCATGTTTTCAGCCGTTACTTTATTTTTTAAGTCGTATGAATGACTTCTATTTAGCGCAAAAGGCGTGGTTAAAATTACTTACCCTTAAGCCTTTAATGTTTGTTAACTCGAATACTTTTTTAATGTTTCTAATTATTATTATTTATTAAATTCTCAAACTCAACACAACACAAGATAGTGGGGTTTTTGATGCAATGCAACCCAACATGTGGTGTTTTTGTGTGCAATATGATTGCCGTAATAAAAATGTTAGTAGTAACTCACCTAAAACCGCCTTTTGAGTTTCGGTTATTAAAAATGCAAGAGAAAAATAATGCTATTTTTTTTATTAAAGTTTTTTAATCAAAAAAAGCGACAGCTATAATTTATCGATATATAGGGGTAAAAATAGACAATAAGCACTACATGTCGTGTCTCTTTGTAAAATGGTATTACTTTATTGGCTTAAAAATAATCCAATAATTCGTTGGGACTATAAATACTAAGGTCCGCATCCCAGCTGTTAGTTTGTTGTCTATCAGAGATGTAACCGTATTGAGCAATTACACTGCACATATTGGCAGAATTAGCCGCTTGAATATCCCGTTTTGCATCCCCTACATACCAAGTGTTGGGTGAAGCAAGCTCAAGTTTTTCTTCGGCATGCAACAGGGGTAATGGATGGGGTTTTCTTTTGCTTAAAGTATCACCACTTACAACCACACTACAATTTTGTAAAAGTGGAAATGAGGGGATTAATTGCAACGTTAAAAACTCTGGTTTATTCGTGACTATACCCCATGGAATTTTATTGTGATTCAGTGCTAACAATAAGCTTTCCACCCCAATAAAATAATCAGTCTCTACACAAATGTTGTTTTCGTAGTAATCTAAAAATTGTTGGCGTAAGTCAGCAAAATCATAATCTTTTAAATCTTCCCCTAAACCTAATTCGAGCATACCTTTGGCCCCATCAGAGGCTATGTTACGGTAAGAATCATAAGCTACAGTTGGGCGTTTTAGACCTTTTAATATTTGATTTAATGCATTCCCTAAGTCTCTGGCTGTGTCTAATAGTGTGCCATCAAGGTCAAATAAAACTGCATTTGGTTTTTTTAACATTTAAACATCACTATTTTTACAATGGACAATATAGTTGACGTCAACGTTTTGATTTGACAAATAATACTCTTGGTTAATAGGGTTCATATGCAAGCCGATCATTCTTTGCACTGACAGTTGTGTGTCATCTATCCAAGATATTAGTTCTGAAGGTTTAATAAACTTGTCGTGCTGATGAGTGCCTTTTGGTACTAAACCTAATACATATTCAGCGCCCACTACAGCCATCAAGTAAGATTTAATATTTCTGTTCAATGTAGAAAAAAACACATGCCCGCCGGGTTTGACTAATCGATAACATGCTTTGACCACAGAACTGGGATCAGGCACATGTTCGAGCATCTCCATACAAGTGACTACATCAAATAAAGCTGGATTTTTATCAGCAAACTCTTCGGCTGTAGTTTGTTGATAATCTACAATTAGCCCCGATTCCAAACCGTGTAAACGGGCTATTTCTAAGGGGGCTTCACCCATGTCAATACCCGTTACTTGTGCACCATGACGTGCCATGCTCTCTGCCAAAATGCCACCACCACACCCTACATCCAGCACTTTTTTTTCTGATAAACCGTCACAATGCTGTTGAATATAATCTGTTCTTAAAGGATTGATCTGATGTAAAGGTTTGAATTCACCCGCAAGATCCCACCATCTTGATGCTAACTCAGAGAATTTTTTTATTTCATTATGATCGACATTCTGCATAATTTAAATTTATCCTGTTTATTGTTTTTATCTAAATTAATGTCATCTTAGTCTACTCTTTGGGTAAATAAAATCGCAGATTTGTTAATTTCTATCTTGTTTGATCACTATAGGCGCGACTTCTGTCTATTCATTTTAATGTGTAGGTGATAGAATCGTAAAGATGAAAGTAAGGATAATTTTATGTGAGAACGTGAACCTAATTTTAAGTCCTAGCTTAAAATTGGCCGAACGAATTTTACTTAATTAGTATTCTAATAATAACGACTAGGGACAAGGCTGTATATGACTGAACACGCCCATGAAATTCTTCCAATTAATATAGAAGAAGAACTTAAAAATTCTTATCTCGACTATGCGATGAGCGTTATTGTTGGCAGGGCGCTGCCTGATGTTCGAGATGGATTAAAGCCGGTCCATCGCCGGATTTTATTCGCCATGAACGAATTGAAAAATGATTTTAACAAACCTTATAAAAAATCTGCCCGTGTGGTTGGTGATGTAATAGGTAAATATCACCCTCATGGTGATTCAGCTGTTTATGAAGCTATCGTACGTATGGCTCAGCCTTTCTCACTCAGGTATATGTTGGTTGACGGTCAAGGTAACTTTGGTTCGGTCGACGGTGATTCAGCCGCAGCTATGCGTTATACCGAAATACGTATGTCAAAAATCGCTCACGAGTTATTAGCTGATTTAGAAAAAGAAACCGTTGATTTTGTACCTAACTACGATGAATCGGAATTTATTCCTAATGTCTTGCCAACAAGAGTTCCTAACTTGTTGATCAATGGGTCTTCAGGCATTGCGGTCGGTATGGCGACTAATATACCGCCACACAACTTAACTGAAGTGGTTAATGGTTGCATCGCCATGGTTGATAATCCTGACATCACCATCGAAGAACTAATTGAGCATATTCCAGGCCCTGATTTTCCTACTGCAGCATTTATAAGCGGTAGAAAAGGTATTGAAGAAGCCTATCGTACTGGTCGCGGCAAAATTTACATGCGCGCTCGTGCTGAAATTGAAACTGAAGTCAACGGCAAAGAAACCATTATTGTTCATGAAATTCCTTATCAGGTAAATAAGGCACGTCTGATTGAAAAAATAGCTGACCTGGTTAAGGATAAAAAAATAGAAGGTATTTCTGCCTTGCGTGACGAGTCTGATAAAGACGGAATGCGTATTGTTGTTGAAGTAAAACGAAACGAGTCTGCAGAAGTACTGCTAAACCATCTTTATTCTCAAACCCAACTGCAAACTGTGTTTGGTATCAATATGGTGGCACTAGACAAAACTCAGCCGAAGATTTTCAATCTTATGGATATCCTCAAGGCGTTTATATTACATCGCCGTGAGGTCGTCACACGCCGTACAGTCTTCGAACTGAAAAAGGCTCGTGAGCGGGCTCATATCCTTGAAGGCTTGGCAATAGCACTGGTCAATATCGACCCTATTATTGCGATGATTAAAGCATCTAAAAGCCCGTCTGAGGCTAAAGTTTCTCTGACCGCGCAAGGTTGGTCTTTGGGCGATGTAGCTGAGATGCTTGAACGTTCAGGTGACGATGCAGCACGGCCCGATTGGTTGGAGCCTGAGTATGGTATTCGTGATGCCTTGTATTATTTAACTGAACAACAGGCTCAGGCTATTCTAGACTTGCGTTTGAATAAACTAACTGGTTTGGAACATGACAAAATACTGTCTGAATACAAAGAGTTACTAGATTTTATTGCTGAGTTGTTACACATATTAAATAGCCCCAAACGTTTGATGGAGATTATTCGTGAAGAGCTTGAAGCTATACGTGATGAATACGGTGATGCTCGCCGCACTGTGATCACCGCAGCTTCGCACGATATCGATATTGAAGATTTGATTGAGCGAGAAGAAGTCGTAGTGACGTTATCTCATGAAGGGTATGTCAAATATCAAAAACTAAATGATTATGAATCTCAACGTCGCGGTGGCCGTGGTAAATCAGCCACTAAAATGAAAAATGAAGATTTTATTGAAAAATTACTCGTAGCCAACACTCATGATCATATCTTGTGCTTCTCAACTCGAGGACGTTTGTACTGGTTAAAAGTATACCAATTACCTCTTGCCAGCAGAAACGCAAGAGGCCGTCCAATCATCAATATTCTTCCCCTAGAAGAAAATGAACGCATCACCGCCATACTTCCTATCCAAGAATTTGAAGAAGGTAAGTATGTATTAATGGCAACGGCTAACGGTACAGTGAAAAAGACTGCGTTAACTTCTTATTCTCGTCCCAGAGCAAACGGTATTATTGCCGTCAATTTAAACGACGGTGATGAGTTAATAGGTGTCGATATTACACATGGGGATGACGATATTATGTTGTTCTCAGACGCGGGGAAAGTAGTACGTTTTAATGAGAAACAACGTGAAGCTGATACCGGTAAAGTCAAGCTTGATCCAGAAACAGGTGAAGAATTGTTGGCTTTACGGCCTATGGGCCGAACGGCAACAGGGGTTCGTGGTATTCGCTTAAAGGACGGACAAAAAGTCATCTCTTTGATAGTGCCCAAGGGTGATGGTGCTATCTTGACTGCCACTGAAAATGGTTTCGGTAAGCGTACGTCAGTCTCTGATTACCCTGCTAAGAGTAGAGCGACTCAAGGTGTAGTATCCATCAAAGTGTCTGAGCGTAACGGTAAAGTTGTTGGTGCGGTACAGGTCAATGATAGTGATGAAATTATGCTGATTAGTGACCAAGGTACGCTCGTTAGAACCCATGTTGAAGAAGTGTCGACTGTTGGTCGTAACACTCAAGGTGTGCGTTTAATACGCGTTATTGAAGGTGAGCACGTTGTCGGCTTACAGCGTATCGACGAAATCGAAGAGCTCGAGATTGAGCTAGTCGAAGACGAAGACGCCGAAGTGACCGAAGCGGCTGCTGAGCAAAATATGGATGATAACGAAGACGAATAAGAGAGTCCTATTTTTTATATTGAAAAATATGGAAACTAATTAATTTATAGGTACTAATATCGATAAATTAGAAACAATAACGAGTGGCTAATGCCGCTCGTTTTTTTTGGTAAGAAAATGACAAAAATTTACAACTTCTCTGCCGGTCCTGCCATGTTACCTGCAGCTGTGATGCAAAAAGCACAATCAGAGTTTTTAGATTGGCAATCCATGGGCCGTTCTGTGATGGAAATTAGTCACCGTAGTAAAGAATATATTGCATTAGCTGAAACGGCAGAACAGGACTTGAGAGATCTCATGGCGGTGCCAGACAATTATAAAGTGTTGTTTGCACAGGGAGGGGGGCGAGGACAATTTTCTGCCGTTCCAATGAACTTGCAAATGAGAGCCGATTCAGCAGACTTTTTACTAACAGGCTCTTGGTCTAAAGGAGCATTAAAAGAAGCTAGCAAATTTTTGAAAACAAATGTAGTTGGTCAAACAATCATACAAGATGGTTTAAGCACTGTCCCAAGTATTACCGCAGCACAAGTTGATCAAAAAAGTGCCTACTTCCACTATTGTTCAAATGAAACGGTAGACGGAATAGAGATCGATAACATACCGGACTCTGGTGATGTGCCATTAATAGTCGATATGTCATCGAATATTTTATCTCAACCAGTTGATGTCTCCAAGTTTGGAGTCATTTATGCTGGCGCGCAGAAAAACATTGGGCCTTCAGGACTATCAGTGGTAATTGTCAGGGATGATCTTTTAGACTTTGCGATGCCTGAGACACCCACTTTTTTACATTATCAAACCATGGCCACACATGGATCAATGTACAATACACCACCTACTTATTCATGGTATTTAGCGGGCTTAGTGTTTAAGTGGCTCAAAGAGCAAGGTGGTGTTGAAAGTATCGCTCAGATAAATGCTCAAAAAGCAGCATTGCTATATGAATGTATTGATGAGAGTGAATTTTATTTGAATAAAGTTCACTCTGATTTTCGTTCAAAAATGAATGTAACCTTTCATCTTAATGATACAAATTTAGATACTGCTTTTATCAAAGAGTCAGAGCAAGCAGGATTAACCGCGCTCAAAGGTCATCGAAATGTGGGTGGCATGCGTGCCAGTATTTATAACGCTATGCCCATTGAAGGTGTATACGCGCTGACTAAATTTATGCGAGATTTTGCTAGGAAACACAAATAATGGAGCAATTGCATCTTTCGCCAATTAATATGGTTGATGGGACGGTGAATGTACCGGGTTCAAAAAGCTTGTCTAATCGAGCATTATTACTCGCGGCACTTGCCAGTGGTGAAACGCATTTAACTAACTTGTTAGACAGCGAAGACATTCATCACATGCTAAATGCGTTAACTAAATTGAACATCAGTTATCGATTATCTGAATGTAAAACCCAGTGCTGGGTAACGGGTAACGCCGGTGTGTTTAAAGTGTCAAAACCTGTCACGTTGTTTTTGGGTAATGCAGGAACCGCTATGCGGCCCTTATGTGCAGCACTGGCCTGTAGCCATGGAGAATTCGAGCTCACAGGTGAGCCACGAATGGAAGAACGTCCCATCGGTGCTTTAGTCGACTCTTTGCGACAAGCAGGGGCCGATATAGATTACTTAAAAAATGATGATTATCCTCCTTTATCGATTAAAGGTCATGCTCTGCAAGGTGGCAATGTCACTGTGGATGGAAGTGTATCTAGTCAATTCCTTACGGCTTTACTGATGAGCGCTCCTTTATTTGAGCAAGATACCACCATAATAATCAGCGGTGATTTGGTATCTAAACCTTATATCGATATTACGCTGCACACTATGGCGCAGTTTGGTATTGATGTTGAAAATAAAAACTACCAACAATTTGTGGTTAAAGGGCAACAGCAATACCAGACACCTGGACATTTTATGGTGGAAGGTGACGCATCGTCAGCTTCCTATTTCCTGGCTGCAGGGGCTATTAAAGGCGGCACTGTAAGGGTTACAGGTGTTGGTAGAAATAGTATACAAGGTGATATTCGTTTTGCCGAAGTGTTGGAGCAAATGGGAGCAAAAGTGAATTGGCAAGATGACTTTATTGAAGTCACAAGTGCACCCTTAAAAGCGGTAGATTTAGATATGAATCATATTCCTGATGCTGCCATGACTATTGCTACCACTGCACTTTTTGCTACTGGCACTACGTCAATTAGAAACATTTATAACTGGCGAGTAAAAGAAACCGATCGTTTAGCTGCAATGAGTTGTGAGCTGCGAAAGGTAGGTGCGGCAGTAGAAGAAGGTGAAGACTTTATAACTATTACGCCACCAAAACAGTTAATACATGCCGAGATTGATACTTACAATGATCACCGTGTTGCTATGTGTTTTTCATTAGTTGCCTTAAGTGATACTGCAGTTACAATTAATGATCCAAGCTGCACTGCCAA
>Ga0209712_10003861_pt1 | contig 12076 bp, 11 predicted proteins | sample ArcOceMetagenome_FD_187443 | JGI IMG/M metagenome (GOLD analysis project Ga0209712, IMG submission 187443) | Marine eukaryotic phytoplankton communities from Arctic Ocean - Arctic Ocean - Greenland ARC118M Metagenome (SPAdes) (version 2) | ecosystem: Environmental > Aquatic > Marine > Oceanic...
TGATTTTTGATGAAACCAAAAGTCTCTTACAGGAGATTCCCCCGAGAGGTGACCAGTAAATTTTGGGCTGACCACCACCTAGCTAGGCTCAGATTTGTGGGAGGTGGGTGGTCAACAAAAAAATTGCGCGTTATATTTTCCGTAATTAGACGTTACTAGACTCACCACTCATCACAACTGGTGCTAGTACTTTCGTACTGTATTACAGTAGAATCAAGTGGTACTAATTTCATGGACCATCATGAGTGCAGACTCATCTGATACAGACATTCCGTATGATGAACTTGAGAGTCCTACAAGAGCCACAAGTGCTTCTCAAAAGAGGAGTACAGCTAGTTTGAAAAGAACGGCAAACCCTAATGGACTACGCAGATTGCCGATCGCATCCAAGACAAAATGCAAATTCTGCGTAGTACATACAGTAAACAGAACATCACCTTCAGCCTATTAGAAAGGTAGTAGTATGGCTGGGTCACAGTCATTTATCAATCCAGGTAGCCTGTTACTGTTTCTACATAGACACGGTCATCTACGACCATATTCTGCGTCATATGTCTTACTTGACATCACGATGACATCTAAATCGATATGAATGTGGTCTCACAAATTGAAATAAAAATGAGAAACCCTTTGCGTCCTCTATATCTCCTCATACCTTACTTTTTATCTTTGATAATTTCCAAGCATTAACACATATTCATCAATGTATTTATTCAAGAAGATATTATCCTTGTTAACAAAGGGAAGGTTTACAAGCGGTCATAGCAAGGTAGTAATTTATACTCTTATAACCTGTGGTTACTAGTTGTATACTCATACATTCTTCTATATTTCAGCTGACCACCCACTAGGCTCAGATTTGGGGGGGGGGGCGGTCAGCCCAAAATTTACTGGTCACCTCTCGGGGGAATCTCCTATCATACGGTACTACAGTACGGTTACCGGTCGGTACGGGAATGGATATCAGTCGTGGAGAGAGAAGAATGTCAAGTAAATCAACCTCGTCGGGTTGGGGCACTACCAATTAAGGTGTTGTTTGTTGGTTTGTGCTTGCGAGCTTGGTTTGTGTGAGGAGGCGTGCGTGCGAGCGTGCGACGGGGAACGTACCCGGATTGGTGGCACCAAAGCACCATCGATCCTGAATGATCGAACAGTCTGTTTCATTTTTGCTCTTTGCATGCGCACGGCACAAGTGATAGCGCTGCAGTAGTTTCTCACTAACGATAGTTCTGCAAATATAAGGCAGAGAACGGAGCAAGAGTATCGGTATAGTAGCGTAGCCGACAGTATATCACTTTCAAATACGCATACATCTCAATCCAAAACATTTACACAACATAAAAATGTCTGACTTTGGATGGCCAGTGCTAGTACAAAATGAAATTAAATTTCCCTCTAATGGACACATCAAATGGAGTGTTAAAAATGGAGCAACGGTGAGAGTAGGACAACTTATGGCTATTTCATCTTTGTCGTCGTCGGAAGCATTGAACTCCATCGATTCAGCATCATCGTCGCAATCGCAATCGCAAACGCAACAAATGGGTGCAGATCCGAGCAGCAAAGCAGGAAGCGAAGAGGAACCTGTAAAGACTAAAATTATAAGAGCAAGGAGGATCAATCGAAAAGTAAAACCAATGGCTGCATCAACTGGTAACCCTTCAACAGCTGATGGTGGTGATGGTGGTCTTACAAACGGCAGCACTAGTAAGGCTCTTGGTTCAGCAAAAGAGGATGGGACTAGTACACTTGTCAGTGCATCCAAGAGTGGTTCTTCGTTTCTTGGACAGTATCTCAAGTCAGCCCTCAACACTCACCAAGTAGCATCTGATAGCAGGCCAAGGGACAAAGGCAGTATACATGAAAATCCAAATGCTACAAATATATGTTCCTCGCAAACCAAACTTAATACGAAATCAATAGACAATTCTGAAGTACGAGCACACTTGGACGGCTTCCTCAGGATATACCTCACGCCCCAATGTCGGAAGGATCCCAATAATAATCAAGAACTCGTATACGTCCTGGGAAAAATAGAACTATGTAAACATCCTGCCATTATTGATGGACTATGTGCCGTCTGCGGTCAACCCGCCAACTCCACGTCTACATCTAATTCTTCAGGTGCGCCTCAAGACGCACAAATAAATGCAAACGGAAATTTAAATTCAAGTACTGCACAAAGTACAAATTCTGCCATGGCTGGAGGATATGCGCATCCACATGATGACCAACGTCGACTTCAAAATCCAGCGTCTAAAGATGACAATGGACGCGGGCATGGTTCACTGACGCTATCGGGAGGAGTCACAATCTCCATCTCATCGGAGTATGCACTCAAATTCTCATCGGATTCATCCCAATCCCTGCGAACTGCCAAAAAATTGAATCTAGTGCTTGACCTCGACCATACATTGTTGCACGCGACTGCGGATCGGAGGGCGTCTAGTTGGATTGGAAAATGCGAAGACGTGCACACATTACTTTTGCCCATGATGGAAGGACATCCGTTGCAACAGAAGCAAGGTGGCGGAGGGAATAGTAATAACATGAATTGGATGCAACCACATTATGTCAAGTTGAGACCCAATCTTGCAGAGTGTTTGTGTGGGGTTATGGATCAGTATGAAGTATCAATTTATACAGCTGGGACGAGGTTGTATGCCGAAAAGTGTGCCGATTTGATTTCAAGGCATGTGGCTGATTATCAAAGAAGAATAGGACGAAAGGAAGACGGGAGTGGAATCGATGGTGATGCGTGCTTGGATGAGGGAGATTTGTTCATGTTGAGGGAGAATGTAGCGAGGACGAAGGATCGTGTGAGTTGGTACACGTCGAGAAAGGAGAGGCAAGATTATGTGGACAAGATGAACCAACAATTACAGATACAGAAAAAAGAAAGTGAAGAAAAAAGAGAGGCGGCTGATGCAGAGAAGCAGAAAGATGATGAGATAGTTGGCGCAGAGATAAAGGCATGGGATTCCAATAATGAGCCTCATATGATGGCGGGCTCTGAGGAAGATGTAGAAATGGCGCCCAAGGCGAATCAAAAGAAACGAAAGAGAGTGACATTTTCTTTGCCTGATGTCGATGGCAATGATAACAATGACAATATTAGAGAAATGCAGCCATCTAAGAAGAGTAAGGAACCCAACGATGGTACGGAATTAGAAGATGCAAATAAGATACTCAAAGAACTCAAGCAGAAACTCGAGCAGGCCGAGAAGAAAGAAGCCGAGGCGCAAAACATGAGAAAGAAGATTTTTGGAAGCAGAATAATAAGTCGCACTGATGTTGGCGACCTTGGACGTGATGTCAAGAGCCTTAAACGTGTATTTCCCTGTGGAGGAATGATGGCGGCTATTGTGGACGATCGAGAAGATGTTTGGGCAAATGCAACCAATAACTCGACTGGGAGAAAGGGAGAGCCTCCTGATAATTTGCTATTTGTTCGACCATATCACTGGGGCCCATTTCAAAAGTTTGCAGACGTCAATAACTCTGCTGGAGAAGACATTACACTGCAATCAGAATCGGGAGATATTACTTCACTCGATGAGACGCATGAGAGACAATTGTTATGGACTGCAGATACCTTAAGAAGAATTCATGATAGATTCTATGATGCGTCGTTGAGTGAAGAACAGAGAGACAAACTCACAGTTCCAGGCATATTGAAACAAATGAGAAATGAAGTATTTGGTAATACCAAAAAACCAGCAAAATTTATTTTAAGTGGGCTAGTGCCTCTTCATAAACAGAGGACGTCTACAGAATACATTAAGTCTCCAAGGCCACTGATAGTGCGCTATGCAGAAGAGCTGGGAGCAAAGATTGAAAATGAAGTCACGATTGACTCGACGCATGTTATTGCCGCCAGAGATGGTACTGACAAGATTTTGCGGGCGAGGAAGATTCCAGGCTGTGCCGTAGTGAAAGTTACTTGGCTCATGGAATGTTATTGGAGTTGTACTTTACAAAGCATTGATTCCCATATTCTCGGGCCGAAGCCTCTCCCCGTACCGCCTAGCTCAGGACCTAAGCGTTCTATCTTGCTTACAGAGAGCGATAGCAGTGAGGAAGATGACGACGGATTTTTCGACGATTTCGAGAAGGAGATGGAGAGTAAAGAGTAGCTAGATGTTCGCTGTATTCTTGTTAGACTAACTCATTGATGGTTCCTTTATTCATCATGGGAATCTATTTTCACGCTGGACTTTGCCTTTCTTTCTTACATTTTTTTCAAAACTTGAGCGTTTTAAGGGAACTAAGTCGTCAAATCGGATCCGTGTCAAACGTTTCAGGGTACGCGTTAGCTACTCATATTTTTGAAACAATGGCTCGTCTCGACGAGGTGCGGCTGTGCCTAGTATTGGACTTCATTGCCAAGTAGGCTTGAATCTGGTGCCCCGGGTAGTTTAGACGTTGTTTCTATTGTCACGATCAGTGAAAATTCATAAGTTTTAGTTTTTGATCAGCCTGCAAGTTGGATACCTTTAACAACAAGATTGTCGCCTTCTACGAATCAAAAGCAGTTCAGCCCGGGGAGGGTATTGTTCATACATACCAAGTCTCGATTTGTTTAGAAATTGCTCAGTGCTAATTCTAATGCATCATGAGTCATGGGCTGGTGCTTTATGTATGACGGCAAGCCCCCGGATTTAAGTCAGTTATTTCAGGGGACCAGCGTTGGTGATTATCTTGATATCATATGTGAAAGAGTTTGTTCTCTGGCAAAACAATTTGGCAGGTGCCTTGATTTCAGTTCCGTTGGTATAGGAGACGAAGGTTTCAATACTCTCGTAAAAATGGTTGATGCAGCAGAGGGTTTCAATGAATTACCGTTTCAGATCAGCGGGCGTCCTAGGTGATGTCCTTTCAACATTTGCTTCTTCCCTAACTTCGACTCAAACTGAATTGGCACCTCTAGACACTTTCCATCAGCAACGCGTTAAATTTGTAACAAGAGAATCCAAAATCCTGGCGAACCAGCGTATGTCAAGGGTTTCAGAAACCGAGTTCTATATCTATGACAAGCCTTGTATGAAAAGGCACGTTTGCAAAGCATGGTAACAAGGGGGAAAAGAGGCACTATACCTACGAAGAGGCGCTCCTACATAATCGCAATGCACGCTATGTATAAATGTACGAAAGTGCGTTTGGAGAGGGTGGTGAAAGGTTGTTTGCATATAAAGTCTTCGAACATGGCGAAGACAGGGAATCTGTGGTTGGCAAAGCAATGGTCGCAAAAGAAAGTAGATTCATTGTGGATGTCGACGACACCGAATCTGCTCGACAGCGATTAGTGAAGACCTCAACAATTGGCTGGGCGCATCGCAACCGAATTTAATTTAAAGCTGAATGAGCCAGAGTGTCGTTCTTGGAAAGTTTACACTATTGACGATTCGAACAGGGGTAAGCAGAGTGTGTGAGTGGAAGAGAGGCTTGATCAAAGTGGACGAAGTGGAACGCAAATAATGGATTCGTAGCAGGAATTTAAAAACCGACCAACTTTTAACGATGCAGATATCGAGGGCGCTCTGCAGACTATGGATGCTCTTGATCTTGGTATTATGGTATTATTCAAGAAGACGACGAGGATGAGGTATTCGACATTTAATGGAACTTTGCACTATTCAAGAAGGCGACGAGGAGGACTACGACGAGCAATCACACATACCATAATTAAACAGCTTTGGCTTTCCAATTGCATTTAGTGCCTTTGATGTTGCTCAAGCCTTTTCGCATTTCAGCCAGTGGTGGATCACTGGCAGAAGAAGATTTATTTGTGGACTCTTTTACGAAGGTAGAAACGTCTTGTGCCTTTCTGACCCAGTCATCCATTATGACTATCGCCAGAATGGCAATAAACGCAGGTTACGCGGAAGAACTGATACATGGCTCTCTGCTTCAAAAGAATCATCGATCTCTCCTCCGCAAGGTCGTGTGCATTGAACAGTCTAAAATGAATACACATGATAAAATTGAACTTGTGCGTGTGTCATACTAGCGATTATAACAAATTATCAGCATCACTTCTTCTGCGCAGACGTCATTTGCTTCTTGCGAGTTCTGGCGAACCTCTCTCTAGCTTTCGAGTCCAACTCGGCTTTACGAAGACGCACTGCCTTTGGAGTAACTTCCAATACTTCATCGTCATTCATATACCCAATCAGTTCCTCTATCGATAATTTTTTCGCTGGTGGGACGTATAGTTTCTCTTCTTTACCAGCTTTTCTGACGTTAGTAGTCTCCTTTGCTTTAACAACGTTCACTTCAAGATCACCTGCTCGAGAATTCTCTCCAATCACCATACCAGAGTAGACAATATCGCCTGCTTCGACGAATAGTTCTCCACGTTTGGAAATGTTGGTAAGAGAGTATAAATTGGCTTTGCCATTGTCATTGCAGACGAGTTTTCCCTTCTCAACACCCCCAATATGTCCTGCATACTCTCTATTTTCAAGAAACAAATGGTTGACAACTGCTGTGCCTCGAGTCGCAGTAGCAATTTCACTCTGAAATCCAAGAAGACCTCTAGAGGGCACTTCAAAAACTAATCTTGTCTTTCCGTCGGCCGAATCACTCATTTCTAGAAGGAGCCCCTTGCGGCCTGCTGTAAGTGCTTCGACAATTGTCCCAGAATACTCAGACTCGACATCAATAATTACTGTGGGCAAGGCACGAGCAACGCGTTGTGAGAAACTGAACATAATACAGGCGGAAGACATCATCGTAAAAACTTACCTTCCTCAAAGGGTTCCAAATCCTTTCCTGTTGACTCGCATTTTGTCATAATGATTTTTGGTGGAGAAACTGTAATCTCATATCCTTCACGTCTCATTTGTTCAATGAGAATACCAAGCTGCAATTCTCCTCTTGCGTGCACAACTGATCGCTCTGGATCCGTTTCTGATTTTGATACACTGAGGGTGACGTTATTATCAGTTTCACTGTACAAACGCTCGCGAACACGTGCACTTGCTACGATGGTACCATCTTGACCAGCCAACGGTGAAGTATTTGCACCAATTTCCATTGATAAAGTGGGAGGATTAATTGGAGGCGTATGAAGGGCATGATCAATTGGATTTGACTTGAGAGTGAGAGTGTCTCCTACTGCAATAGAATCGGGAACTCCGGCCAATGTTACGATGTCACCAGCATATGCAATAGGTGATTCCAACTCGGTTCTAGATACACCTCTATTCACAAACATACCGGTCACATTGCTGGAGGACAAAGTAGCCTTCTCAATCTCTTCCGAGGTCATATCTCTTGGAATAAGCGCAACGATATCATTCTTCGATATGGATCCAGAATATATGCGTCCTGTACACAACCTGCCAAGGAAATTGTCTCTTCCGACCGTTGTGGCTGCCATGGCAAATGGTTCTATACTAGGATCAGAAATTCCTACCTTCGAAGCAATAACGGGAGCAGGAATATTATCAAGAATGGTATCAAGTAGTACTCTCATAGACGTTTCTGTTCCATCTACTTGCTTTGTCCCCTTCGCAAATTCACGTGCGACATCCATATCTGTTGTAGCCCAGCCAGCTTTTCCAGATGCATAGACTGTAACGTATTCCATCTGCTCTTCATTGGCTCCAAGGGAGTCAAATGTTTCAAAAAGCTCTACCTCCACTTCACCATCTTCAATTCTTCCCCAGGCATCATCTTTATCACATTTGTTCAAAATTACAATGGGTTTAAGACCCATTTTGAGAGCTCTCGAGAGCACATATTTCGTCTGTGCCATTGCTCCCTCGGCTGCATCCACAACGAGACAAACACCATCAATCATTGTCAGAATGCGATCTACTTCTCCAGCAAAATCTGAGTGACCAGGGGTATCCACCACATTCATGATTTTCCTTTCGTCATTTCCAGTCTGGAGATAATCAAGACGTGTTACCTTGGAAGTAATTGTGATTCCACGCTCTCTTTCCAAATCTCCACAGTCCATGACGAGGTCATCGCTCTGAATTTTCTCCTCTCCATTGTTTACTGATTCAAACGCACATTTGAGCAGTTCATCTACGATTGTTGTTTTTCCATGATCGACATGCGCCACAATGGCAACATTGCGAATGTGATGAACTTTTCTCAATTCTTCCATATTAGTATCATCACTTACTGCGGCCGAAAAGGCCCTAACATTAATTCCATCAATTGCATTCATACCACGACGGTTCATACCGTCAGAGGAAGGAGAGAAGAGTGCATCCAATGACTTTGAGTGGAGAGAAGATGAAAAACAACGATGCATCCTCATAGATTCGTTAGATGGAATGGAAACTTCATTCTTTGTGTGGGTTAGATGGATTGAAGAAAGTGCAGCATTGTTTCCGCTTCTTCTTGAAAGCCGAAGCCCGGGAAGGAGAGATTTGCGAATAGATAACATGGGAAAATCTTGGTGTGTCTATCTAAACAGCACTCCATCAATGATGCTTGGTTCCGAGACAGTTATCTGAGTTGGCAAGCAAGAAGAAGAAGAAGAAACACAAAATTTCAAATTGGAATTTTGCTTGGTGCTGGCCATGGCCAAAAAGGCCTATAGTAAAGTGTAACTGTATATTTCCCGCATTATTCATATACCGACAACGTTATTTGACAGTTTGAAGTTTTACGAGCAGGTGTCAACAAACTTATCACAACGTCCGTAAAACCGAACCCCAATTTGCATTTCAATCACAGGAATATCTCTAAAGAACAAAAGTATAAACTAGACTAAGCAATCACAGTAGAAGAATCATGAAAAAATCACCCAAAAACCCACAAAGTGCGCCTCTCGCAACTGAATTCATCGAACAAGAAAGTCCCGAGTTAAAAGAAGGTCCTTTCGATCACCTACGCGATGATGTGAAGGAATGTGGCCACACTCCTATGCAATCGACGAAAGGACTGAAAGAATACGACCTTCCGGATGAGAAGCGTCAAATCTTCAACCCCATGCATTTCTTACGAGAGATTAGCACGCTGTTCACCATTATCATCATGTGGAAAGATACGGTTGGCAAAATCTAGAAGTTTCAAGACCAGGCATTGAGAGACGCCAAAGATGCTAAATCCAGGGATATCACCAGCACCAGCATCATCAAGCGTGTGAAATCTAATTTGTATAATACCGTGTAGAGTAAAGTAAGCATGAAATCAAGATCTAAAAGAATTTTAATAGGTTACATCATCCGGTCATTTAGTCAAACCGAGAGTCTTTGGGAACTGGGGCCTTGTACTCGCTCACATCCACAACACTAAATCTCAAGTTTGCATGGGTCTTGAGCTTCCTCTGTAGATAGCGCTGTCTCTCCATAGATGCCCAGAATGGAATTTTATCAAATTCATAGAAAGGAATTCGAACAATGGTCCATCCTTGTTTCTTGAGCGTTTTGTACTTGAGGACTGTATGTCCCAAAGCTCTTGGAGGATCGGGCTTTTGCCCTCTAACCGACTGTAGTAGTTTTGTGAAATGGGTAGGACCATCAAACTCCACAGCAACTCTTTGCTTGTATTCACTGGAATCGGTGTTTTCTGCATTTTTTGTCCATTTGCTATCAGTCTTTATTACGAGAGCAAGGTCAATATCTTCGTCGTGTTCATTGTAATGTTTCACACCCATGAAGTTAAGTGTCTCAGATAGAGCACAATGACGAGCGCTGGAAGATTTCTGCCGAGTCTTTTCTTTTTCCCAATTATTTTTTAAGAATTGGCACGTTTCAGCATCTACAGTTTGTACGGCCTTGGGGCATTCTTCCTCTAGGATAAAGATGCTTTGCCAAAGTTGATGTGCGTGTTCGAGGCGAATCGGATTACCTTCTTTACACGATGCTGAACAAACTGTGAAAATATTGCGTAGGAGATCTATTGCTTCATCTGACTTGTACTTCTCAAGTACGGTCATCGACCATACAAGATTCGCCTGTTCTTGAGGCCCGAGATGAATTCTCTTGAGAGATAGCTGGATTTCTTCCAAAGTCTTACTAGATGCATCATTTGCCATATGCATTCTGTAAAGCAATGCTTGAGGAATCAATTCAACGAAATCATCAAAGACTTGTCCTGACTCTGCCGTGAGGTACATTCGGGCCTGCACCCAGAGCAATACGACCAATTCAAAGTCTTGAAATAATTTGGCGTTTTCGTTCGTATTACTTTGCGCAATCTGTTTGCCCTTTGCAAGATTTACTTTCATGGACATAAGAGCTTCGCCGTAAATATGTTGCAATAATTGGTTGTGATCCAACGTCCCGTGTCCCAATGCAATTGCCATCTGGACACAATCCGCACTCTTCCAGTGTTCGAGCGGTCTATCCAAAGAATCGTCAATAAGATTGTGTTTGACAGCACTCACAAAGCTTTCCAACGAATCAGAGATCTTGTAGTTATCACATTGCATGACTCCCAACGCCCATGCTATTTCCGTCACATCTCTTGGAAGTATATATTCTTCATCCCCGTACCAAGATGTTCTTTCAATACGAGCTGTCGCCAAATCGGCTATATTAAGAATGAGATTCAATGCGGCAGCACTCCGGCAATATCCTCTATTAGCAAATGACCATGCAATCGTAGACATTTCCTTCCAATGGCATTGCTGCAACATGGAACGGCCATCACTCTGCGGTTTAACTACTGATGTTGCCATGGCATCAAAGAGCTTATCCACGGTGGAAGTCGGTGTGAATATCTCTTTTTTCTTTTGATTGCGGGACAAATCATCCCCCCAATCCTGCGCAGTCTCGAAGATGATCTCATCCTCGTCGGCCCCTTGTTCCATTTCTTTTCCCCTGTCTGAAATTCCTCCCTTTTCTCTTTCCATCTGTCCCATTCGCGGAGGAAGCTCCCATCCCGCTGGTACATTCCTAGGATGCAATATAGCATATGCCCAGCAAACCATGGCTAATTCCACTTCATTAATCCCCTTCCTTCCATTCAAATTTACTCCCGGCGTCATGGTTTTAGTAAGTTGCCGAGCAATCTCATCTATAGTTTCCAAAACTCTCCGTTCCGTCTGATACTTCTCTCCCTCTTTCAGATCCATTTTTTCTGCAAACGAAACTGTAGACTTTCCCGTTCTCGCAGATTCAGATTCTCCCTCACTCCCATACGAAGCCACTGCAATCTTCTTGTCGAACAAAGGCGGAAGGACCAATTCATCACTGGAATAATGTTTCGCAATCGCCCATGCCGCATTCGCTAATTGTCTCGTATTCAACCTCTTTTGTTTCACAAGCTGATGCAAAATATCACATGTCTGATGCAACAATCCTCTGAATTCATGCCGCCTTTGTGCATTCTTTGGAACAATTTTCGCCGATAGTGTGAGTGCACATACGATATTGGAAGAGTTGCAGAGCGCAGGATCGGTGGTGAGAAATGCCCGAAGGACGGACGATGCTCGGACGATGGGGGATGCACGCTGTTTGCCGGCAATTTTTATTTTCTTTTGAGTTTTGGAGGATGTATCGTAGTCGGCTCTCCAGGGTTGTCCTCCATTTGGAGCAGTAGCAGTAGTATAAGCAGTAGTAGAAGCTTGGTCGCTTAGTTGTGTGTCAGCCTTTACGATAGTGGAATGGAGACATGTATCATCTCTGGATGGGCATGAGTATGAATATGGGCTGGTGTTGAAATCATGCCGAGTTGGTGAGCTTCTGAAGGTTCTGCTGGTGCTGGAACAAGTAGTTGAATGCTGGGTATGAAAAGCGAAGGATTGTTCCACTCTCGATGTCAGCATCAGTGACAGAAAAGCTCCTGGTATTATCCGCATCTTGAATGTACTGATATATTAGAAATGAAAATCGCTGGAATTGGAGTAGAGTTGTGCTGGTATGGTGCTTGCACTTGCACGTTTGTGATGATGTGTGAAGTTGCACACCAATCTTCTTCTGCGCCTGATTTCTTCGTTGGGTTGGATCGCGGCGGCGTACTTCACTTTCCATCTTCAAGTTGTATGATACGGGGGATGGTTGTAGCGGCCGTTATTGTTAGGGGGGCTCCTCCTCTGCCGCACCCCACCAACAACCACAAAAAAATAATCAAAAATGACGCTCACTAGTAGATAGTCTACAAGATG
>Ga0209712_10003863_pt1 | contig 12073 bp, 9 predicted proteins | sample ArcOceMetagenome_FD_187443 | JGI IMG/M metagenome (GOLD analysis project Ga0209712, IMG submission 187443) | Marine eukaryotic phytoplankton communities from Arctic Ocean - Arctic Ocean - Greenland ARC118M Metagenome (SPAdes) (version 2) | ecosystem: Environmental > Aquatic > Marine > Oceanic...
GTAGATTTTGCACACCAAATTGCCCAGCGATTTCTTGCTGCTTTTGGCAATCAACACGAGTGTGGAGCAAGTGACCACTAAATTTAGCTGCTACATTTGCTAAAACTGGGGCAAGTTGCTGGCTAGGTTCATAACCTTCGGCCCAAAACTCCACCATCACCACTTGTGTTTGCGAGCCTTGAAAAATGACTTGCTGGAAATTTTCTGGGGTAATGTCGATGATGTTGTGCATAGAAAGTTCTACTTAGTCTTGGGTATGGAACATTTGATGGGGTCTAATATGTAAAACTCAAGTATTACCAAGGCTTGAAAAAATTACTTTCATGCCTTAAAAACTAGTGAAAATTATTAGATCCTGAAGTGACATGCTTCATAAGATACTGTTTTATAGTATAAATTTAGAATTTAAAATGCAGCCAAACAAATCATCAGCAAAAAATGTTTCAGGTTTTACGTTGATTGAGTTAATTGTAGTTATTGCCTTCATAGGCATTATCAGCGCTGTTGCGGTACCTAAGTTTCTTGATTTCAGTACCGATGCAAAACAAGCCACTAGGCAATCATTGCTTGCAGCCATTGAATCTACATTAACCATGATGACATCGGTTTGTTATGTGCAATGTGCAATCTACTTGCACACCAAATGTGTATTTCAAAATGGCAGCGTGCAGGGTCAAACTGAACAAATTCTGGGTATCTGGCAAAAGCACAGACTATAAGCATAGTAGCGGTGTTAGATTCACCCTACATCGTAGCCACTTATAGTAGTAACACTGTAACTTTTACGTTAGGTGCTAATTGCACCGTTACTTACCACCATCCACTACATCGAAGAAAACTGATTATTGGCGGTGACGATTCTTGCAGCTAACTCGAATCATGCCAATAAACTAAAAGCCTCACTATTACCTTTTATTGCGCCCTCATTATCATTAACCACCCAAGCTTAAAAGACATCAAAAAAGTATCGTGAACTGCTTATCTATAAATGTCGTCATTTAGACATTCAATATATTGGTCAATATGATAATTTTATATTATTGAAGAATTTTGGTTATAAAACATGACAACTGATACACACAAAAAATTTAGTAGTTTTTCAGAATTTTATCCCTATTACTTATCAGAGCATCAAAACCTAACATGTCGCCGTTTACATTTTATTGGCTCGACTTTGATTTTAGTTTTGCTGGCTTATACCCTGATGACTGAGCAATGGATGTTGTTATGGTTGTTACCTGTTTTAGGTTATGGATTTGCTTGGGCAGGGCATTTCTTTTTTGAAAACAATAAACCTGCCACCTTCAAATATCCATTTTACAGTTTGTTAGGCGACTGGGTAATGTTTAAAGATATATTACTCGGCAACATAAAACGTTAACGTTTTTACCTTTTATCGTACTTTATGATAACGATCTCAGTCAGACTCACGGTAAACCAGCTCCAACCTAAAATTGACGGATACGCATAAATTGGTTTATTCATCCCCAACAAAATAAAAGCCAGTCATGAGACAAGCCTCCGGTTCTGCCGGAGGCTATTTAACCTGTAAAAAATATTAGCTCTTATATTTGCGCCAACTGCCAAACTCACTAATATTTTTCTCTAAGCTAGCGACACTTTCTGCAATAAATCCTGTTAGCCATCTGCCATCATTCAGTTCTACTTTGCCTATACCTAAAGGTTGAGCAATATCTGTCACAAATGAGCCAAAATTCTCGATTGGTAATCGCCATATTTGTACCTCAAATGAGTCGCCACCCTTTGGATTGCGTATGAGTGCTGGCCTTTCTACATCACCTGGCACGGCAAACATTTGATAAGCCGCTGCCGTTGCGCTTGTTTCTAGCAATATGCCTTGGCGCTCGATTAATTGCCAATTCAGTGGCATACCAGATAAGTGAGCGCCACATACCACAACATCAACAAAGGCTGGATTGTTTTCAGTAATATTTGCGCTAGCAGGTAAAGACCAATCAGTGGCACCCAAAGGTAGTTGCGCTGCTTGCTGGATTTTGTCGGCTAGAGTCAATAACTTTTGGTCAGTCATTGCATGGCTAAACAAGGTTATGCCAAAGGGCATCTTGCCACTTGTAAAACTAGTCGGTACGGCTATGGCTGCGTAATCTAATAAGTTCATAAAGTTAGTGTAGTAGCCCAAATTTGAGTTATAGGCGATAGGTTCTGCGGCAATTTCGGCCAAAGTGTAATGACGTCCAGCAGTAGGGCTAACTAACACATCTACTTGATTTACCAGTTTATCTGCCGCAATTTTTAAGGTTTGCAGTTTGTACAACGCTGAAAACGCATCTGTGGCATTAGATTTATTACCCGCACTAATAATGGTGCGGGTTACATCTAGCATGGCTTCGGGTTTATTTTCAAAAATTTCCTGAGTGGCTAGATAACGCTCGGCTACCCAAGGGCCTTCATAAAGCAATGTAGCTGCGGCTAACATAGGACTAAAATCAAGCATTACTTTAGTCCCGCCTAAGGCCTCAAGTTGGTTGACTGCTTTGGCAAATTCAGCTTGGTAAGTGGCACTACCAAAAAACTGTAATTGTTCAGGTAAAGGCACAGCAAATGAGAAGTTGTCTTTTACTGTGATCGGCAACATATTGGCCGCTGGATTGGCTCGGGCAAAACAGTCTGTCTCGTCGTATTGCGCTGCACTTTGCAGCACAAGGTTGGCGTCGTTAGCGGTAAGGGCAAAAATACTCACACAGTCCAAACTACGACAAGCAGGTACTACACCAGTGGTAGACAGCAATCCTTTGCTAGGCTTTACACCTACTAAGTTATTAAAACAAGCGGGGACACGTCCCGAACCTGCAGTATCGGTACCTAAAGCAAAACTCACCACCCCACTGGCGGTAGCCACTGCTGATCCTGAGCTTGAGCCCCCCGAAATATAATCGGCATCGAAGGCATTAGGCGTAGCACCAAATGGCGAACGGGTGCCTACAAGGCCAGTAGCAAATTGATCTAAATTGGTTTTGCCTAGTGGAATAGCCCCAGCGTTAATTAACTGTTCAACTACAAACGCAGATTTTTCAGGAATATAAGTAAATTCAACACATCCAGCCGTAGTAGGAATACCAGCTAAATCAATATTGTCTTTGATAGCAAATGGCACTCCATATAATGAATGAGTAGCCGGGGATTTGCCTTTTAGATTATCTAAATAAGGTTGTAGTTCTTGTTCTGATAATAGGTGGATCCATGCAACTGTTAAGTCTGCAGCTTGCTCGCTTAGTTGTGCGATTAAACCATCAGGGGTGATGTCCCCATTGTTATAAGCTTCATGCAAACTACTAATGCAGAGATTTTGTTTCGAAAAAGTCATTTTAATACCCTTAAATTTGTTTTAGTGGTGCGTCATTAACAGGTTTCTAAAACCAATAGCGCTTGTCCGGCATGCACTTGTTGGCCGGCTTTAACTAGTACTTTGCTTACTTTGGCTTGTTCAATGGCATTAATGGCAATTTCCATTTTCATCGATTCAAGTACCACCAAGATATCGCTAGGTTGCACTAACTCACCTTCTTTACATTCAATTTGCCACACGCTGCCCGCGGCACTCGATTCCACCAAATACTGGTTTTTGCCCAATTCTATGGTTTGGCTGTTGCCGGTCTCTTCTGCTTCAAACTGATAATTAAGTTGGCCGTTGGCTTTCCAGTTGGCCATTTCGCTAGCAAAGGCTTGTTCACGTTGTTGACTGAAAACTTTAATTTCATCTTCTCGTTGTTGCCATTGTTTACTCAACTCAGGCATTGAGATAACACTCTCTTCAATTTTCGGTTTCCATTTGCCGATAGGAAAATCAGCTCTTAGCTGGCTGAGCTCTTCATTGCTGACAGGGTAAAATTTAATTTGGTCGAATAACCGTAATAACCATGGCTTGGCAAACACCTCATTTTTGCGATAGCGGTTCCACATTTGCACAGTACGGCCGACAAATTGATAACCGCCAGGTCCTTCCATGCCATAAATACACATATAAGCACCCCCTATGCCCACAGAGTTTTCAGCGGTCCAAGTACGTGCTGGGTTATATTTAGTAGTAACTAGTCGATGACATTGATCTAATGGAGTAGCTACTGGTGCACCTAAGTACACATCACCTAGGCCTAACACTAAGTAACTTGCATCAAACACTATGTCTTTCACATCATCTAAACTATCAAGGCCGTTAATACGCCGAATAAACTCTAAATTAGACGGGCACCAAGGGGCATCTTTACGCACTGACTGTATATATTTCTGGATAGCTTTTTGGCAGGCTTCATCGTCCCAACTTAGGGGTAAATGCAACACACGAGAGGCAAAGCTGAGTTGCCTTGTATCACCTAAACCAATATCAATCTGTTTGAGCTGCTCAATAAGTGTAGCGACGGGTAACAGCAAACTGTCGTAATGCACTTGCAAAGAACGAATGCCCGGAGTGAGTTCTAATACACCTTGAATATTGACTTTTTCGGTGGCTTCTAAGAGCGCTTGAACACGGGCTCGTAGGGTTAAATCTAAAACCAGCTCTCCGTACTCAACTAATAAAAACTTATCACCCGCTTGACGAAAAACCACATCAGGCTCGCCATCGTCAGTGATTAGCTGATCGATTATTGGCGTATTAATAGTGGTTGTTTGATAGGGGCAGTCTTGTTTAGTTAAGGTACTAATCTGTTGAAGTTGTGTTTGTTCAATTAAATTAGCATTGCTTAAATCAACCACCTCAAATTTAACTTTGTCACCGGCTTTTAATTGACCTAATTTCCATAGATCAGCACTGATCACCGTAAAGGGGCAAACAAAACCGCCTAAACTGGGGCCATCAGGACCTAAAATAACCGGCATATCACCAGTAAAATCTACCGTACCAAATGCATAAGCGTTGTCATGAATATTAGATGGATGTAGGCCTGCTTCGCCGCCTGTCTCTCTGGCCCAGTCGGGTTTAGGGCCGATTAAACGGATACCCGTGCGGCTAGAGTTATAGTGAATTTTCCACTCATGTTGCTGAATTTTCTCAATGTCACTGGCTGTGAAAAAATCTGGCGCGCCATGGGGGCCATACATAACACGTAAGCTCCAATTGTCAGTCACTGGTGTGATTATGTCAGTGTCTAAGCTTTGGGCAACGACCGGTAGAGTCTGTTCAGTGAGCTGTAAAAAATCACCGGTGCGCAAAGCTCGGCCACAATGACCACCAAATTGGCCTAAGGTGAATGTACTCTTGCTGCCTAAATAATCAGGACACTGAATTCCTCCAGCAAAGGCTATGTAAGCCCGCGCACCTGATTGTTTAACTGAGCCTATTTTTAATATCTGCCCAGATTTTATAGATATTATCTGGTGATTTTTTTGTGGTTGTTCATCTAGCCACACATCGATTTCTGCACCAGTAATCACTACTTGTGTATCACTATAAAACTGTAAGGTAGGCCCTTGAATGGTGACTTCTAATCCTGCAGCATCTGTTGGGTTATTGAGTAATCGATTGGCTAAACAAAAGGAATAAAAATCGAAAGGCCCAGATGGTGGCACACCAATATTCCAGTATCCTTTACGGGCAGGATAATCTTGTACTGTGGTCATGGTGCCGGCTTTTAATACTTCAAAGCCAATATACTGAGCAGTGAAGTCACTTAAGCTGCGAGTGAACATTTTGCCTTGCTTAAATATATCTGATTGTAATATTTGACGTACATAATTGATGTTGGTGGTTATACCAAATAATGAGCTTTGGGCTAACATGTCATCCAGTTTTTGCGTAGCGCAGTCACGATCAGCGGCATGCACCATCACTTTAGCTAACATGGGATCAAAAAAGGGTGAAACGGTTATTCCTGCCTCTAACCAGTGGTCGATACGGACTTGTTCGGTGGCGTTTTTACTATTTTCAGGCCACTCAACTTGTGTCAATAGACCGGCTGATGGTTGGAAGTTTTTAGCCGGATTCTCAGCGTAAATACGCGCTTGAATAGCATGACCTGTTGGTTGTAAGCCTGCTAATGATGAAAGGTCACAGCGCTCTTGGAATGCAATATTTAGCATCCATTCTACTAGGTCAATATTGTAAACAAGCTCGGTTACACCGTGCTCAACCTGTAAGCGAGTGTTTACTTCTAGGAAGTAAAACTTGTCTGCATCATGGTCATAAATAAATTCTACTGTGCCCGCATTCAGGTAGTTAATTGATTGCATTAACGACTTAGCCGTGGCTTGCATAGCTTGGCGAGTGGTCTCTGGTAAATTTGGCGCTGGTGTCTCTTCTACTACTTTTTGATTACGTCTTTGGCTGGAACAGTCGCGCTCACCCAAAGTAACCACTTGACCGGCGCCGTTACCCAATACTTGCACTTCAATATGACGAGCTTTTTCAACAAACTTTTCTAGAAAGACCCCGTCGTTGGCAAAGTTTTGGCTTCCCAAATGTTTAACGTTAACAAAGGCTTTTTCCAATTGTTGCTGGTTATCACAACGTTGCATGCCAATGCCACCGCCGCCCGCAGTGCTTTTTAGCATGATGGGGTAACCTACTTGCTCGGCAAAATGGTTCACTTCGGTGAGATCTGCCAATAGGCCGCTACCGGGTACTAAAGGTACTTTGGCTAACTCGGCTAGTTCTCTAGCTTGATGTTTTAGGCCAAAGTCGACCATTTGTTTTGCGGTCGGGCCAATAAAGCAAATTTCCTCGGCCGCTAAGCGCTCAGAAAAACTGGCGTTTTCACTTAAAAAGCCATATCCAGGATGAATGGCTTGAACGCCGGTTTGTTTGGCGATATTGATTATTTTGTCTTGGTCTAAATAGGTGGCTTGTGCAGCACCTTCGCCAAGACTAACGGCTACATCGGCTTGGCGTACATGGAGTGATTCTCGGTCAGCTTCTGAATAAACGGCAATGCTTTGAATGCCTAATTTTTTTAATGTACGAATGATACGACAAGCAATTGCGCCTCGGTTGGCAATCAGTACTTTGGTAAACATGGTCTATGTTCTCGTTTAAGCGGGTCGTCCCTAATCAAACTATATGGAAACGAGTGGTTTCCAAGTACTCAGGTCGTCCCAAATACTTTGCCCTTGAGGCGATTATTTGCGGCGTTGCTTTTGCTACGCTGCATCCCAGATTAATACTTCTATGGGAGTAGGGTTATAAGCATTACAGGGGTTGTTTAGTTGTGGGCAGTTTGAAATAAGCATAATGCAATCCATTAAGGCTTCTAATTCCACATATTTACCTGGACCACTTATACCATCAGCAAAACTTAACCCACCTTCAGTGGTAACAGGTACATTCATAAAAAAATTAATATTATGGGTAATGTCTTGTTTACTTAACCCCAGCTCTTCATTTTCTGCTATGGCTAATAGCCAGCTATCGCGGCAGGCGTGCATACATTTTTTTTCTAAAGCGTAACGCACAGTATTGCTTTCGGTTGAACATGCGCCGCCAATCGTATCGTGCCGGCCGCAAGTATCCGCCACGATTTTCAACATGGGATTGCCATCGTTTGAGACTAAAATACTGCCTGCGGTTAAATACACACTCTTTTGTTCACGAATGGTGTCTGTGGCGCTGTAACGCTCGCTTGGATCTTCTGCACTATAAAACAAAGTATCTGCAGCTTGGTTGCCTTCTAGATCTAAAATACGTACTGTTTGGCCTTTTTTGATGACTTTTAGATAATAATCACCCGCTAAAACGGTATCTCGAATAGTGGCTGCGCCCTCTGTAAATTGACTGTTAATGATCATGAGTCGCTCCTTATATGCCTAAGTAATACAAACGATTATTTTCAAAACCACGTTGGTTTTCAGCGCAGCTATTTCTGCACAAATCATCTTCTGCTACAGGTGCTGATTTAACTATTTGGTATTCGATTGGGTTAAACGGGTAGTTTTCAGCGGAATTAAGTGGGTGAGGGCAAGTATGCATTAGCACTAATGTGTCCATTTCGAAGCGAAGTTCGATCATGTCACCGGATTTTGATTGCTCAGCAGCGTAGGTTAATGCGCCTGTTTTACTGGGTACAACTTTACTAAACAAATTAAGATTAGCGGCTAAATCTTGTTTGTTTAAGCCATATTTGGCGGCTTCCACTAAAAACGCGTCATTGCCATTTTGTTGCCAATTGTTGCGGTCTATTTGGTAATTACGTTCACCCCACTTTTTCTGGACGGTTTTGGCAGAGCTATTACCACATACAGTATCGTGCCAACCATAACTATCTTCTACAATAGAGCAAAAAATACGCCCCATATCTGAATACAAACAGTGGCCTTTTGTGAGTTTAAATGTGTGCTGGCATTTGAGAGTATCAGGCGCGTTATAGCGTTCGAATAGATTCTCTGGGTTATAAAACAGCATGCCGACATTGGCACTGCCAGTTAGATCAACTAACCGCAAACTAGTCCCACGGCGCATGCGTAGGGACCAATGTTTACCACCTTCCACACTGTCTTTGTATAACACATCTGTTGTCATTCTTGTTTCCTAATTGGCAGAGAACTTAGCTGCAAGTTCCTCTGCATTCGGTTGTGTCCCGCCATGATTAAGTTGAAGGTCGTAGGTCACCTGTGCACCAAAAGCACTAGGTGCTTGTGGGTCATGCTTGACCTTATCGAATACCCATAATCTCGAACCTAGTTCAAACCCTTCTTTAATATCGTGAGTCACCATAAAAATGGTCAGTTTGTTTTTTTGCCAAATATCGCGGATAAGTACATGCATATCGGCGCGAATACCTGGGTCAAGGGCACCAAACGGTTCATCTAACAAAAGTATCTTTGGTGCTTTCATTAATGCTTGTGCAATCGCGAGTCTTTGTTGCATTCCGCCTGATAATTGGTGGGGGTATTTGCTAATGGCTGGTGCTAATCCAACGGCTTCAATAAATGATTCAGCTTTTTTCTGAATTTTCTTTCGTTGCTCACCAAAGCTGCGACCAAAAAACTTAGCCGCAGTAAATTCATCAGCCGCCATAACATTCTTTAGCACTGTCATATGCGGGAATACAGAGTATTTTTGAAATACGATACCGCGCTCCGCATCGGGTTCGGTACTTAGAGGTTTTCCTTCTAGTAAAATTTCACCTTTAGTGGCAAATTCACTGCCTAATATCATTTTAAGTAACGTACTTTTGCCACAGCCTGATGCACCTACCATCGACACAAACTCACCTTGCTCAACGGTTAAATTTAGGCGCTCTAATACTTGTGTTTGGCCGTATGATTTCCATAGGTTTTTAATTTGTAAAAAACTCATTTTCCCGATTCTTGCTGGTGGTACCAAGGAAAACAAATCTGTGATATTTTTTTCAAACTAAAATCCATAGTAAATGCAAAAAAGGTAATAGCGGCTACATAAGGTAAAATGACGTCCATTGCCATGTAGCGACGTACCAAGAATATTCGATAACCTAAACCTTCTTGAGCAGCAATCGCCTCGGCTGCAATTAAAAATAACCAAGCGGCACCTAACGACAAGCGCATTGACGCCAGTAATTTTGGCATAATTTGTGGTAACACAACTCGAATGGCCACCAACCAAGTAGATGCACCTAAGGTTTGTGCCTTAATTAATTGCTCGCTAGGTATTTGTTGTACCTGCGCTTGCATATCGCGCATGATCACCGGCGCGGTACCAATAATAATTAACATCACTTTGGCCAATTCGTCTAAGCCAAAAGTGATAAATAATATGGGTAGAATCGCCATAGGCGGGATTAAAGAAATAATGGTTATGAGCGGTGATAAACCTGATCGTAAAACAGGCAATAAACCGTTGAATAAACCGAAGATTAAGCCGACCGCAGCGCTGATAGTAATACCTAACAATATGCGATATAAACTAGCCGAGCTATCTTGCCAAAATAAATACTCACCGGTGCGTTTGTTTTCGGTAAAGGCCATGCGCTCAATAGCGGCAGATATTTGACTAAAACTCGGTAGTAACTTGTCGTTTGCATTTTCAGCTAAACGCGCATCTGATGCTGTCCAGTACACTAAGATCAAAATAATAAAAGGCAATAGTGTAAGGAAAACACTAGTTGAACGTGATGGTGTTATGTTCATCAATCTTTTCATGTTGACCCCAACTTTAATTAAGCGCCTCATGTAAGGCGCTTAATAATCCAGTGAATGCTTAAGCCTACTTTTTAGAAGCTTCTAACATATAGCTGGGGTCAAATCTCAATTTGATATTGGCTTTGTCACCGATAATCCCTGCTGGTGTTTCTATACCAATAAAGTTTTCGTCAACGGCTCCATCGCCTAAAATGCCATGGTCGAAAGAGAACTTAGCGACATACTTCATGGTTTTAGGTAGTTGTTTACTGTTGGTAAAAGCCACGGCATCAGCCGCCTTATAGAACATTGTTGTAGTATCTAGTTGTGCTTGATAACCAGCTAAGTCAGTGCCCGAGGCTTCAGCCATTTGGGTCAATACTTCTTTATCCGACATTTTGCCCATGATCTCGTACCAAGCGCCCACTAAAGCTTTACCAAACTTCGGGTTTTCTTTTAGCGTTTTGGTATTCACTATCATCAAGTCGATAATTTCACCCGGAATGTCAGCCGAATCAAAAACTTTGCTAGCATTAGGTTGGCTGGTAATTTCTGATAATAATGGATTCCACGTCACGACCGAGGTCACGCCAGAAGTCGAGTAAGCGGCAACTAAGTCTGCATCAGAGGTATTTACCACTTTTACATCCCGTTCTGACAAGCCTACACTTTCTAAGCCACGCGCTAATAAATAGTGAGAAACACTCAGTTCTACTAGATTAACTTGCTGACCCTTAATGTCTTTTAAAGACGATTTGTTTTTTAATACTATGCCATCGTTGCCGTTAGAAAAATCCCCGACTATCAGTGCGGTGCTATCCACGCCACTTGCGGCTGGAATAGTTAACGCATCCATATTAGTCATGCTGCAACCGTCAAATTGACCTGCCGTGTATTGATTAATGGACTCTACGTAGTCATTAATTTGTACTACGTCTATTTCGATGTCGTATTTGTCAGCCCATTTTTTGATAATGCCTGAACTATCGCCATAATCCCAAGGCATCCATCCCACATAAATAGACCAACAAATTGAAAATTTATCTTGGGCGAAGGTATTAACAGAAGTGAGTAAGGTAAGACTGAGTACTAGTGTTCTTATTAATTTCATTTTACATTCTCCAAAGTTTTCACAGATTTCAGGCGCGTGAGGCCTGAGTAAATTAGGACCTCCCGGGCTTTTATCCCTCCGTGTAACCTTTGCAGAAGCAAACATTAATCTTGAATTAATGCCACTAGGTTGAAAACTCTCGGACCAGCCATTAACACTGCAAATAATGTAAGCAGCACAATCGGAACCCTAGTTTTCTGTTTAGTGTAAGCGTTATATTTAGTTTATTGTCGCTTGAACCATAATAAGCATGTTTTATACCAATAAAATAAAACTAGATAAGTATCTGAATTTAGGATGGAAAAAAAGTTTTTTAATTTTATTTGATGAATTCACCGTAATTTTTTGCGTTATTTTGGTGCAAAAATGTCAACTCATGTAGCATGGAATAAATGGCTGCTTGAGTGAATTCGCTATGCTAACGCTAGCTAAATTTACGATTAGACAGCAAACTAAAAGCTAATCGCCATGCCCCAACAAGCCACCACTACATTTAACAGCGTCGTCGAGTTTTATCCTTACTATTTGTCACAGCATCAAAATTTAACTTGTCGGCGTTTATATTTTGTCGGTTCTACTTTGATATTGTTTTTAGTTGCTTATGTTGTGCTCTCGCAGCAATAGGTGATGTTTAAAGACATCTTACTCGGTAACATAAAACGTTAGCGTTTATTGATCTAATGATTTACATATTAATAGCGATTTTAGCTTAACTACTGGTTAACCAGTTTAAATAGTCTGCTTTTTTTAATGTCAATATGGTTTGATTAAAAAAAGTACAAATTTGTTTGTTTACTAGCCTTTCCAAGACAACGAAAAACCCTTAGACTTGCGGCCCTTTTTAGAGTGCGGTCGATTTTTGCACAATTAAATTGTGAAGGGTAATCAGTGTAT
>Ga0209712_10003866_pt1 | contig 12069 bp, 15 predicted proteins | sample ArcOceMetagenome_FD_187443 | JGI IMG/M metagenome (GOLD analysis project Ga0209712, IMG submission 187443) | Marine eukaryotic phytoplankton communities from Arctic Ocean - Arctic Ocean - Greenland ARC118M Metagenome (SPAdes) (version 2) | ecosystem: Environmental > Aquatic > Marine > Oceanic...
GCGAATTTATGGCCAATGTCGTATTCTTTAAATTGTTCTAATTTTAGGCTATTCACTAAGTAGAAAAGGCTGCAGCATTTTTCTCACAAAATAGCGCGACCCTGCCTGTGTGGCCCGTAACTAACTTTGAAGGACGTCAGAAGATCTCCTGTACTAGGAATTGCAATAAGCCTAGAAATGACATGATTTACTATTGCCCTGACAGTGTACCCATTCAGGCTTATTTTTATCTGCACACGGTAAAAAGTTGAGCTGGGTCAACTACATTCCAATTGTTGTATTGGGTCCCACTATTTGAGCCTAACTGTAGAATGAAATTACAACGGTCGTACAGGAGTGAGAAACCAACCAACCAACCAACCAACGGTCTCATTCCGGTATCATACATCATACATCATACTTACTAGCTAGACGATGATGCCAGTTAGTGCTTGTTACTAAACGAAATATTGGAAAACTGTACAGAAAACAGTCACAGGTATGGCTCGTCAGAGAATATCCCATAGTTTAAGCACCAACTCTAAGAAACGAAGAGAGAGCAAGAGATGGATTGTGAGGTCCCTTGCTGGGATCGCGATTCTTCTCCTCTTTTTCTTTTTCTGTTATGCTTCTTATGCAATAGTAAATGTAAATATCTTGCCTCTGGATAATCATGCAAGTATGGAGACTGGTATTAATATTAATACCAGTGCGATGATGAATTATCCAATTGAATCAAAGGATCGAAGGCCAGAAACGCATTCAGTTCCAAAGGATCCTTTATTAAGAAAACCTTTGAAATTCATAACAGTTGTTCTTCCCAGTGTCGTGAATCCCAAAGGAAGGAAAAAGAGACTTGATGCCATTACCTCTACTTGGGGTCCAGCATCAAATGCAATTTACGTTACGCACCCCGGTACAAATAGTGACTATACCCTCGATAATGCTGCTTCAAAAGATTCATTTCCTCGAATCATGTCAATTGAGCCAAACATTGCACTGGAAGACCAAGGCGTTCCAAGATTGAAACATGTCATTTCGGAGATTTATACAAGGTACAATCCTGATTTTGCATTCTTTGCCAATGATCACACGTTCATCATACCGCAGCATTTATGCTCTTATTTGAAAGAACATGCTTTCCAGCCAGAGGAGCATCTTTATGCCGGCCATGCATTGAGGCCCAAGAATCAAAAGGGGACCAAGTATGCTTTCAATTCTGGGGCATCCGGATACTTTCTAAGTAGAAAAACTATGCAAGTTCTGACTGAAAAATGGAACGAGGGCGATACCGTATGTGAGGGGAGTGGAAGGAAATGGCTGCAGGGAAATCCTGGACTCGTCACTGCCGAGTGTTTAAAAAGTTTTGGAGTGGATCCATTGGATACCAGAGATGAATCAAAACGGCATATCTTTCATGCTTTTGGTTTAGTCAGGGTTGTGAAGAAAGAATTGGATAAATGGTATGAAGATAAGCATGAAGCATTGTATGAAATATTGGGAAATGATGAGACATTTCATCACGAGTTACAAAAAGGAAAAGATTGCTGCTCGCCAGGGACGGCTAGTTTTCATTACGTTGAATGGGCGGAAACGCTAGCTCTGTGGGATACGCTAGCCGAAATTCAGAGACGAAGTGTCAATGGCATAGAGGATAAAGAAGTGCAGAAGTTCATGATTGATAATTGGCCAAAAGAAAAGAAAGATGTGGGAGGATATGCTCAGCATTTACCCCCTGTCTCCAAGCAGGATGTATGGAATGATTTGTTATATATAGTGAAAAGCATTGCACCAACAAATGATGATATTTTCTGCTGAAGTTCAGCACGGAAGACTCCGCAGTGATTTGATTTTGAGGATTGCGTGCATGCCAAATATTGGCATGGTGTCCGAATCTTTTGCCAAGAGGTGTTTGTGTCCATTGACCTTGCTAATAAGTAGCCGCATCAAAAACAAATTGAGCAACTCAATGTGTACCATATAGGTTAGAAGTACATGCATGTCGAACGACAACAAACGAGTGATGTGGAACCTTATCTGATATTATGCAAAATAAAACAAATGACTAAATCACATGTAACATACAGTTACCTCAGAATGGGGGAACATTATCGCGGCAACTCGACGTCCCGCCAAAGATTACTGGTTGAAAGAATTCTTACGTAGGAGGGGAATCCAGCCCATCCAGGCTCTCGTACTAAGCAGCGATGGATGGAAGGAGAATGTGTACAAGATGTTTCTTCCCGAGCTGGGGGCGATATTTACCTATCGCAGAAATAAATCTCTGGCAATTGGAGAGTAGATGGATATGCAGAGTTTGTCCTTGGCTGATTATATTTGAATTTTATTTTATCGAGTGCAAGTTCAAAGTGCGTAACAACATTCGGTCTATTATTATCAATACAATAGATCTATAGTAAAGGAGGCGAGCGAACTACTAGAATTTTATTACGAGTCTACTTGTACGACGGGCCTCGCTTGTGTACCTATCACCAACTTTGTTGTGGCTGTGTGGTGTTTCAACTTCTTTTGAAGTGACCCCGTCATCGGTTCAGTGAATTTTCATCCTCTCCGGTTCCTTGTTGGCCGGGCAAGCCATTGGTATAGAAGTGAAGGTAGCTATTAAGCTTTGAGAAATGTACTCAATGTACGCATCAGCAGAGAGTTCACTCAAACTTCCGGGGATCACCGGCTTCCCCGTTACCTCGTTGCCTTGAAACGTCATTGATGCAGAAGAGAAGATTTCGAATTCTCCTTCCACTATGCATTGAATCTTGATAAGGTTGGGGTCGAATATTGTCAAGGGGTTTTCAAGGGAATCAGTTTTCGTATCCTGGGGAGTGTGAGTATTATGTGTTTCAACTTCTTTCGAAGTGACCCCGTCATCGGTTCGGTGAATTTTCATCTTCTCCGGTTCCTTGTTGGCCGGGCAAGCCATTGGTAAAGAAGTGAAGGTAGCTATTAAGCTTTGAGAAATGTACTCAGTGTACGCATCAGCAGAGAGTACACTCAAACTCCCGGGGATCACCGGCTTCCCCGTTACCTCGTTGCCTTGAAACGCCATTGATTCAAAAGAGAAGCTGCCATTCACGCTTTGAGAAATATACGCAGTGAGATCACCATTCAAGAACTTCTCGTGTATCGATCTTTCTAGTTCCCCGCGAGCTAAAACAGTCATTGAATAAGAAGAAACGCTATCTTTCAGAGAAATATATGCATTTCTAGTGAGTTCACTCAAAGTCTGGTGAATCATCCTTCGTGCCTCCGATATCCATTGATTCAGAAGAAATGATACCATTTGCGCTTTGGGACGTATAAGTTGTATCTCTAAATATGTTGGGTACTTCTTATGCGACTTCAACAATTCACTACGACTATCTAAACTTTTCTTGTGCGCCATGATAGTTCAAAGTTATTGGTCCACAAGTGAACACCAGAATTTGCAAAATTCACTACGACTATCTAAATATGTTGCGGTACTTCTTTTGCGACTTAACAACATGGCGGGGAACACAAGTGAACAAAAGAATTTGTTCCACAAATTTGAGAACATTCCCTACTATTTCAAAAATTAACACCCCAACTCTACGACTATCTAAATATGCTGGGTACTTCTTTGGTATTTGGTACAGTCTGAGCAGTACAAGTCGCCATAATTCCACCAATTGCAGATTCTTATCACGCCTGAATTCTGATCAGGTTTAAAAGCAGGTTGCTATTGAAAGATACCATAGAATGAGAATTCACGTATCAGCGATCTATTCAATTCTTTTCGCATCTTTCTTAGAGGAGGATAGAGTCCATGCAATTGCGGCTTGGGATAATAACACGGTCCAAGAAAAACTAACAGCAACTTCCTCTGAAAGCATTTTGCGCTCAAAGTTCCTCAGGTCTGCAATTTCCACAAGACGTTTTGATGCAATATACCCAACACAGACCTACAAATATAAGAAGCTTGACAACGACCTTGAAGACGATGCATCAAAATGTTCGGGTCTGCCGTTGCCATGAACGGTGACGGTTCTCTTGTGGCTGTCGGATCAAAAGGATACTACGGTTACATAAGATCTGTGTTTGTATTTCAGTGCAATCCATCTACTCTTCAGTGGGCACCTTTTGGTCAGAGGATCCGTGGTGAAAATATTGGAAACAACTTTGGAAGTTCTCTCGCCATCATGAGTAACGATGTGGTAAGGTTGGATGTGGGTGCGCCAGACAATTATGGTTAGTACAGAGGCCACATGAGAGTTTACCAGTACAACGCTGGCTCTGGTCAGTGGTCCGTCATGGGAAGAGATCTTGACGGAGATGCTGCAGGTGAGAATGCTGGTTCAAGCGTTACTATTAGTGGCGATGGATCTCGTATTGCTATGGGAGCTCCACTTAGTGACAGTACCACCCCCGACCAGGACGGGAGATTTCCATCAACAGCGGGCCGTGTGTTGATCTTCTCCTACGATGGTCGCCGATGCAAGCTGTAACATAGTGGTTGTTGGAGGAAGGACGTTCACGCCTACCGTTGGGGATAAAGCACTTGATTATGCAGGAGGCGTCAGTTTGTATAACTTTGATGACAGTGTTTGGGTTCAAGCCGATGAGACCATCAACGGTCTTGACTACTATGATAGATTCGGACATGACGTCGATATCAGCGATTATGGTACAAGGATCGTAGCCGGTGCTTTTACCAGTGATGGTCAGGATCTTAATAGTACAATGGATATTGGCCAAGCTACAGTCTTTCACCAAGAAGACACCAGTATTACTGCTGGATGGAGGCAAATTGGACCTATCACCAACGGAGAACAAAAAAGTGATAAACTCGGGAGCTCTGTTACAATCAGTGGGGATGGTAACGTCGCAGCCGTGGGAGCTCCCGATAACGATTATGGCGGAACCAGCGCTGGAGAGGTCGAGATGTACCAGTACATCCAGGCAAAAAAATGAATGGCGGCAAATCGGTGTTGACATAAGAGGTAAGAGTTTGCCTGCAATCTTTAGTTGTGTCATCCAATCATTGGGCAGAATAATAAGATGTCGCTCACGAGTCCTTCTTTTGTTGTGTGTCAACGTCAGGAGATTCTAAAAGTGGGTTTGGCGGAGATGTTGGTGTGAGTGGGGACTGGGGACGGACAACGGATCATCGTCGGGGCTTCGAAGGAAGATTACTACGCAGGATTGAGTGGTGTCTATGAAAGTATCATTGTGGAATCCACTCCTACTCCGTCTCCATCTCATCCCATTTATTTTACTCCCAGTATAACTGCTACATCTGCGTCGCCAAGTGAAGCTGTTAGCAGTTCGCCGTCTCTGATTTCTTCACCAGGACCTTCGACAACAACTGCTCCTCCGAGCATTGTTGATAGTGATGTTCCATCTATCACAGCCTCGTCAGCTCCTTCTGCAATACATTCTAATGTTCCATATGTCACAGCCTCGTCAGCTCCTTCTGCAATACATTCTAATGTTCCATCTGTCACAGCCTCGTCAGCTCCTTCTATAATGCCTTCTAATGCTTCTAGTGCCGCTGCATCTGCAGAACCAACTTTGCTTGGTAGCAAGGTTCCGTCTTTTAAAGCCTCGTCAGGACCTTCTATGGCTCCTAGTGTCACTCCATCAGCACCGCCATCTGTTACTGGTAGCAATGTTCCGTCTTTTAAAGCCTTGTCAGGACCTTCTATTGCTCCTAGTGTCACCAACAAACGATGATAGTTTCTGCTGACGCTTCCTAACTTAAACGGTCTTAATAAAAGTTCAGCACTGAATACTCCGTAGTGATTTGATTTTCATACCAAATATTGGCATGGTGTCCAAATCTTTTTCCAAGAGGTGTTTGTGCCCAGTGACCTTGCGAACAAGTCGCCGCATCAAAAGATTTATTTGAGCAACTCAATGTGTACAATGTAGATTAGATATACATGCATGTTGAACGACAACAAATGAGCGATGTGTAACCTAATCTGATGGTATTCAAAATAAGATAAATGACTAAACACATGTAACATACAGTTACTAATACTTGGGGCACGTGTAGGTCTTATCACAGTCAATCTGAATCTAATTGAAAATCGAGCTCAGCTGTGCATTTGTTCGTGCGTTTGCACAAGTTGCACGGCAGGTCTCGGACACACCAGTTTTGCTACATCTCGTCGGTGTATTCTTCCTTGAAACCCATTTACAAGTTTGAAGCTTTCCACTGGGCATTTTAAACCTTTTGGCGGAATCTGCAGAACAATCCCCATTACATGTATCTGGACAGTGATTTCTCACATTCTTTTTGTTGCAACGTTTATTGGAATTTTTAGCAACCCACCGACATTTTTTGTTTTTGCCATTCACTTTCATTGTTAGGGGTGAGTCGTCGCAACTTGAAGAAGGTGTAGGCGCAGGGTTTGTCGGAGAAGCGGGAGTTGGAACCGGTGTAGAAGGACTTGGGTCGCTTCCACCAAATAAGGTGGACTGTGAAAAGAGATTATTGAAAGAGTTCCGGTTTGGTAGGACTGTGTCGAGATCGGAGGCATTGGTAATACCAAGCCATTGTGCAACGCTATTCCATACTGCATCCCAAGGTGTTGTAGGAATGCAGATACCAGGTTCAAATATAAGATCTCCTCCATCAAGGCGATCGGGATAGGATCCAAGAATTTTTTTTCCTTCGACAGATCCGCCTGTAATAAAATAGTGACCACCCCATGCTGGTGAGAACACAAACGGCGAGGTGAGTGTGCTTGTTAGAAAATGAGATAAACATGACATAACAAATGTTAACGAGAAGCTTACCATGGTCAGATCCACTGCCGCTGTTCTCTGTTAGAGTGCGAGCAAATTCTGACACCATGACAATAACAACATCATCCCAAATGTTTTGTTTGACCATTTCACCCTGGAATTCTTCCAGCCCCTGGTTCATATTAGTTGTCAATGCGTTGAAAGCGGACTCCAAGTTGTCGTGGGTGTCAAATCCAGATTGTTCTACGTAGAAGATGTCGCGATCTGTCCCTCTCGTGTCTTTTGTCTTAATCAGTTTCGCCACATTCTCAAATTGCCGTGAGAGCCGATTCGTCTGGGTAAATGCCGTTTGCAAAGTAACAGATTCAAGTGCATCAAAAAGTAAATCTACTTCTCCGATTCCCTGATTCAAGTGTGCGTAAACCTTCGTGAGCGGGAAATGTGTGTAATAGTCAGAGACTTCGTGTTGACGAGACTTACATTCGTCAGAATCGATGACCAAGTTTCAGCAAAAAGCCCAGATCCAATATTTAATGATTTATTCACATTCTTGATCCTGTTCACAATTGACCCTGCCAACGCACTGAAGGGGTTTGAACCAAGCTTTTGAACACCTTCAGAATCGACCACGATTAAGGAAGTTAACGAGGAGACAAGAGCTGGTGAAAGCCCACTTGCAGATAAAACTCCGGCGTTGAAACCATTTTGCAAGAGCACATCGGCCATCCTACCGCCTACTCCGCGTCCCGCTTGATTATCGTATATATCCATGTTCTTGACTTCGTCGCTTTGGACTGAAAGGGTGTGGAGAGTAAGATTTGGTCAAAACAGTTGAAGGAACATGTGAAATTTCGTTGAAAAACTTACGGTTGTGTGCAAAGAGCTCTGTCTTGTCGGTATTCTCCCAGAAGTTATTTGTGTTTGTGTTTTGTTTCTGTAGAACACCCAAGTTGCTTACCCACAGTAAATCTGCCCCGTTGTAAAGTTTTTTTAGAAAAGGCAAATTTGGATGGATACCGAAATCTGAGCAAACTTGACTAGACCCTGAGGCGTCAATATTGAGCAGAGAAGCCTGTGGAATGGCTAGTCCGGATCTTACGGAATTGTAATGATCGTACATAGCTCGATTAGAACCGCTACAAGAGTTTGAGTTTGGTACCAACATGTCTGTGGAGTGATATGTGGTCGAATCATTTGAGCATTCATTGATGAAATAGAAAAAAACAACCAGCACATGAATTCAAACACAAACAACCCATACTTACTATACGAGTCTGCTCCACCATCCATCATGAGGAAGATAACAGCCTTGTAAGCTTTATTTGAAGCCGATGGAACATCATAGTTTGGCCTTTGGCTAGTTTTTGCGTCTGCGACGTTGGTTGAATGAAATTCCGGTGTTGCCGCCATTAGCTTCGCTGCAATTTTTCTACCATTTGCATTATTTCCAGCAGCATTAGAAGCGTTGACAATAACTGATCGCGCATTATTGTTGAGACGACCTGCTGTCAAAAGGATTGCAAGCTCATTTACAAGTGATTCTCCCGTTTTGCTTGTTGAATCAAAATATTTTAATTCTCCAGCATTAACAAGTGGGTCGTTGTCTAAAGCGTCACAATCCATTAACTCTTCTCCAAAGCCTCCATAGCAATCATTCAATCCATTGTCAACTAAAGAAAACAATCCTGTGAACAAATTTCGTGGTGAATTATCATGAATGGTCGAAATAAATGCCTATACAGAAAAGCACCAATGACCATTTGCTTACCATTCAAGAACCTTGTGACTTTGGGGGCTGTCAATACCATTGCTTCCGGACTTTTGATAGACGCAGCCTTGATATGACCAGGAGCTGCATAACCAGGCTGGAAATATGAAAAAACGTTGGGCATCTGATGAGGTTCCTGTCCAATTTTTTCCTGGAGGTCAAGCAAGCGAAGTTCAGGCGAATCATTCGCTCGGGTGTACTCGAGCGCTCTCATGAAAGCAATGAGTTTCAGCGTTGGCTAAGCGGGATCAAACAATGGATAAGTTAGTATCAACTCTTAAGAATGCAAGCATGTAAACCCAAGAATTGATGGGATGGTGACTTACTTCACGAAGGCTTCCGCCAGTTGGATCCGCGTCGAGGATCTCACTTGTAGATTCCCGGTCAAGAACAATCGCCGCTGCTGCGGCGCCAAGATCGCCATAATTTGAACTTCCAAAGCTCACACCACCAGATGAATAAGAACCATTCTTGAAAGCGGTTGCAACAGTTTCGACATATCTTGGAGATGGGTTCGAGATTCCAAATCTTTGAATTAGCCTAGTAGCAAGGAAAGGAGCAACATTGTCATGATAGAAATATACTTTCAAAACTTCTTCAGTTTCATACATTGCATCTCTCGGCTCGTGCAACGCAGGATTCAAGAACTGCGGAGGATTCCTGAATGAGTAGTTACCACTTTTTACCATTGACTCGACATTCTTGAAATAGGCAACCTCGCCACGGTAAGAAGCTCTGAAAATCGAATCCTTGCTGTATCCTGATCCCCTGTGGAATACAGTGACCCCACCAGCACTTCCTCCCTCTGCATAAGTACCATCAGAAAAGCTGTCGACGTTGACACCTCCAACAAAAAGACTTTTTTCGATTTCGGAAAGAGAGGGAATGCGATTAAACACTTGTGCTTCCTGAATAGTGACATCACACAAACATTCCCCCGCAAAAGATTGGCATGCACCATTTCCACAATTATTGGATGCTGCAGGATAGGCACCCGTCCAAGCAACCTTGAAGTAGTTAGAGTTGCTATTTCGGACACGTTTCTCCGTGACTTTACCATCAGCAATGAATGGATTGTGAACGATGGCAACAGTACCTGTGTCTCGAACTAGCAATGTGGGATTTGATGTTGGCATTAGTATTGTTGGAAACACTAAACAATGATCACTCATATACTTATTCATTTTATATCACATACCTTTTGCCTGCAATGTACAAGGTTCTTCACCCGCCCAGTGATAAGCATCCTTTCAAGAAAACACATGTCAGATCAATGCGGAGACATAAGAACATAGCTTGCAACATACCGCCTTACCTCCATATAATGAACACACGCGTCTGCAGAGGTGTCAACCGAAATATTGTTCCACGCACAGGCACCTGCAGCGCAACGGGAGCTTGAAGTCTGAAAGAAGCAAAAACAGGGATGAGAAAGTTGTTCCACTCTATGTATCCTATTATATAGAAAAAATAATAGTCTCATGACAAACATTCACTTGGCGAAATAACATGACGAACATACATTCACATACATGACTATCAACTTTCAACTTACCAAGAAGGTAGTTCTTTCATTCGTAAATTTGCAATATACGTTGCTGACCCCCCTGCCCCAGCGCTGTTGCAACATGCATCACGAGCAATGGGTAGATTCGGGTTTGCACACATTGAATCGTTACCATCTACTATGGCTATGGTTTTTCCATCATCATAAAATGCCATTTCAACGCACGCCGGCCTTAGGTATTCGTAAAATATTGGTGGATTTGACTGTACTCGGACCAAACGCATTTCATCTACATTGCATTCATCGCCGACACAATTGAGATTCGATGTAAGCGTGATTTCAGGTTGAAAATTACAATTTCCAGGTGATCCATTACACAGCGTACTGAAGAGGTTCGACCCAGTCGATAATTGGAACCCAGTAACTTCGTAATCACCAGACCACCAGTCAGGTTGATGATGAAGATGAGGATATGTCGATGATCCTAGGAGTCTATACTTCGCTCCTTTCCTAAGGAACTGATATTTTGGCAGATCCACACAAAGCGGTACCTTGTCTCCAATATAGCTGTTATCGTCGAGATTCATCTTGGGGAAACTATCACGCCAAGGTCCTTCAATGCGCATCGGATCGATACGGTTAAAATCCCAACTTATACTTTCAATGTTGCTTCGTAAATTTTGTCTTGTAAAACCAGTCCACGCCCGCGCGAAGTTCTGAATATCGGTATTATCATAGGTTGGAATAGGCAAGCCCGAACTATCTAATACCAATGTGCCGTCCATGTTGAGTTTATGAACTCCAATGGTGAACAGTTGCATCATCTCCCTCGCAAAATTTTCATCAGGAAAGGCTTTACTATCAGTAGTCATGAGAACGTAGGAGGAGGACTTTGAATCAAGAAAGCTCAGCATCTCAGCCATCATTGAGCTGTATGCGACCTCTTTCAATACCTGAAAGTAGTTCCCAAAGGCATTACGAACAAAAATATCGTAATAGGCAAGATATATTTCAGAGTAATACGATTCGTTGATCTAATGTGCGAAATGAGAGCAGAGAAGATGACAAAATAAGCTTTTTAGTACTGCACGCGTAAAATTAGAGAGTAATTTGAAACGGATACAAAAACCTACTTGAAGTGGAGAAACAACGAGGATTTGGGATAGTGCCCAAGCGATCCTTTGGCGGAATTGATCTGCACCGACTCCATCCATCTCAAGTGCAATCATTGACCACACGCTCTTCTTCTGCCTAGCAGCTTCCGCGTCTTCACGTTGAATAGTACCTTTGTTTACAGTACGATCAAAAGGATAGCTGAGCATTTGAATGATGTTTTGAAATGATTCACGTCTCTGAATTGAAATGGCATGGCGCATTACTTACTGTGTGCATACTGAAACGTGTGTTCACCAGGCTCATTATTGGCGACCTCACCGTGACTTCCACAAATTACAACTGCATCGCCAGTTTCTTCCTTTTCATAGCGATTACTACATGCTTGCGAAGCTGTCGTCATGAAACATGAATCAACTGCAATGTTTAAATATTGATCATGACAAGGTCAATGGTGAGCCAATTGCAAGACAACGGAGGGGATTCGATTCCAAAAACATGCATGCATCAATGAACTTACCGTTTAGAAAATCCATGGCTGGATTGCCGCAAAACAGCCCGATCTTGGAGTAATCCTCATACATATCCCCACCGCCATCAGGCTCCGGATTTTCCACCGTATTTTCCTTCAATTGCACAAAGCCTAAATATCTATACTGCACTCCATTCCTCGTTCCAATCACGTTCAGATAATCCGCATACGTAAATCCATTGCATTGATCCGAACTGACACCACTTGTAGCATAATACGTATCTCCAAACAAAAGCTCACCAGTACCGTACGGTGAACGCACCGTCTCTGTTGGACCACCCAAATTGGGCAACACAATCGTCTTGATTTTATTGGAGGAAAAGGGTAGGTTCACAGGAGGATTGATGATTGCAAAACACTCATTCGTGCCAAAAAAGAGGTATATAAGTCCACCCAGAGTGTCATTGCCCCAGTAGCAAAAGGAAAAAGCTCCAGCTCCGA
>Ga0209712_10003870_pt1 | contig 12066 bp, 16 predicted proteins | sample ArcOceMetagenome_FD_187443 | JGI IMG/M metagenome (GOLD analysis project Ga0209712, IMG submission 187443) | Marine eukaryotic phytoplankton communities from Arctic Ocean - Arctic Ocean - Greenland ARC118M Metagenome (SPAdes) (version 2) | ecosystem: Environmental > Aquatic > Marine > Oceanic...
ACTCAGAGAGGTCAGACAACTGAGAGGTCATTGAAATTATATTGCCATGGTGCCAAACGTCTCCAATTACTGCTACGTGTTGAGGTGTGTGCCCAGCCAAAATCACCATCAAGGGACCCTTTGCATTGAAAGACAATATCAGACCCACTGCAGATGATGACACATCCTTTCTATAGAACCCAAGACGAAATTGCATCTCTGAATTGGCATCGGGATTGATCACCTTATTATCAATAGCAACAGTGACCTTGGGTCTAAGAGGTTTTGCCCACATGTAAACACGATTTTGCAAATTAGGAGATCTTTTAAAAGATAAAATTGGTCAGGATTTGCTTGGCAAGTCTCACGGTATTAACGGAAAGCAGTAGGGATGGCAACAACCTGCAACTTGATTCCGTCCATGATTTTCTTCTCATGATCTTGAAGGTAGATGTTTAAAGGTGATTAAATGAAAAGCAGCAATAATGTGAGACCCGTTGTTTGAAGTGTAATCAAAACCGCTGGATCAATCTTGGAAAGTATCCTCAGACCCTCGACAAACATGAAATTACCGTAATGGCGAAAGGGTTGAACATTGCAATGTACAATTGGGGATGTAGAAACCTTGATTGTTTTGATGCAGTGTGCATCTTCCTCGGTACAGATAGTTTCAGCACTTGCGGGCTCGAGTTTGCCACACACAAGTTGACATCGCAAAGCACAAATGTTTCCAGAAGGTACGGCCGCATTAGCCCGCTCGATGGCACGTCCCAGCATAGTTTGAGCAATAGAAATGTGTTTAACCCAGATATCGGTTTTGTGACCGGCTTGTAGTTGGGTTCCATAATATGTACCTCTTTCCAGGAGCAGTCGTCGCAGAGAATACACGATTGAATGACAATAAGGATCCATCTCTGTATGTCGTCTTGGAAAGGTACATACACGCCAAGAGGTCCGTCATAAAGAGTGTCGTCATTGAAGACTAGATCCAAATGCAACATTGTCCTTGCCAGGGTCAACCTTGGTATCTCCAAGGGCCTCGACGTTGGGCTTACCGATGACGCTGTTAACAGACTCAACACCTGTGAGCAACTCCTGGTAAAACTTCTTGGGAGATCCTCCGCCACGAGCAAGCAGTAAAAGTTGAAGCTTGTTCAACGTGAGAACGGGCTTCACACGCTCAAAGATAGCCTGGAGAAGTGTAATCTCGCTCTGTGCACTAATGCCAAATACTGATGCAACAACAAGAGCTCCGTCAGTCAAACGAAGAGTGGACGTAACCTCAGAAGTGAAATCAGCTGCAGGAGGACCAGAGCGCCCGCATTCAAGAATATATGAAAGAAGGGACTCTACTGTGGGCGCTGTGAATCATAACGTCTTGGCTAGAATAGAATGCCTATTACAGTGTTGCATATTCAAGAATATGTAAAAAAGGGGACTTTTCTGCGGGCGCTGTCAATCATGAAGTCTTGGCTACAATATAGAATGCCTATAATGAACTGTTCAGTCAGTACATTACATTACAGTACAGTAGTACTAATCTATTTGTTCAACTTGATACCGTAACTCAACTTGACGATTGTCATGCATCTTTCTTTGCTCTTTTTGTTAGAGATTATCAGCACTTCCGTTGCTCTTGTCGCCGATTATTGTATCGCAGCATCCCAAAATACCATTTGACAGTCTCATCAGCACTCATCGGATCTTCTTGGCGCTTGCTCATGAATCTCCCAAGATCAAGAATGAGTCATACCCGGGGCTGAAGAATTTCACTTCTAGCGAGAAATGTAGACTTAATAACAAGGCATGTCCGAGTCTTGGTAATTTGTTGCCATTGTTGATGATTGTTGATCAAGAGCGCTTTCGATGGTTGGATCTAAGTTGGGTATACTTGAGTGAGTCTCTCGACCGTGCGTAGCACGTCATGCAAGTCTCATCCAGTGCTAGAAGAACCTAGTCATCTATCTGCGCCTAATAGACTGCTCAAATTTTTCTTCGAGGCGACCATTGTTAGCAGACGCTTGTCTATGCTTAGCTTGCCCTATGAATTGGTTCAACAAAAGCTAGAACATTCACTTACAATAACTTCTGTGTACTGACTGATGTGCAAACAAGCAGCTCCTCTACTTCCCATCTGATCTATCAGAAGTTCCGATACTTTGTACATTGTATCCTCCTGTCGGTGAGATTATATCCTCCTGTCGGTGGTCAGGACATGGCAATAATTTTACAAGTATTCAATGGCAACCTGTCCACGGTCCCAGGGCGAAATAGTGGAAATTCTGTTCGCAAAGGATATCAAAAGAGAGGTATGGCTTTGCACGGATTTCGCCAATCTAGCACCAGCAAGCGTATACAGAACAAAGGGAGAACAGCACAGTGCTTCAGGCACAATGCGCCGTTTGGTCTTTCAGGATCACTGGAAACTTTGACAACACAATGTATTTGGACGCAAGTTGTCTTGTGTGTTCTAGAAAGAAGCTGGTATATACTATTGATTACCAAAACGTATGTCAAGGAAACGGCAGTCATACATTCTGAAGATGTAGTAATAAAATACAAGTAGCAGTACTCACACTATATAAATAGATCTTTGCGAGATTGATCCATCTGTGACACCACTTGCCTTCGCGCTCTCGAAATTTTACGAAGAAACGCTCTTGGATCATGTAACATCTACACCAGTGAGCTTCCGAGATGCCGATTCTGGCGCCATGCTATGTTCCTATGACTTGGACTCTCGTAGCAAGATTTCGCATTTGAAATCAGTCTTGATGTGCAAATTGTATCGCGTAAAGCGCAACGATGGTTGGCACGTATTCGCAATAGGACACTCTCACTGAGTTTAGCTGATAGCTGCAGACCGATCTATTACCCTGTCAAGAAGCTGCTTTGAAATGCTCGAGCCAAATACAAGTAATGCTTCGTTACGATAGTAAGTCGTGGCTGAGATCAATACGAGTTTGAACTAAGAGACATAAAACATCTAAGATGCAAGATTTACTAATGTAAATGAAACGGAAAGCACTAATACGAGGCGAAGGGGATGATGCTAGTCAATATGATAGTTACAATTAAGATACAATTGTAAGACACAATGTCATACAATGATTCAAATTGGAAACAATTCTACCTCGTACGCCTGATTATCTAATGTATACATTGAATACATTGCTTGAGATCATCGCTTTAACTAGGTAATGGTGCTATGAATAGTCTTGACTTCTATTATTTCCTTCTACTTTCATCAGTTGGGCTCTGTTTAGTCCAAAATAGCGATTATAATGATGAAGAGATTACATTTAAACAAAATGGAAGTGTCTGCTGAAAAGAAAGGCAACCCAAGCCTGTTTTGGGTTTGTAGAACAAGAGCAACATGATATCTTAAACAGGAGGACCTCAATCGTTGTCAGGAATGTGTGGCTGATATGAAAATGAGTTCGACCAAAGAGACATCTTGGACCAAATGAAACGAATAGCAGCACAACGAAGCGAATGGCGTGTGCCAGCCAATACGAGAGAATTACAAATAAGATATAGTTACGAATATTGTTGGAAAAGGAAAGCCTCATTACGAGGAATTGCGTGTGTCACTAAATATAATGAAGCGGAAACCATCATAAAGAGGCGAAAGGAGTTATGTTGGCCAAAAGAAGATAGTTACAAGAGTAGTATGAGCTTCGACTGATGATCTAATGTATAAATTGAAAGCATCGTTACAGGTAACGGTAATAGTCTTAATAACTAATATCATTTCCTTTGTCTTTCATCAGTTGGACTGTGTTTAGTCCAAAATAGCGATTGGAATTATATTGATATTACATTCAACGCAAAAATAAACATGCCTGCTGGAAAGACAGGCAAGGCTATCTTGACTTTGTAGAACAAGGGTAAAATGACATCATTAGAGCCTGGTACAATTACTCCATCTTTATCAATGCAACTATCATGACGATTCTGAGAGAATCAACTGAACAACCTCTATTCACCGCACTACTCTACACTACTTCCCGATCGATGGGTCTGGTGGGAAAAAGTGTAAGTAATACTTGTCTTGAACTGGATGATCCTGTACGTTAAATGGTATGACTCTGTACACATGGTATGACTCTGTACACAACTCACTCTCCATTATCATCTTTAAAAAGAGGAAGGTCATAAACAACACTCTCAAGCTTCAATAGATGAACACATCCATCTCATGTTTGATATCCTTCTACAGTATGTTCACAAGAATCTTGAGGATGTGTCGATTGAAAGCACATTTTGCGATGAATAGCATTCGTTTGGTTGATGGTTGTTGAGTCAAGTAGCCTGACATATATATATTGCGAGTTGGCATCGTCTTCCAATTTGCAATTTGATATACTTATTCAAAGCATTCGTCTATTTTATCCCATCGTACCGTATCGTATCTTGTATCTTGTATCTTCATCGTACAAATTGCTGAACATACTCCTCGCCCAATCCACATTCTGCATACCACTTCTTCGCCATTTCTAATTTAGTAAAAACATCATCAAACCCAATCACATCATCGGTATCTTTATCTACATACAATAAACTACCAGTCACATGAAACAGTGTCACCATTTCATCGCAATCTTGATCCACAATCAGCGTGTGCGTCTCACCAGGTGGCTCAAACACATATGTTCCTGCCTCTGCATGCCAATCATGCTCCAAATATCCCCATGATCCTTTCAATGTTAGCGCGTGGACTGGAGATGAATGACGATGCCGTCCTAGTATCCCCCCGCCTTTGAATTTGAGGAGATTAACATAGTATCCTTGTGATACACAAAAACAAAGAGGTCGAAAGGATAGGCAGACCCATACTCTAGGATCTTCCTCGGCTAATTCTTTCGATGATATGGATGATCCTCCAAAGTTGAATACGTTAGGGATGACAATGTCTGGCAATGCTTCTTCGGGTGCAGCTTGGAGTGACCAGCTGGTGCTGGTGCTGGTGCTGGTGCTATACTGTTGCTGGTGTGGCAATGTTTTTTTCGTAGAAGGTGCAAAGGAATGCGATAGCTGACATAAAATGCATAATAGAAGCATTCTGAAGATGGACATTTTGGTTATCATTTGATTGTTGCTGGAAGGTTAAACAATTGGTTGTTTGTGTCGGTTTGTGTTGTGTTGTGTTCTGTTGTGTTGTGGCTTACTTTCTTACTAACTGTAGCTTGCAAGTTTGTGGAGATGAGCAGTCGAAGGATCGAAGGAAGAAGGAAGGATACCGATGTTGAAGTTTGTCGAATTTTTCGTTTCTCCATCACCCTGGGAGGCCTTTTATCTTACAGTAGTGCAACACTAGCTAGTGCATCATACAGTACATGAAATTACTCATGAAAATCGTCACTCAAACATTCAGAAACAGGAATTTCTGATTCCTACAAATGATGATTTGAAACATAATGATTCGATTCATTGCTATAAGATAACAAAGATCATATTTTATTAAAAAGAAGCTCTTGATTGATAGCTGACGGAAAGTAAAAAAGTCTTTGTTACTAAATAAAAGTGAGACTGGAGTGTAGTACGTGCACCTCTGTCTATGCACAAAACATGACTGCTTCAATTCATTTCTGCCCATGATGGGCGTATCTTATGTTTATGTAAAGTCTTGGCATTCATTCATTTTCCAACCTCTTTTATGTCCGCTCATTTTTAGATTTGTGAGGCCATTCTGTACTATAAAATAGCCTTTTTAGAAAAGGAGAAAAAAGAAGAAAATCGACTGGTTCAGACCACCTCTTGAAGCTTGAAACTGTCGAATCAACGATCACTACTATTTCCATCACTAGTTCCTTAGTTCAGCTAAAACGAACCAACTGACCAACCAACCAAGTAATCAATCAATCAAACAAAGCAAGTAATTTAAATCATGGGAAGAAAGAAACGTCCAGCAGCGGCAATGGCCCAACCAACTCCTTCTTATCAGCAGCATCAACATCAACATGCACCTCCTATTCATCGTCCTTATGGAGCACCACATGCACCACCAGGATACGGAATACCACCTCCAAACATGAATATGAACATGAACAACATGATACCAGGAATGAATATGAATATGAATATGAACAACAACAATATGATGTCACCAGCACCACACAATTATCACCCACACGCTCCACCACTCCCACCACCCACAATACAAGCACCCCCCCTCCCTCCCCCCACATCAACCCCCTCCAAAATCGAATCATTCACCGTCAAGAAATATCGCCCTTCCAAACACTTTCGATGCATCGATGCTTTCCAACGCTATACCAAATCCCATCGTATGACTGATGCATCATTCACACAAATCACACCAACTAATCGTGGTGCGACACTCTCTTGTCCCATGGTCTTTTCGTGTAAAATTGGTGGATCGGATTTGAGTTGGGGGAGGGGTAAGACTCGTGATGTTGCTATTGATAATGCTTGTAGGGCGGCATTTGCTTTAGTGGCTGCACATGGTTATACTGATTTTGATTGCAATGAGGATTGTTTGATGGTGGAACCTATGCAGCTTTTAGTGGAGAGTAATGTTAGTAGTATTAATGATGGTGGTATTGGTGGTGGTATTGGTGGTGGAGAGGTTCCGTTGCCGCCTCCGCCTTTGGGAGGGGTCTTACCCCCGCCTCCAATGGGGATGATGAGGAATGTTCCGCCTCTCCCTTTGCCGCCGCAGCAGCTTGGTGTTACGCTTATTCCACAGGGAATGAGTTTGAGCAATCAGGTGGCGGTTCCTATTGTTATGAAGAAGGATATGAATATGGGCATGAGTATGGGTTTCAGTGGTGCTGGAGCTGGTGCTGGTGCTGGGGAGCAGAGTGCAGGTGGAGTACGGGTTCGTGATTCCATGCCTATTTCCTTGAGTTTGGATAAGAGTGGGGATAAGAGAGGCAAGGTTGATGCTACTTTCAAAAAGACAACTTTTGAGAAGAAGATCAAGGGTGGGCTTGTTTTGTTGTATGATCCAGAGGCGGATGGAGATGGGGCTGTTGTGACGATGGAAATGAGGAGGGCTGGATTGGGCAAATATAGAGAGGTGCTTCAACAATGTTGGGAGAAGCAGAGGGCACTAGGTGCAGCAGCAGTGCAGGGAAATTAGTGAATGTCGCTAGTGTAGCGCGTGGCAAAAGAAGAAATATGGACCAGATGTTGGTTGGACTGTGCGCAAATTGCACATGAGGTAACGTCATTTTGACAGGTGAGAAAGAAAAGACCAAGGAGGAGACAAATATACCCGTATACATATTGAATATTTGATTGAGAATGAATCCATGCTTCATGCCGTACCTGTACTTGAAAACAAGCAACCGTTATTTTTGTTTCGATTCGTTCCATTCCATTTCGTTTTAGCCGGTGGAGTGCAGTGCAGCGCAGTGGATAATGGCAATGTACAACCTATTTATAGGTAAACGCAAGCATCAACAAGGCGTACCGTATCATGATACAAAGATTTCATTGTAAGTTTCGTAAATTTAGCAGGATTTTGACTATTCTCAAATTCTCGTTTTATAAAGACACATTCAGTGAGACATAATAATATGTGGTGTTCAATGTGCTGTGCACATATGACAAGGTATGTTCCATATTACCATACTATTATATCGAGACTCAAAGTCAAATTAGGTGTACAACTTTGTGGGGAAGAGAATATTGACGCAAAACCTTGTTGTTGATTGAGAGGGGTTTAGTGTGGTTGATGCTGTGGCCCTATGATGCATACTGTAGCAATGATGGCTTCCTGCATAATACTTGAATTATTGAATACTGAACATAAGTTTCTTTTTGCTGGTCTTTGTGAAATTATATACAGTATATTGCATGATTCAATCTTTTGATGCGTGATGTTATCGCAAAGTACTTTAGAACATGAGGCGGTAATAAGAATAATAACAGACGATATACACATAGCATTAGTTTGGAAGGTCAACAGATCATAAATGGAGACCCGTGCTGCAGTGCATATTTGAACACGTCCGGATTGCGAGCAAATGCAGCCGAATCTAATATAGTCTTCTGGTCCCAGTCGCATCCATTCTGTCTCGCCCATTGGAGGACGGAGAGGTGCCTGCCTTCAGCTGCGGCTCGACAAGTCCACATATCCCAGTCACAACCATTCTCTCTCGCCCATTGGAGGACGGAGAGATGCCTGCCTTCAGCTGTGGCTTGACAAGTTCACATATCCCAGTCACAACCATTCTGTCTCGCCCATTGGAGGACGGAGAGATGCCCGCCTTCAGCTGTGGCTTGACAAGTCCACATATCCCAGTCACAACCATTCTCTCTCGCCCATTGGAGGACGGAGAGATGCCTGCCTTCAGCTGTGGCTTGACAAGTTCATATATCCCAGTCACAACCATAGTCAAGAGCTCCAGCTTGACAAGTCCACATATCCCAGTCACAACCATTCTGTCTCGCCCATTGGAGGACGAAGAGATGCCTGCCAAGAGCTCCAGCTTGACAAGTCTCACTGTTCCAGTCACAACCATTCTCTCTCGCCCATTGGAGGACGGAGAGATGCCCGCCTTCAGCTGCAGCCTCACAAGCATCACTACTCCAGTCACAACCATTTGCTCTCATCCATTGGAGGACGGAGAGGTGCCCGCCTTCAGCTGCGGCTTGACAAGTATTAATACTCCACTCACAACCATTCACTCTTGTCCATTGGAGGACGGCAAGATGTCCACCTTTAGCTGCGGCTCGACATTTTCACCACTCCAGTCACCACCATTTGCTCTCATCCGTAGGAGGACGGAGAGGTGCCCACCAAGAGCTGCAACCGCAGCGCACTCCAAGCTATCCCATTCACAGCCATTTTGCCTCAAGAACCGCAACGCATCCACTTGTCTATACTCGGCAGCTATTACACAAATATGTTGCCCAATTGTTGCTCCCCCCCCCCCCAATCAGCGTCCTCCTCCTAAACCCGTGCATACCCATGTTGATGGGCCATTCCATCACTTCCACACTGTCATTATTTTCCTGCGCAATACCAGACGAATGTAATAGCTTGAGTCTTGTCTCCAGCATGTTCTAGATACTTCTGAGCACACGAAACGGAAGAGATGGCACTTCTCCCACTTGTGATCATCTTATCACTGACATGAGTAAGGTGCACTTTTGAACCTTCTGCAAACCAGTGCAACGAATCCAAAGTGTCCAACTCTAAGGAAGGAATGGGAAAGCGCTAGGAGGTCGCCCGGAAGATGTAGGATTGTGTATTGCATGTGATCAATAGTACCAGCAGGGTCTACTATGATGGCTATATTCTTCGACGTAACAGATTAAATATTTAAATTGAAAGATGTTATTAATAATAGATTTTAAAATCAAGATTCGATGATGAATGGAATCGAATTCCAGTTTTAGAAAAAAGTGAGACTCGACTTGACCTCATCTCAACAATGACCACAATGTTCCCGCAATTTTCTACACGGTCATAGCGTAGAAAACATATTGTATGTACCGTATCGATAACTGTGTCAGTTCGAGAACAAAGTGAATTGGGTTCGAGAGAGCTACATACAAGAAGCGCAGCTTGAAGCTACAGTGTCAAAAACACGCACGAGCTTGCGAGCCACTGACACCTACTGACACCCATATTATAACAAGTTCCGAGTGAGTTAGCTACCAAGTGATTATACACTAAGATACCGGTACACACACACAAAATCAATCACACACAACGCCTCACAACGCACACGCACACGCACACGCACACACACAATAGAGCTGTTACAATAGAGCTGTTACATTATAGTAAATCAGAATGAATAAGCCTACCAAGAGTACTAGTGACAAATCTACTATGACAGCATCGGAAAAATTCACCACCATTCTCGTGAAGCCGCGTACATCCTCTGGGGAGAACATGGAAGCTCTGAAAGTATTTTTGGCTGTCGTTGCCTTCATCGGTTCGTTTGCATTTGGAACCTTGGGAAGGTATGAGAGTCCAGCAGAGGACGACGCACTGAGCACAAGTGTGCCAGTACTGCTAAGTCTCTTTTTCTTGTCTGGAGCTACTACAATTCTGCTGTACATTGCAGTTGTTGGTACTGTAATGGTTGCATGTCACCACCGTATACTGAACCTGGACAATCAGTTCCGAGTATATGTTTTCCAAAAGATGAGGGACAAAATGGAAACACAAGAAAACGTGGAATTTTCTCAAGAGGATTGGTCAAGAAACCAGAAAGATTGGCAAATACATGATACTTATGGAAATCATCTAGTAACGTATAAATCTACGAATGGCGAGAAAGCAGAAGAGGAAATAAGAAAAATTGTGCAAGAGAGTGTGCGCGAAATATTCCAAGAAGAAGAGAAACATTATAATGTTCTCATGGTGAATGCCCTCGTCAATTTGCGGAAACTCGAAGATATTAGGACATTCATAGAACATAGAGGCTTAGTTAAGGAATGGAAAAAAAATGGTGGAAAAAAAAGGAAAGAACCAATACTATTATTCAAAGAAAACTCTCAATTCTCCGAACTATCGAAAGTCAATCAGTTGAATAGACGCCCTGGTTGTGTGTATTACCCTCATCCTCTTTGGATGTTTTCAAAGTTATTTTGGGGTTTGCATATCAGAGGACCCATTCGCTGTTTCCCTCTTGCTATAGTGTTTTTAATGGCTGGGCAGGCATTAGATATATGTGCTTCAGAAAATTCCGGTATTGTGGAAATTGTCATCTTGGCTGTTTGGTTTGTGCCATTTTCATTCTTGGTGTATGCTGTCAGTAATATTGGAATATTATCCATTTTGACGAGATAAATCTTTCATAGTATCGAAAGTGTCAAACCTCGCTCACGGTAGATTACCTTGCTTGACCTTGCTCTCAATAAGATGAAAGATAGCTTCTGATCATATTCGTCTGGATATTTATAATCATCTACATTGTGATGTTTAAAAATGAAGATATCGTATCTCATCTTTCGTTCCAAGTGAGGCTGGTACCGATGGGCCTATTGACGATTAATTGCTTCGTGACCAAGTCTAATATGTAAAAAACGAAAATCATAATGACCAGATTTAAATATTTATCTATGCATTCTTCTAATGATGAACATCGAAGAAGATATCGAATTTCGATTTTTCATTTTTTGTTAAGCATAATGCCCTGCTTGAGTAGTGTAGGTACCTGCCGACGACGATACGAGTTGCTTGCCGAGCAAAACTCATACCAACTGGTGCGTTTTGTCTTTCACTTCACCGAGTGAATATGTCATATCAAGTCATATTCAAAAAGTCGATTTCTGTCATGGCTGACTTTTACTTCTCTGAATATTCAATAGCGATTGCAACATTTCGAGTTCTGTCACTTGTTGCTTTTAGAAGGGGGGGATGGAAAAAAGGGGAAAATCTAGTCACACGGTGATACAAACAGTACACGATCACAATAGACATGCGTTCATTCTTGCATTCTTGCATTCTTGCATTGCTGCATTCTTGCATTCTTGCATTCATACTACTGAAATAAATCCATGTTCATTGCGTGTAAAAAAGAACCATGACTTTACTGCACGTCTTCGAACTCCATTTTATCTAAGCTTGAGCATCGCGAAGAATTCCCTTCCAGACATTAAATCAATTGGCGTCCCATGAATGCAATGAATGCATTGATTTCCTGCATATCCATGCCGATATCGTTCTCGCACAAATGTGCAAATTTGATCTTGGCAGTCTCCGCTCTACGTGGAGGACTCGTCTTTCAACCTTACTGCAGATGCCGTATTTCTTTTAGAAATAGCCACGCCTGTTATATGGACCCCGCGATAGTCATGGGAGCAAACGTGAGGACGATTAGGACGAATAAATCAAGTTGATAAGTTGTATGCTGCGAGCCTAAACGATGGCATGAGTGCAAAGCTGCCGAAGAAATGCTTCTTATCGCTTGCCTTAAATGTTATAGATTTGGCGATTCAATCTTTTCAAGGTGATATTACAAGTAATGCCCAATAGGTGCGTTACTGAGCACTCGGGACCAGAGGGCACATTACGCTCCTCTGTGCTCAGTAACTAACGTGCCCTCAGGCATTTACCAGATAGACTATATATACCGTACTGTGAACTAGCACTGA
>Ga0209712_10003871_pt1 | contig 12065 bp, 10 predicted proteins | sample ArcOceMetagenome_FD_187443 | JGI IMG/M metagenome (GOLD analysis project Ga0209712, IMG submission 187443) | Marine eukaryotic phytoplankton communities from Arctic Ocean - Arctic Ocean - Greenland ARC118M Metagenome (SPAdes) (version 2) | ecosystem: Environmental > Aquatic > Marine > Oceanic...
TGATAGTACCGTCTAGTAGGCGAGCTATTTGTATGCCAATTCGCCCAGCTGGACTGCTCACTGGTAACGCTACATTGAGTCTGTCTGTTATAGAAGGGACAATACCACTGGCAATGGAATCAGCACCCGTCAACGAGCCTGATACAGCACCATTATTTAAGGTATTGCTTACTCCCCATTGCACACCTAATGCTTCGCTGGCGTCATCTCTTACGGTCACCATACGAGATTCAATCAGTACCTGTTTAATGGGTATGTCCAAGGCATCGACTAGAGTTTTTGCTTCATCTATTGATGTTTGAGTATCTCTAAGTAAAAGTGTGTTAGTTCTTTCATCAACTGCAACACTGCCTCGGGGTGTTAAAATGCTATTTTCTGTACCTTTAAGAATTAATGCAAGATCCTGTGCCTTAGCATAATTTATTTGTACGTTTGTCGAAACTAAGGGGGCGAGTTCAGCTACTTGCTGTCTTGCTTGCAGTTGTTGAGTTTCACGAGCAGTGAGCTCTTCGGTGGGTGCAATGAGTAAGATATTTCCTTCAAGCCTTTTGTCTAAACCTCTGATTTTTAAAATCATGTCTAAAGCCTGATCCCAAGGTACACCAGATAAACTAATGGTCACGTTACCCGTCACAGTATCCGTTGTGACCAAATTAAAACTGTTAATTTGGGCAATGATTTGCAGTACTTGGCGAACGGGTACGTCTTGAAAATCAAGTGAAATGGGTTCTCCTATAAAATTAGATTGCTGCTCTTCTACCGGTAAATCTTTCAGACGTTTTTCAATTTCTATACTTAAGCTGTTGGTGTTTTTCTGATGGCGAAAAGATACCCTGTCTTGAAGTGAAAATTCTACTCTGGTTTGTTCTTCATCTTGAAAGGTTTCAATCGCATTGACTGGTGTAGCAAAATTTACCACGTCGAGTTTAAAAAATTGTTCGTTGGCTAATTTTGTTTTGGGTAATATTAAGCTTAAAGTTTCACCACTTTCACCACTTTCACCACTCCCACTCAACTGCAGCTGAAAGTTTTCATTACTAAATATCATCAATACTTTTGCTCCACCACTGGGTAAACGCGAAAACTGCACGTCTAACAATTCAGAACGAAAAATGCTGTTTACCCGAGGTTCAATGTCAACTAATACAACCGGTTCTTGGCTTAACGATTTAAAAGCAAATAGGCTAAAAGTTAATGCAAGCAACCAATACCAAGTTGGATTAGTTCGATTAAGATTTTTGTTTAAAATAAAACGTTCAGACATTATTTTCTCCTACCTTCGAAAGCATGGTGAGTGTGGCTTGCTTTTTCTGCCAACAGCCAGCACCATCGGGTAGCATTTCAGTGAAAGAAACTGTGCCATTTTGAATAGAGTCGATTTTCCCAAAAAACAATCCTAAATAATCGCCAACTGTAGCTTTAAATAAATTGCCATTATTAGAATGTATCAAAGCCCATTTTTTACCATTGGATTGAAACACACCAGTAACAGATAACGCATCGATACCAAATTGCTCTAAAGGTTGTTTACTTCGTTTAAAATCGGGCTGTGCACAATTTGGTTGGGCTGCTACGTTTGTTTTGACACCTGTACCTGTACTTCTTGGACGTTGAAATGGGCTGCGTAAGTTGTCCGCAGAATAAATAAAAGTAGGTTTGCTATCAAATTCTGGGTAAGGCTCAATGTTAATTGTAGTCGTTTGTTTCACTTCAGCAATAAACACCTGTAAATCGTCCACTTTGGCTTCACAGCCACTCAACAGTGCTACAGCCAACACAATTTTAATATACTTCATCGTGTTTCCCCCAGTGTCGTTGTGTCTTGTTCACTTGACGTTCTGTATGTTTTCGCCTGTACTCTGAGCTTAAGAGTATTGCGTTCCTGGGTGACTTCAAAATCATGCACCGTGACAATGCGAGGTAACCCAGCTATCTCTGAGGCAAATTGTCCAAAGTTGTGATACCCACCAAACACTTCCATTTCAATAGGTAACTCAGAATAAAATTCTTTTGGAATTTCTCTTTGCCAATTCAGTAATCTAAAAGTGAGTCCAGCTGATGTGCCTACTAACGTAATGTCATCCAATAATCCGGGAGTTTCATTACTCGTGGGTAGGGACTTTAACATAGATGAAAAGTCGCTTTCCAATCGACTTAATTGCTCTTCGTAAGCACCTAAGTTAACAGCAATACGATATTTTCCTTGGTAGACTTGTTTTAACTTTATCTCTTTATTTTGTGCGATTTCAAGTATGGGTAATTTATCTTTCACTAAAAAATAATACCCACCTATTAAGCCAATAATGATGATAAATATGGCGACTAAAGATTTAACTTCAAAGGGCCAAGTAGCGACTTGCTCAAAATCTAAATCATTGATCTCTTTTAATTTATTAACATCAAATTTCATTGGCTTGGCTCCTCGATAATGATTGAGAAATCTGGAGCAACACTGGGATTAATAGTAAAGGTGAGCTTGAAATCACTGACCGCTTCCAAAGCCGATGTATCCGCCTTGATTGAAGATAATTCGCCGCTACTGAATACACTAGATTCTTGTAGTTGACGCATAAAATCTGCCAACCTGTTGTTGGACTCACTCACTCCCAATATTTCAATAAGGTTGTCTTGGCGAGAAAAACTGCGAAAGGACAGACCATCTGGTACCAGTCGCACTAACTCATCTAAAACGATTGGAACAGCGTTTCTGCTTGACTCAAGTTGCTCAATCAAGGCCATTCTTTGCTCAATAGCCTCCTTGTTTTTTTTGATGTCTTTAATCTTCTCAATTTGTTGATCTAACAAAGCTGTTTGTTGTTCTACAAAATTGTTTCGATAATTTTGGTTATCTATCATTTTTTCTAACACATTACCTGCAGCAAACATTAGACCCATTGCACTTAGTGCAAGTAACGTCAGTAAGGTTAGGTAATTTTTCTTATGCTCAACCCTACGGCTTTCGCGCCAAGGCAGTAAATTTATATGTGCCATGGTTGAAAACTCCTACTGGCCAAGCCTGCAGCAATAATAAGTTGTCCAGAAACCTGTTCTAAACCTTTTTTGTTAATGTCGTCTGCTATCACCATATTAGTAAAAGGATTGAAAAAAATCACCTCAATACCTAAATCAGCGGTCAAGTCTTCAGGTAAAGATGTAAGATGTCCTCCGCCTCCACATATCAGTAAAGAGCTAGGACGAGCTTCGCCAGATGCACTGATGTAAATTTGCAATGCTCGGTTAATGTTTTGTTGGAGATTGGCTAAAAAAGCAGGATAAGCGTCTTGTTTCCATGTTGCTGGGAGTGTGTCATCTGTTAATTGTTGTTCAATTTGAGAGCGTTCTTGGTTGTAGAGCATAGTGAGCTCTCGGATCAATGCGTCCATACCAAAGTTATGCTCTTTAGTGTAAATAACCTCTTTGTTTTTTACTGCACAGATTTGTAAATGACTAGCTCCAATATTAATACAACAAACAGTTTCATGGGTTTCACTTGGATAGAAAGACGCAACTGCTGCACCTAGGGCGTAACCCTCAACATCAACGATTTTGGCTTCGTAATCTACTTCACCCAATAGCGTGATCCTGCGGTCAACTAATTCTTTATGAACCGCACTCAATAACACCTCAACCTTATTATTTATGGTTAGAGTGTCACTTCTCTCTTCGAAGTCAATGTATACCTCGTTCAGCGGGTAAGGAATCAAACTGTCAGCTTCCAGTTCAATTTGGCTTTCAAGTTCGTGATCGGTTTGCCCTGGATCCATGTGCACAATTTTGTTTAGTACTGTCGAGCCTGATACTGCTATGGCAACCAACTTGTTTTTACTTTTTAAGGCAAGTTTTATCTTCTTAATCGCATGGCTGACTGCTTCGAAATCCTTGATTTCACGCTCTACAAAAGCATCGCCTTGAATGGGCTCGCAAGCATAGGCTTGCAAGTTGTATTGTTCACCCGATTTTTCTAATACAACTGCTTTTATAAACCGAGTACCTATATCAAGGCCGATCATTTTGTGTACTTTAGGTCCAAATAATTTTTTCAATTGTTATGTATCCGTTTGAATAGGAATAATTCACAAAATCATTATTACGTAATTTTTTATTATTTATGGTTCTAATAACTGTACATAGGTATAAAATGTAGAACATTTATTAGAAATTGCCTTGGTATTATTTATCCATGAAGTTACTTAAACTTTCATTAATAGTCATTTCTGTCACATTTGTAGTTGGTATTACCCTCTTATCAGGTACCTATTTTTATATCAAATCTGACTTACCTAGCGTCGATGTCCTTAAAGACGTTCGATTGCAAACGCCTATGCGTATTTTTACTCAAGATGGCAAACTGATCTCCCAATATGGGGTGAAACGCCGTATTCCACTTACTCTTGAGCAGATTCCGGAACAGTTAAAACAAGCAATAATCGCCACTGAAGACAGTAGATTTTATGATCACCCGGGTATAGACCCTATCGGCATGATGCGCGCATTAGTTAATTTAGTCGTGACGGGGGAAAAAGGGCAAGGTGGGAGTACCCTGACTATGCAAATGGCACGAGATTTTTTCCTGACTCGCGAAAAGAAATATATCCGCAAAATACGTGAAATCATTTTAGCGTGGCATATGGAGCAATTATTAAGCAAACAAGAAATTTTGGAGTTGTATTTAAATAAAGTAGAACTTGGCCACCGAGCATTTGGCTATGGTGCCGCAGCGCAAGTCTATTATGGCAAGTCACTTAATGAGTTAACACTAGCACAAATTGCCACTATTGCAGGGTTACCCCAGGCACCATCAGTACTCAACCCCATCAGTCGTCCGGCACGTTCAGTGGCCAGAAGACGGATTGTTTTGCTTCGTATGTTGGATGAAGAATACATCAATCAAGAGCAATTTGAGCAAGCCGTTAATGCGCCTGTTACAGCACAAAAATATGGCGCCGAAATAGACTTAGATGCACCCTACTTAGCAGACATTATATATAGTGAAATGATCGCATTATACGGCAAAGATGAAGCTGAAACTGGCGGCTATCAAATTTACTCTACTGTTACATCTGATTTGCAAGCTGCAGCTCAACAAGCTGTGCGCAGAAACTTACATGATTACGATGAGCGTCATGGATACCGTGGAATAGTCAAACAACTTTGGTCATCAAATTTATCTGATGATAAAAATGGGCTACTTGTTGAGTCTGGGAAATCTGAATCAAATAACTCAATCCCGTGGCCTGAAAATAAAATGTTAACTTACTTACAAGATGAGCAAACTTTCGAATCAATGCAACCAGCTATTGTCGTTAAGGTAAGTGAAAAAGACATTATTATTTTTAACCAACAAGGGAAGTACAGCATTATTGATTGGGATGGCTTAGATTGGGCGAGACCATTTATTAATGACGCAAAGCAAGGGCCAGAGCCCAAAGTAGCCAGCGATATATTGCAAGCTGGGGCCTTGATTTTAATCCGTCAAAGAGAAGATGACTTGCATTGGCAACTTACTCAATACCCGGAGGCGAGTGGTGCTTTTGTTGCTTTGGATCCTAAAAATGGTGCCGCACAAGCGGTCGTTGGTGGATATAGTTTTTATCAAAGTCAATTTAACCGCGCAACTCAAGCCAAAAGGCAAGTTGGTTCAAACATTAAGCCTTTTATTTATTCAGCCGCACTAGAAAATGGTTACACTTTGGCAAGTGTGATAAACGATGCACCCATCACGCAATGGCAATCTGGTTCGGGGAATGCCTGGCGTCCGGAAAATTCGCCTGCCGAGTATGATGGACCGATCCGGATGCGTGTAGCATTAACTAAGTCAAAAAATGTTGTGTCTGTTCGTTTATTAAGAGCTGTAGGGCTGGAAAATGTTGCAGAACATCTTACTAGTTTTGGTTTTAATAAGGATGAGATCCCTTTAGACGAGACTTTATCATTGGGTTCTGGCTCCCACACACCACTAGAAGTCGCAACTGCTATGGCAGTCATCGCTAATGGTGGGTTTTTAATTGAACCCCACTTTATCCAACGTATTGAAAACGAGATGGGTGACATATCATGGAAAACCAATCCAAAAAATGCTTGTGATCCTTGTGTTACAGCAACCCAGACAAACCAAAATAATATTGAGCCTAAAGACCTTGAAGCGCTTTTAGCCGCAGAGTTTGGTGTAACAGAACAGGTTGATGAGCCTGTCGAGAGTGTTCTCTCGGCTCGCAGAGTTATCAGCGCAGAAAATGCATTTTTAGTCGCAGAAATGATGCGTTCTGCAGTACAAATTAATGGTGGTTGGGATAATCGTGGTACTGGGTGGCGTGCAGCAGTGTTGATGAACCGTCGTAGTGATATCGCAGGTAAAACCGGGACTACAAACGATGTGCGTGATACATGGTTTAGTGGGTTTACTCCAGATTTGGTTGCTACCGCATGGGTTGGGTTTGATGATAATAATCGTCGCTTGGGACGCAGTATGCCCAATCAAAACTTGATCAATAAAAATCCAAAAACATATAATTATATAGGTAATGCATTAGTGGGTAGTGAGTCAGGAGCCCATGCAGCACAACCTGCATGGATAAGGTTTATGCAACATGCATTGGCAAGCAAACCGGAGCATATGCTACCTATGCCTACAGACTTACTTACAGTGCGTATTGATAAGGGCACCGGTAAACTTACTAATAGAACCGATAAGACATCTATGTTTGAATACTTTACTCAAGGTACTGAGCCTCAAAATTTTGTTACAGATGCACAAATTATTGAGGCTTCTGAGCAAAGTGGGCAAAGTAAAAACCAGATTGAAGATATATTTTAAGGTAACACTTCACCTTCATTAGTCTAAGTCGCTAGTGATAACTGTAATAATACGAACAAACAGGACAATATGTTAATGGCAAATTCAGCTAAAAAAAGTGCGCTGTACATTCCTCATTCTGGACCCTCATTATTAGAGACACCTTTACTTAATAAAGGTAGCGCATTTAGTTCTGATGAACGCATTACGTTTAACTTAACTGGTCTGATCCCGCCCCGTTACGAGACTATCAAGGAGCAAGTAGAACGGGCTTATATGCAGTATTCTAGTTTTGATGAGCCTATGAACAAACATATATATTTGCGCGCCATTCAAGATAATAACGAAACTTTGTATTATCGACTAATCAAAGAGCATATCAACGAGATGATGCCTATTATCTATACCCCAACAGTAGGCGATGCTTGTGAGCAGTTTTCAGAAATTTATCGCAGTTCTCGTGGATTGTTTATCTCCTATTCTGAACGTCATCAAATGGATGATATCTTACGTAATGCCACTAAGCGTAAGGTGAAAGTGATTGTTGTGACCGATGGTGAACGTATTTTAGGTTTGGGCGACCAAGGGATTGGTGGTATGGGTATTCCGATTGGTAAGTTATCTCTGTACACGGCCTGTGGTGGTATTAGCCCCGCTTATACCTTGCCTGTTATGCTAGATGTAGGCACCAACAACGAAAAATTATTGGCCGATCCGATGTACATGGGTGCGCGCCACAAACGTATTGGTCAAGCAGAGTATGACGAGTTCGTAGATATGTTTATTCAGGCTATTAATCGCCGCTGGCCTGAAGCTATGCTGCAGTTTGAGGATTTTGCTCAACCTAATGCAATGCCTTTACTCGAGCGTTATCGAAACAAAATGTGCTGTTTCAATGATGACATACAAGGTACTGCTGCGGTCGCAGTGGGTACCATATTAGCTGCCTGTAAAAGCAAAAATACTAAATTGTCTGAACAAAAAGTGGCCTTTGTTGGTGCAGGGTCCGCAGGTTGTGGTATTGCAGAGCAAATTATTCAACAAATGTGCAGAGAAGGTATTTCAGATACACAAGCGCGGGGCCAAGTATTTATGGTCGACCGATTTGGCTTGCTTAGCGAAGGCATGCAAGGTCTGCGAGATTTCCAACAACGTCTTGTTCAGTCAGAGGACGTAATCAAAGAGTGGTCTTTTAGTGGTGAATTTGCGTCATTACTAGATGTGATTAATTGCGCACAGCCAGATATTTTAATTGGTGTGTCTGGCCAAGCGGGTCTGTTTACTGAGCAAGTTATCCGCAGCATGAAAAAATATTGTGAATTACCGATTATCTTCCCCCTAAGTAACCCTTCTCGGCAGGTTGAGGCAACACCGCAGCAGGTTATAGAATGGACCGATGGTAAGGTCATTGTCGCCACAGGTAGCCCTTTTAAACCTGTTGAGTATAAAGGTAAAACCTATCCCATTGCCCAGTGTAACAATAGTTATATTTTTCCTGGTATTGGTTTAGGTGTCATTGTCGCTAAAGCTAGTTTGATCAGCGATGAAATGTTAATGGCAGCTAGCGCAGCCTTGGCAGAGGCTTCACCTCTTGCTGCAATGGGGCAAGGTGATTTACTCCCCGCATTAGGCGAAATAGCACAGTTGAGTAGAAAGATTGCCTTTGATGTAGCAAAAATAGCCATGCAGCAAAATTTGGCCTTAGAAGTATCAGATCAGATATTAGAGGACCGTATTGAGCGTAATTTCTGGATGCCAGAATATCGTCCTTACAAGCGAGTGAGTATTTAATTTAAATACTCATAAGAAACATTGCAAAGTGAATAAAAACTATGTTTCTTATGTTTGTGGGTTAACTTATATCCTACTTTATATTAAACAAGGACGTATCCCTGTTACTGGACTTTTTCCTAATTTGGAATGGAATTAATCAGCAGTTGTCAGTGCTAGAGTATTGAGTCGATGACTCCAAAAAAAATATACCTTTCTGCATTAATGCATTATACCTTTAATGGTGATTTTTACTGATAACATCACATTTATAATTGTTACAAACTGAGGTTGATTCGGTCTCTTTCTTATCCTATTTCACTAGTTTTTTTGAAAAAGCTAAACATCAACATAGTAAAGACTGTCACAACGAGGTGTTATAAATTGGTCATTACACATTGTATGTGTCCAGAGACTCCGATATATCTCCCTATTTCAATATCGTTAAACCCACCCTAAATGAAATATTCGACCCACACATATTAAAATGGAGTGAGTATCAACACAGTTAGGCACTTTAAAAAACAGAAGTCATATTTTTATTAAAAATTAATGCTTTATAAAATTCCAAAATTATCAGCGGGGTCGTAAGATAGCGTTAGCTTTTCTTTTGATTACCTCATATGCCAACTTTTGCCACACTCGCCGTATTTATTCCCACTATATTTTTTATCTCTATTACGCCAGGTATGTGTATGACGTTGGCTATGACCTTGGGATTGAAAGTGGGCTTACGCCGCACCTTATGGATGATGCTTGGGGAAGTGTTCGGCGTGGCCCTCGTTGCTGTATCTGCAGTGATGGGCGCTGCTGCAATAATGCTAAATTACCCCACATTATTTGTTTGGTTTAAGTGGATAGGCGGCCTGTACCTGATTTATTTAGGCTGCAAGATGTATTGGTCGGGCACCCAGCTGTCACTTAGTAAAGAGATGGACTTAGCGCTTAATCGTTATGCTCTAATATCCCAAGGTTTTGTTACCGCCATCGCTAATCCTAAAGGATGGGCCTTTATGCTGTCTATTTTACCGCCATTTATTGATGTAACCCAACCTATTACTTTTCAACTTATGGCCCTAGTGATTATTATCATGCTTAGCGAGTTTATCTGCATGTTGATTTATGCAACAGGAGGAAAGGGTTTAAAGACCCTCCTCAACACAGGCAATAATATTAGATGGATGAATGGCATTTCTGGCACCTTGTTGATAGGTGTAGGCGTGTGGTTGGCTATGAGTTAGATAGTGTGTGTGCTATTGGCCTTATTTATGATGGCAGCGAGTTTAGGACAGACAGGTAACATCTTAAAGGGACTAACGTTTACACCTCTTGTATTACCTGAGGAAATAAATTCAATAGCCGTTTTTGTTGCCGCTTCGACTATGCGCATGACGTGACCTAAGCCCTCTTGAATATCGACCTGCCTCACAGCCAAAAACCACATCAATTTATGCACCTTTGTGTAACAGAGTGGGCGCCTGCCTAAAAACGTGGGAGTTTACTAAATGAGTCAACTCAGCACCCGCATCGCCTTGTATTATTGCTTGTTTCGCCGATGCTAATTCTTGATAAACGAAAGGTTTTATATTTTTGTAAAAGTGATTAACATCAATATGTGTCCTCAAGTTTCGATTGATACTTTGCTTAATGAACAAAAATAATGCAGTCATTATAAATACAAAACAACCGAAAGTTTTATCACATTCTTAACGACATATTCGGCACAATAGGATGATATTATACGTCTTAATAAGCGCGTAAAACTTTACCTAAGTGTGCAGTTTGTAGGTATCTAAAAAGGATAAACATGATGACCATTGGTATAGGCACCCAAACACCAGAACAAGCATTAACCACATTAAGCGATATGACCCAAACGCTTGTGCCCATTCAACCTGAAGAACATCTAAACCGCATTGCTAATGCCCAAGCTTATATGCAAGCCAATAACATAGACGCCATTTATCTAAACGCAGGCACAAATCTGACCTATTTCACCGGCATGAAATGGTACGCCAGTGAACGCATGGTGGGCGCGATATTACCCGCAAAGGGCGGGGTGCAATATATCGCACCCTATTTTGAAATAGGCAGCCTAAATGGCTTTAAGGTTATAGACGGGCCAATACACGGATGGCAAGAACACCAAAGCCCCTACGCTTTATTTGTAGAAGTATTAATGCAATTAAAAATAGCTGATACCGCCACGATCGGCATCGATGAAAGCGCGCAGTTCTTTATATTCGACGGTATCAATAAAGTACAAGCGGGCTTAAACCTGATCAACGCACAACCGGTGACTGCCTATTGCAGAATGCACAAATCCGCTAATGAAATAGCTTTAATGCAAGCGGCAATGAACATGACACTTGCTGTACATCAAGCTACGGCAAGTATGCTTTATGCAGGTATAAGCACCACAGAAGTAGAGGACTTTATTAAACGTGCACATCAAGCAGTGGGTGCGCCGGGTAACTATTTTTGCATTGTGCTTTTTGGAGTCGCCACGTCTTTCCCCCATGGTGTTAAAGATGCACAAGTACTAAAAAAAGGCGATATGGTATTAATAGATACGGGTTGCAAAGTGCACGACTATATATCTGACATTACTCGCACATACGCTTTTGGTGAGCCAACCTCTAGACAAAGACAGTTTTGGACTCATGAAAAAGCCGCACAACTCGCAGCCTTTAACGCCGCCAAAATTGGTGTGCCTTGCGAAGCGGTCGACGCTGCAGCCCGTGGTTACTTGGCATCACAAGGACTAGGGCCAGAATACCAAACCCCTGGCTGCCCTCATCGCACTGGCCATGGTATTGGTTTAGACATCCACGAGTGGCCGTATTTAGTCGGCGGCAACAAAACCCCTCTTGCCACAGGTATGTGTTTTAGTAACGAACCCATGCTGGTGGTACCTGATGAGTTTGGCATTCGTTTAGAGGACCATTTTTATATGACAGACTCTGGACCACGCTGGTTTACTGAGCCGAGCAATAATATAGATAACCCGTTTGGATTAGATAAATAATAGCATAAGGCCATGTAATCAGTGACTAGTTAGGCGTCCTACAATATTTCTAAAACTAGGTTGCGGGGATGGAATGGGTAATAGCTATGAATTCACTTCTTTCTTTACTGATTTTTAGCATTTGTTAGAAGGAAGTTGATAATAAAGGCACTTCTATATTTTAAAATAAGGTCCCAAGTGCTGTGTGCTTTTAATTGTTTTTTGACTGCTTTCGGTGCTGGCTTGGCGTTATATTTCTGCAGCGCTTAAAGCTGTGGCTAAAATTAGCCCCATCACTAAAGCCAAGTCGCTCGGCAATTTCATCCAATTTCATTGGATTTGATAATAGCTCTTCTGCTATGCCAATACGCACCTCATCACGTACTTGTCGCCAACTGGTTTGCTCTTGTTTTAGTTGGCGATGTAATGTGCGAGTCGTTCGGGATAAATAATCTGCTATATCTTGCATAGACGAGGTTAAGCCGAGGTGCAGTA
>Ga0209712_10003872_pt1 | contig 12065 bp, 4 predicted proteins | sample ArcOceMetagenome_FD_187443 | JGI IMG/M metagenome (GOLD analysis project Ga0209712, IMG submission 187443) | Marine eukaryotic phytoplankton communities from Arctic Ocean - Arctic Ocean - Greenland ARC118M Metagenome (SPAdes) (version 2) | ecosystem: Environmental > Aquatic > Marine > Oceanic...
TTAGTCAGCAACAGCTGTCAGTGAGTGAAGAGTCTGTTCGTCAACAGTTTGCCCATTGGCCATCAAATAATACATTTCCTAGCGAACCGCACCCAGCACTTTACCTTAAACATAATCTAGGTGTGCAGATCAATATTTTGCCTTTGCAAAAAGCGCAAAGAATGATTTTAACCTTTGCGCTTCCCCAACAGCATTCTCACTACAGAAGTAAACCTTTAAATGTGTTGAGTCATATTTTAGGCGATGAAGGTGAAGGTGGTTTATTACATTTTTATAAAACAAAAAATTGGGCCACAAGTCTAAGTGCAGGTGGTGGCATAGAGGGTAGTACTTTCAAAGACTTCAATGTGAACCTTCAACTAACAGACGAGGGCATTAAATATATCGACGAAGTAATTACAGCGATTTTTTCATATATTCAATTAATCAAAAAAAAAGGTATTGCAAGCTGGAGGATCAAAGAAACTGCCAAACTTAATCAACTCATGTGGGACTTTCCCGATCAAGCTAAAGCGATTGACGAAGCATCACACTTCAGTCACTCAATGTTCGAATACCCACCACAACACTTAATTGCAGGCGACTATATTCTGGATAAGCCAGCAGTAGATATCGTCTTACACATGTTAGGGTTTTTCTGCCCCAAAAATATGCGCATAAAAACAATTCATTCCTTTGTCAAAACCACTCATAAAGCTAAGTGGTATAATACACCTTATAGTGTTGTACCTATTGAAGAAAAACGCCTAAAGTCTTTTCTAAGCGGTAAATGGCAGTCAAGCTTTGTGTTACCCAAGGCCAATCAATTTTTAACCCCTTGCAAACCATTAAAACCCATTACTTCTGAATTTATTGTCCCAAAACAAATCATTAGCGAGAATGGATTAGACATTTGGTATGGACAAGACGATAAATTTCATCAACCCAAAGGGGATTGTTTCTTGACCTTTGATTGCCAAGCTATAAATGAAGGCATCGATGTCACAACGACTAAAAGATTATGGGTAGCGTTGTTGAACGAAAAACTAAACCAAAAATATTATCAAGCGAACCTCGCAGGCTTACATTTTCATTTATATCCTCATCAAGGAGGTTTTTCTCTGCAAACTAGTGGTTTTAGTGCAAACCAATTAGAGTTCTGTAGCAATCTTTTGACCCAGATAGTAGCCAATAAAGATTTTTATAGTGGTTTTTATCAGGTGAAAGCCAAACAATGTCAGGGCTTATCCAACGCACTATTAAGTAAACCCATCAACCGTCTTTTTTCAAAACTTTCTGTCCTTATGCAACAACAAAATCACGACCCATCAGAGATGGCTCAAGTCATGCAAAACTTAACACCCGATGATGTAGGGGTAACGAAAGAAAAGTTACTCAATCAATTTCATTTAGAAGGACTGGTATTTGGTGATTGGAACGAGGATGAAGCATACAGAATAAGTACTAACATCAAAAAAATCAGAATGCAACATGCAGCATGTGCCAAAATCCACCGAGGCATAACAGATATTAGACACAGTAGCGTCATTTCCTACCAAGTGGAATGCCAACATAAAGATCACGCTGTTGTCATCTACTTTCAGGCCCCTGACATGAGTCTCAAGAATGTGGCACTGACCATGCTCGCAGAACAATTAATTGCCTCCCCATTTTTTAATCAACTACGTACCGAGCAACAACTTGGTTACTTAGTCGGTAGTGGCTACATACCCTACAATCAGCATCCTGGCATAGGCTTTTACATTCAGTCACCTCATCATCCTGTAGGATATCTTATTGATGCAATTCATGTGTTTCTTCAGAAAACCGTTGAAAATATTAACCAATATAGTCATGTATGGGATGCCCTCAAAAAAGGCGTGATGCAACAATTAATGGAGAGAGACACAAATCTAAGTATGAAAAGTCAGAGGTTGTGGATGGCCATAGGCAATCAAGATAGAACATTTACTTATAGCTCTCAAATGATCCAAACTATTTTAGATATTGATTTTTATGAACTCAAAGCCTACCTAATATTACTCGTGTCACGACAAGGTTTTGGAGAAGCCATTTTGTACAGCTCAGGGCAACATGACCCTATCTCATTCAAAACTGAAGTCATAATCAATGTTCAAGGTTTTAAGTCCAACAGCCGATATACTTGATACCATCGTAAATAAGCTAAAAAGACGGCAAAGAGCCACTTTTCTCAATAAGACGCCCGTTTTACAAGATTAAAACTTGTAGCCGCTGTACAAATTAGGCATATTGAGGAATGATAATACGGATGTGTCTCCATTTTAGTATAAGTATTATTAGTTAGTTCGCTACCACTAGGTGAAAAGTGCATATTCGCTATTTATTGACATACCGCAGATTTTTTTTGTTTTTGTTATTTGGACTTTTTTCAGTTCACTGCGTCCACGGGGCCAACAATGTCTTTGTTAAATACTCTAAGTCTGATGGCTTAGTACAAAACTCGGTAAGTAACAGCCTAGAAGACCCTAACGGGTTTATGTGGTTTAGCACGTATGAAGGCCTAAGCCGTTTTGACGGCTATGAGTTTAAAAATTATAGGCACTCTAAAAAAGATCCCCATTCCATACCAGGTAACTTAGCTAAAAAACTACTTATAGACACACAAGGCCATCTTTGGGTTGCCACTTTAAATGGACTAGCAAAATACAACCCTTTGAAAGATAATTTTATTAATTATAATAAAGGCAATAGTGAATTAAACAGCAATGAAATATTTATTGCCCTTAATCATGATGGCAAATTATTAGTTTCCACCGCTGAAAACCTTTACATTTATAATCCTCTAGATGACTCTTTTAAACCATTCACCGTTGAAGGTGAAAGCCTACCGGCAAACATAAAAGTCATTTTTAGTGAGCCAGATAAAACCTGGTTGGGCACCTTAGCCAACGGTATTTTTATCCTTGAACATGCCTCTAATACATTATTTAGTTTAAAAAAGACGAATCCATGGAACCTTAAAATACCTGCTAACTACTTATTTGATTTAAAAAAAATAGACGATAACTATTGGCTTGGAACTGACGTTGGGGCCTATGTAGTAAATGCTAAGCTGACTTCCGTTAAACATCTACATACCCAAAGTACCCCATCCATTACAGGTAACCTAATAAGAAGTATATTACAAAATCATGATGGTAATATTTGGCTTGGCACCGAAACAGGGATCAGTATTTTAAGCTCTAAAAACCAACATCTATTCTCATATGACACCCAAAACAGTATGAACTTTGGCTTAGACAGCTCAAATATTTTAAGCTTATACAAAGACTCAAACGATTCAATTTGGTTAGGCACTTTTGCAGGCGGGCTATATCGATATAACGCTGATGGTTCTGAAATAAAACTTTTTCACAAAGCTCCTATTGAGATGACTGAAGCGACTGAAGCGACTGAGGCGACTGAGGCGACTGAGGCGACTGAATCGTCACAGCCAACAGGACTCTCAGGCAATATTATTTGGGGAATATCTGAAGATACCAAGGGCAAAATATGGATAGGCACCCAATTCAACGGTCTCAGCCAACTTGACCCAAAGAGTTATGTTTTTCGAACATTTTTGAGCGACTTTGAATATAGTATATGGGATATAGAAGTTGATGAGTTAAATCGAATTTGGGTTGCCAGCTCTGGCGGACTTTTTATTTATAAGCAATCCAGCGACGATGAACTAACCTTGGTTAACACTCTGTATCCAGGAATAGTTATTGAAAAGTTAGATTATTTTTTTGGACGTATGTGGGTAGACACCTTCAATGGCAAAGTGAATTGGATTGCCCCAACAAACTTACAAATCAATGAGATTGACTTAGCGGGCAATAGCATAAATTACATTCAACCACTTTATGTGGATCTCGATAAAAACCTTTGGCTCAGTACCAATTTAGGCATGGTGTTATATAACCTCGACAGTAAAATCGTCAAGCAGCTAGTCATAGAGCTAGAAACGTCTGTTAGGCACTTTACTTCTTTTATTGAAGTCGATGATGGTTATTGGTTGTCATCTTTAAGACAAGGGATGATAAAATTAGACAAATCAACATACCGTGTAACCAAAAAAATTAATGATGAAAACGGTTTAGCAAGCAATCAAATCCTCAAGTTGATTAAATTTAAAGACAGCCTTTGGATATCATATGTATACGGTGGGATAGATGAAATATCACTGAAAACAGGTAAGGTTTTACAAAATATCGCGTCTGCAAGGCTGGGTTACAATGAGCTAAATGAAGGCTCGGGCTTACTGTCAACAGCAGGCAGGATATTTTTTGGAGGCACCGATGGCTTGTTAATGTTCAGTCCAGATAAGTTGTCACTAAAAACTAAAGAACAACAGGTGATTGAGAGCCAACTACAAAAAAGCAAGATCCCTACTATTACACAACTTCGCTTATTTAACTTACCTGTCTCTGTAAATTCCGATAATTCACCACTTTTAGAGGCAATTCATTTATCTAATAGTATTGATTTACCGAATGAGTCTAATATGTTGAGTCTTAAGTTTGCACAACTGAACCCGGTTAACCCCGAAGCAGTTAAATATCGCTACAGGCTGCTAGGTTTATCCGAAAAGTGGATAGAGACCGATGCAGAGTCTTTGCGCCGCGCTCAGTTTTCATATTTAGATTTTGGCAGTTATGAATTTTTGGTGCAAAGTAAAACACCTTTAGCCGATTGGTCTGAACCCAAATCGCTTAGAATCAACATAGCCCCACCAATGTGGCTAAAGCCAAACGCCTTAATGCTCTATGCCATATTGAGTATTCTGATTATGGTGTATGCATTCAAACAAATCCGCTCTAGAAATGCGATACGTCGGTCCATACTTGAAAACGAAGAGCGATTGAAGCTAACCCTTTGGAGCAGTGGCGACGAACTCTGGGATTGGGATATTTACCTAGGGCAAGTGTTTCGCTCTAACACATGGGGTACCTTAGACTTCCCCCAAGATGATATTAGAGTAAACAGCTCTTACGAAGCCAATATTCATCCCAATGATATTCAACGGGTGCAGCAGTCTTTGAAAGCACACTTAAGCGAAAAAACGGAACATTACGAAACAACTTATCGCGCTAAGACATATAAAGGTGAATGGCTGTGGGTGCTTGACCGAGGAAAAGTAGTAGCCAGAGACAATAACCATCAACCCCAAAGGATGACGGGCACATTAAAAAATATAAGTCACTCAAAAGAAGCAGAGGAACAGCTGAAGTTATTTAAGCGCTCTATCGAAACTATTTCGGATGGTGTATTTATCACCGACACCTCTTTTAAATTTATCTCAGTGAACAATTCCTATTGTAAATACACTGGCGAAACTCGTGAGCAGGCCTTAGCCAGTTATTTAAGGTTTCATCAATATCCAGGCGCCTTCACCGAAGAAGTGAAAAAATCGTTGCAACAAAAAGGGAATTGGTTTGGTGAAGTAGAGTCCCGCCGTGGGGCAGGAGAAAAATATGAAATGGATTTGAACATTGATGCCATCACCGATGAGGATGGTAAAATCAGCCATTATGTGGGGGTCTTTTCGGACATTACTTCCCGTAAAGTCACGGAAAAAGAGCTGCTCAAATTATCGAATACCGATCTCTTAACAGATTTACCGAACAGATCCTTCTTTCAAGCAAGTCATAGCAATATTGTGCGCAAGGACACACAACATGCATTGATATGTTTGGATATGGATAATTTTAAGAAAATCAACGACTCCTTAGGCCATCAAACCGGCGATGTGTTGATCATACAAATTGCTAAGCGTCTACAAAAAATAGCGGGAACCCAAGCCACATGTTACCGATTAGGTGGTGATGAATTCAGTATGTTGATTGATAATTCCACTGATATTCACCACATCACACACTTTGCACAAACCATATTAGATAGCATGGCAAGACCTTTTATTATGAACAAGCAAGAGTTTGTACTGGGCGCTAGTTTAGGTATTTCCTTCTATCCGGAAGACGGAAGAACCCCCCAAGAATTGCTAAAAAATGCCGACACAGCTATGTATTTTGCTAAAAATGCTGGGGGCAATAAGTATCAATTCTTCAGCGGTGAAATGAACCAAAATGCCGTGCGGCAATTACAAATAGAAAACCTCATAAGACATGGCTTAAAAGAAGATTTATTTACGGTTTTTTATCAACCAAAAGTAGACATCGCCAGCGGTAAGTTAGTCAGCATGGAAGCCTTAGTGCGTTACGAGCACCCTGAAAAAGGGTTGGTTAGTCCTGCGCAATTTATTCCCTTAGCCGAACAAACCGGACAAATCATTGAAATTGGTGAGGTCGTTCTCAGAAAGGCCTGTGAAGACACTAAACGCTGGGTTGACGCGGGTCTGTTTACTGGGCGTGTTGCAGTGAATATCGCGGCCAGACAGTTTGAAATTCCCGATTTAGATGAACAAATTATGAGTATTTTACAAAAATCGGGTTTGTCTGCATTACATCTAGAGTGTGAAATAACGGAAGGCACCTTGATGCAAAGCCCTGAAAATGCCCTAAGAATGATGCAGCGCTTGCGCGAGCGTGGCATACACTTAGCATTGGATGACTTTGGCACAGGCTACTCATCACTTGCATATTTAAAACGTTTCCCTATCAACACATTAAAAATTGATAAAGCCTTTATAGACGATATTGCCACTAGTGCCGAAGACCGACATATGGCAAAAGCCATTATTACCATTGCCCACAACCTTGGCTTAAAAGTGGTGGCCGAAGGAGTGGAGCATGAGAATCAGCTGTCAATTTTACGACGTTATAAATGCGAAATGTTACAGGGCTACCTCTATAGTAAACCTTTAAACGCAGTCAGATTTGAACGTTTACTCAAAGAAAATCATCATTTGCAAAAAGTCATCCAAAATTCTAGTACATAGACATATTTTGACTCGCCTGACACTAAGGAAACGTGTTTTTTCTCCATCAATAGCATTCGCCTCCCTGCACCGTCAATTTAATGACACATCAAGGCAATATATTGCAGGCCAACCTCTAAAACAAACCATTAATTGCAGTCAAATTTGCAGCTGGAATCATAGAAAACCCCAAACAGTAGCAACCACCCTAAACTAAAGCCTCAATCTTCATTGTAACCCACATTTCTCTTCACACCGCCATATATGGCATGCAGAGCATTTAACGACTCGAAAAACTTTACTGCAATGTATGTTTTTGCAGTAAATATACATTGCAGTAAATTTTTGGCACACTTCTGGCATTAAAGACCATGACCGACAAAATAATGTCGGCAATAAAACGTCAATAAATAAACGAGGAAATCAACAATGTTAAAGTCTTATGCAGTAGCACTAGTATTAGCCACCACTACTCCGGTAGCCCTTAAATCAGAAGAAACTGTTCAAGCACCAGTTAAAAGCCAAGCTGCCTCTACAAAAACTGCAGATACAAGTAAAAACGGCATAAAAAGTGGTAATGGTAGACGCTTTTAAGCGTTAGGTATTAACACTACATTGCATAGCAATAGACTTAGTGTGCATTATCGACAGCATTTAATTATGCCTAGCCATTATTAAAAATAAAGTGATTAGCTCATTTTATCTTTAACTGGTTAGGCATAAAATATTGTAAGACCTCTATTTTAATTTGATTATTTATTTATTCTAAAATAAATGCTCAACAAAGTGTTACTCAAATAAAAAATCCAGATAACACTGACCCCACTCTTAACTGCTATCCTTAATTTAAAAGATTGCACACTCTACAACATTTCAAATACCCAGCTTTTAGAAACAACATTCATAATATTTTCAAAATTTCACTCAAGTCACAACCATAAAGTTGGCCTACACTTTGGCAACATCTGTTGACTTTGACTTTGACTTTGACTTTGAATTTTATTTTCATTTTGACTTTTATTTCCTAAATAAAAAAACCCAGCTTTGTTATATGAAAATTGGGTTGGGTGAAAAAATAGCTGCGTATTTCAACTCATTTAATAAAAAGAACGACCTTCCTCGAGCATCTTTTGTAAGCTATGAGCTGGGGTAAACTTATCGCCGAGTAACCCTTGATAATGCTCTAATCTGGCAACGACATGTGCAATGCCTAACGTATGCATATAATGGAAAGGCCCTCCCAAAAAGGGAGGGAAACCGATACCAAATATGGCACCAATATCACCATCACGTGCATTACGCACCACACCTTCATCTAAACACATAGCGGCTTCATTCAACATTAATAACACACAACGTTCTGATATTTGTTCATGACGCATTTTGCGAATTGGCGAAATACCTAATAACGTATACAATGACGGGTCGACTTTTTTGCCAGGTTTTTTACCAGAATAATCATAAAATCCCCGTTTATTCTTCTTACCTTTTCGATCATCCGCCAAAATTTTGTTGAATCCTGGATTAGACGCAAAACGGTCACCAAACTGAGCTTGTAATATCGGACCAATTTTAGTGCCCACATCAATACCTACTTCGTCTAATAATTTAACGGGTCCCACTGGAAAACCAAATTTCACTAAGGATTGATCAATATGCTCAATAGGCTCACCGCTAAGTAACACTTCTGCAGCTTCATTCATATACGGTGCTAAAATACGATTCACATAAAAGCCTGCACCGTCTTTAACGACTATGGGGGTTTTTCCTTGTTTTTTGGCTAATTCAACCGTAGTTGAAATAGTTTTATCAGAGGTTTTGGCATGGGCAATGACCTCAGCAAGAGGCATTTTATCAACAGGAGAGAAGTAGTGCAGGCCTATCACTTGTTCTGGTCTTTTTGCTTTTGCGGCAATTTGTGTAATCGGGATTGAAGAGGTGTTAGACGCAAAAACAGTATGATCAGCACAGTTTTCTTCGATCTCTGCGACCATATTTTGTTTCAATGTTAAGTCTTCAAATACTGCTTCAATCACTATATCGGCATCACTAAAACCAGAATAGTCGACCGAACCTGTTAATAACGCCATTTGTTTTTGCATCTCTGACTTATGCATAAAGCCTCGTTTGACTTTCTTATTCAGAATATCAAAACTGTACTTAATCGCGTTGGCAATACCTTCAGAGCGAATATCTTTGATACGAGCTGGCAAACCTGCTTTGGTAGCCGTCACAAAGGCAATACCCCCGCCCATCAAACCACCACCCAAAATCCCTACTTTTTTTAATGATGCTGGGGTTACGCCTTCGACACCAGTTTCTTTTTTCATGTCGGTGGTGGCAAAAAACAAGCTTCTAAGGGCCGCAGATTCGCGACTCATGACCAAGTTGCCAAAATGTTTGGCTTCAACTTCTAAACCTTTTTTAACACCTTTGCTCAATCCCGTTTCGATACAATCGATGATGAGTTCAGGTGAAGGGTAATTTCCTTGGGTTTTGCTAGCGGTTTGTTTGCGCGCTTGCTTAAACATCAGATTCCGGCCCATTGAGGTATTTTCTAAAAATTTACCCATCAGATCTAACTTAGGACCATTACGTTTAGGTTTAGCCCTTTTCGCCATTTCAATGGCGACTTCTAGCAGAATAGGTTGGGGAACCATATCGTCAACAATACCGTATTTTTTAGCTTGCTTGGCTCTTACCGAAGCACCAGTCAGCATCATTTTCATGGCTTGTTGTACACTAATAAGCTTCGGTAATCGCTGAGTACCACCGCTACCAGGCAATAGGCCAAGTTGTACTTCAGGTAAACCCAATTGCGTTTTTGCATCGTCGCTACAAACCCGATAATGACAGGCCAACGCTAGTTCTAAACCGCCACCTAATGCAGGGCCATGAATAGCAGCAACAAATGTCACAGGCATATCCTCGATACGCTGAAACATATCCTGACCACCTTTAGCAATAGTGGTGGCATCTTGTGCACTTTCACAAGCTGCCAACATACTGATATCGGCACCCGCTACGAAGGAATTCTCTTTCCCGCTTATAACCACTACGCCCTTAATACGGCTATCTGCATTGATTTGCTTAAGCACTGACTCTATTTGTTCTGCGAATTCCACTTTAAGGGTGTTCATACTTTCGCCGAGTACATCCATTGTTAAAATGGCGACACCGTCATCACGCACATCCAGTGTAAAGGCACTTTGTGTTTCACCTTTTAAATCTGTTACTTGATTATCTGTTGTCATATTTTTCACACGTTTCACACTTTCCTCACTTTTCACGGTTTCCTCACTTTCCACACTCTTCACACTTTTCACGGTTTCCACATTCTTCTCCTTAATCCGTTTCAACTATCATAGCTGCAGCTAAACCACCTGCGGCACAAGCCGTAAGCAAACCAGCACCACCGCCGCGGCGATTCAATTCGTTTAACATCTGCGTGATCATACGTGTGCCTGTTGCGGCAAAAGGATGTCCGTAGGCCAATGAACTACCCATGACGTTAAATTTATCTATATCAATTTCGCCCGTCGCTTTACTACGGCCTAACTTTTCTTGAGCGAATTTATCACTAGCGAACATTTTCATGTTGGCTAAGGTTTGCGCTGCGAATGCCTCATGCATTTCAATCAATGTAAGGTCGTTTAGTGTCATACCTGCTCTATCCAGAGCCATAGGTGTGGCATACGAAGGTCCCATTAACATATCTTGACGCACATCGATGGCTGCCCAAGCGTAACTTTTAATATATCCAAGCGGGGTATAGCCTAATTCTTTAGCGCGACTTTCTGTCATCATCAATATCGCAGAGCCACCATCGGTAAGAGGTGTCGCATTGGCCGCAGTTACTGTGCCATGCTTTTTATCAAACACAGGGCGGAGTTTGGCATAACCTTCAATTTTTGAATCAAAACGAATATTGTTATCTTTTTCTAATGCACCTTTAAAAGGTTCTGCATAAGCCGTCATGACTTCATTGGCTAACTTACCCTCGTTCCAGCTTTTTGCGGCTAAGGTATGAGAACGATGCGCTAAGGCATCTTGATGTTGACGACTAATATTATGAGATTTAGCCATTTGCTCGGCGGTTTGCCCCATGGATAATCCAGTGGAGTATTCGGCAACTGCTGGAGGCACAGGCATTAAGTCTTTCAGGCCTAATTTTTTAAGCACTTGCCATTTTTGGCCAACCGTTTTAGTTTTTTGTAAATCAGTTAAGGCTCTGGCTAATTTTTTGGAAACACCTATAGGTGACACAGAAGTTGAGTCGGCCCCCCCTGCTATGCCCACACTAATATTTCCGGCCATCATTGACTCAGCGATATTCACGGTAGATTGAAAACTGGTGGCACAGGCTCTCGATACACTATAGGCATCGGTATGTACATTCATACCAGTACCTAAAACTATTTCACGGGCAATATTCGGCGCTTCTGGCATCTGCACGACTTGGCCATAGACCAGTTGCTCAATAATCATAGGGTCAATGTTATTGCGTACTAACATTTCGTTGACCACCATTTTGCCTAAATCGACAGCTGGCACACCATGAAAGTAAGTGGCCATTTTGGCAAATGGCGTTCTTAGACCGGCAACAATAGCGATCCTATCGCCTTCTCTTGTTTTGACTATCTGCTTAGCTGTCATATTATGCCCTTATAAATATTCAAACCCAGTGGTCTGACCTGTAAAATATAATAGATTGTACCTAGTTCCGATTATGAGTTCAAGGTACCCCTAAATCCTTGATTTTTATTCAACTAAGGATCTCATGTTTTTTATGTCAAAATCACTAACACTCTGGGTGTGGATACATATTTAGATTTCCCCAGTTCACATATTGTATTTTATAATGTGCAGGGTTGCCTGTTTACAAAACCATTAATTTATCCTAAAAAAACGTTTTTTTAAACTTTGTAACATTGTTTTTCTAAAGGGGAACCTTATATCGGTTAGCATAGTCAGTAATCTGGGTAGTGATTCTATTTTCCTTAGTTAGCCCGACCAATATTGATACGACTTAATTTAAAAAAGTTCTGAACATTCGTAAATTAGAAGGAAGTAGTTAACACTATGGCAGCCGCACAATTTAAACAGTTACAAGCATACCTAGACAGCCAAGTGGTGGGTCAAAAAACACTGACAAAAAATATTTTAGTTGCGCTATTAGCGGATG
>Ga0209712_10003874_pt1 | contig 12064 bp, 2 predicted proteins | sample ArcOceMetagenome_FD_187443 | JGI IMG/M metagenome (GOLD analysis project Ga0209712, IMG submission 187443) | Marine eukaryotic phytoplankton communities from Arctic Ocean - Arctic Ocean - Greenland ARC118M Metagenome (SPAdes) (version 2) | ecosystem: Environmental > Aquatic > Marine > Oceanic...
TATCTCCATATGACCATATTTTTTTTTTTAAAGCTGTATTAACTTCGAATAGACCTCAAACAACCTGGTTTTGTCCCTCCGCTGCTACGCAGCTTCGAGCCGGTCTACGTCTACCGATAGGCTGTACGACTATCCAGCCGGTCCCTAGAAACGAATCCCGCGCCGTGCCATGGCGCGGTCGAGGGTTATTGCATCCCTCGCAAGTCCGCCGTACCACCAGTGCTCACGTGCTACTGCCCGCGAACCCCGTATATCTGCTGGAAAACTCACGTTGTTTCGTTGTAGCTCTTGTGCGCCTTGTTACAGTCTCGCCCTGGCCAGGTGTTGGTTCCCGACTTGGTACTCCATACCTGTTTGTGCCCCCTATCGCCCGCCCACCGTTTGCACCACGCCCAGCCTCACCTTCCTTCCCCTGTGATGCCGTCTCCGCGCGCTGTATCCCTGCCCTGTCACTGCTCCTCATCAGACTCCCCCGATTCTGATTCATTGTACTCCCGTGCCGCCAGACCGGGCGCGCTTCTCGACCGCGTTACCCTGTCCGCGCCGAGAACCTCCTCCGCCCCGCGCATCCTCCTTTTCCCAAGCACTTCTGACCTGAGACCAGCCGCAGTGCCAGTCGCGACGCTGCTCCCCTGCTCAGCGCAACCACCCTCCGTCCCCGAGACAGCCACACCATCAGACGCTGTCCCATCCCGCAGCACACCGGACGTACCTCCCGTCGAGCCACCCGCCGGCGTCCCACACCATACCACGTCCTCGCTGATGACCACCACCCCGTCTTGTGACAGCCCTTTCAGCTCGGCCTTGACTGCCGTCGACGTCATCTTGCTGCGTGCCATCAACTTATAAAGTTCACGAACTCCTACGCCGGGCCGAGCCCCAGCCGCCTGGCATTTGTCCCACTCCTTGACCATGACGCCCACCAGTTCCTTCCTCTTCTTGGCCCCTTTGCCTCTCCGAATTCTGCCCTTGGCCCAATCGAAGCTGCCGTACTGACCTTCCACCCTGCCTGTATCCCACATGTCCTCAATCTCCTCCTCCACGTCATCCAACTCGCCACCGTCCGACCTCGTGCTACCTTCGCTGACCGGGGCATCCCCGCGCGCCGAAGTGTCACACTGACCACCCCCCGAGCTCGACCCAACACCACGCCCGCCACGAGCAGATGCTCTGCTCGTAAAATCCCTCGCTTCAATGTCCAGAGGACCAGTCCATTCGTCCATGTCGTAGCTCTGCTCGTTCACGTCGACCTCGCCGCCCTCCGACCAGCGCTCCCATCTGATATCGCTCAGGCGATGCACGAATCTCTGCCACCCCTTAACCACGTATTCCACCTCAACCCGCTTCCCTCCTTCCAAGACCTCGGTTATCTCGCATCGAAACCACACCCTCTCGTCCGACCACCAGATCCGTATATGGTCGTGGACCTTCACCGTTGGCGAGCCCTCATCCGACGAACCATCATCTCCCATCAGCGACTCCGATTCACCGTCGTCCTCGGATGCGCCGTCTCCACCGCTGTCGCTCGAGTCACTCCCGCTTACCCACTCGCCTTCCTCTCGCCTGCCACTGTTACGCCTACGCCGCCCAGTCCCCTTGAAGTGCCGCGCAGGACGCCGTATGGAGCCGCCCGGTCGGGACCAGTTAACACGCCGCCTCCTTCTGAAGTTGACGTCGACGTCCTCAAGTCCCTCCGCAAGGGTAATGTTGCCGCTCCCTTCCAAGCCCATGAGCACCTCGAAATGGGCCGCCTGCCTGCGCTTGCCCTCGACCACCCTGGCTTTCTCCAAGGCCCTCTTGACACCCGCCCTCTTCCTGTCTCTCGCCTCCGAGTCGCCGCTCCTGGCAACGCAGGCAATATACTGTTTCGACAATAGTATCAGCGACACCCACCGCCGTAGCTTCCTGCCTAGCGCCCTGAGAATCGTGATAACCGCCAACCACTCACGTGCTGCAACCTGCCAGTGCGCCTCGTCCGCCATACAGCGCGGCACTCTCCCAAGCAGAATGTCTGACCTCTGCCTCCACGTTAATCGTGCCACCACGTGCTTCCCCCTGCCGCACGATGGTAGTGGACCTTGAATCGCGCAATGGATAGAGTGCCCAGACTTCCATGCTAAAGGTCCACTCAGTGACGATCTCGCCATCCAGACACGTCCGTACTTTAAGCCCAGCCCACGAGATCTCTCCGCCTCGATAAAGAGCTCCTGGGCTTCACCATAGACCGTCCTGGCCTGCCTCAGCCCCGATGCACCTAATCTCAGCGCCTCCATTGCGCACGCCTTAGCCTCCGTCGTTGATGCCAGCGGTCTGGGGATGCACCCTACAAGCCACCTGAAGGCCACCCGCCGTTCCCTGACTCCGAGCGCGCCCGCCCTCTGCAGCGCGAGAGCGGTGATTACCGTCGGTCCGTGCTCTCTGCCACCGTCGCTCAGCTCCAACACGCGACCGGTCTCCCTGACTTTGCGTAGCAGCAGTCCCCTATGCACCACTGCCACCGGTAAGGTGCAGTCGAAGAACCAATGCGCGGTGCTGCAGGGCCCGCCGCCGCATTTGCAAAGCACTCCTGACGCTCTGACGGCCTGCCCACCTTCATACCTCGCCTCATCCCCCAGCAACAGCCTCTTTGTCTGCGCACCCTGCAACACCCTCTGTAGCTCCGCACCGTTACTCACCTTCTGCCACCTGAGATCCCAGTCACCTGCCCCAAGCCACTCTGACCTGCTCGACTTGGCCCTCGCCATTTCCCTCACGTGCCTGCCTATCCTAACCGCGGCCCACTGAAATGGCTTCCTGTCGAAAGCGAAGGTCATGCTCGCATGTCTTCTCACCGGTATCGTCTTCAACGCCGGCACGTCCTCGCTAAGAAACTTGGTCGCGTGTAGATCTGCAAACTCGTTCGGGGCCGCCCCGCTGTGCCCCTTGAGCCAGTAGAACACGACCGTCTGCATCCTCTCCAAGTGCCTAAGCAGGGAATCGAGCTTATCGTCAGCGAAATACTCAGCCCTCCTGTTTACGTGCGCCTCTCTGAACCTGACGATCGCCTGTACCGGCGACCGAGCGTCCACTGCAATCATGACCCTGCTTCCGTCCGGCCACACCTCCAACACGTCTATCAGCGCCTGCAGTTCGGTCTCGTAGCTGCTCCTCGCATCCTTGTGAGGATCCAGAGCCCCGCCGACAACACAACCGTTGTCCAAGACCCCAGCCGATGACGCAACGTGCCTCCCCTTGTCGTCGACTTGCCTGCCGCCGTCGGTGGCAGCTGCGTACTGTATGTCGTGCTCGACGTACAGGCCATTCCACTCCCTGAGTATCTGACGCGAGGACTCCACGTGAATGGCCCACACGCCAGCACCGCGCAAGGTTCGCTCATGCCCTGTGTCCACTGCCGCACCCTCCTCCTTGAGCCGTGCAGTGGATCGCATCAGTAGTCGCACACAAGGTAGGCCGCGCGCGTCGACCAGCGTAGCCATCCGTGACCCAATCATGAGATCGCCAGACTCGTCCACACTCCACTCTCGTACCTCCTCCTCACGGCCCTCACGCCCCTCGTCGATTCCCGTCTCAATCGAGCGTCCACCGTACACCCTCACCCCTTCTCCCGTCCTCGAATCTGCTACCGGCCACACGTTGATGATCCTGGACCCGTACCTATCGACGTCTGTTGGTGCTCCATCTCTCCACTCCGCTGCAGGCAACCTCTCCACCAGGCCGTAGGTCTCCACCAGCGCCTCCCTCCAGCTCGCCTTGCTTACGTCCTCACCGCTGCTCCTAGCCTGCAGGAGCAACTCGGTGAATTTGTTCCCTCTGCGGTGCCCCACCTTCGCTTCCCCCAACGGCCATCCCGCGTCGACTTCCCCCGCACCGCCCAGCCGCCGTACACCGTCCCACAACTGCCTGGCAGATAATGGCCTGACCGCTACTCTGTTGCCCATTCCTTCGTCGAACCACGGGCTGGTGTCCAAACATCTCTCACGCAGCTCAAGTACGAGTTTGCCCCACTCGACCCTCACCTTGTGGCCCGACGAGAGGCCCCAGGTCTTCGCCAGCGCTGCAAAGGGCGTGAATTCGAACGCCCCACCCCCCATATCCCCGGGACGGCACAGGTGTTCCACCCTCGTAATACCGACGCTCACTAGCGATGCCGGCGCGGCAACCCCAAGCACGTCGTACAGGGTCTTCGACGTCCCGTTCGTCCACGCAGAATGTTCGGAGGCCATCAACGCCTCGCCCCACTTTGTTTCCTCGTGTTCCACGGCAATGACCGGCCTCCTGCGCGATGGCTCCCGTCCTTCCTCCACGCGCTCCCTATGTATCGCCCTGTCCTGCACCTCCAACCATGCCGTGTACAACAGGAAGAAGTCAAATGCCTCAGGCCTCGCTCCTCTAGCCTCCATCTCCTTCTCCATCACCACCGCCGCAGCGACGTGCGCATCCGACCCGAGCCATCCGCAAGGTGACGTGGTGCATCCCCATTTCCTCGCCCTGCGTGCCAACGCCGATCTCGCTATGGCCCTCTCAGAGGAGTCCTCGGGCGAAGCGAGTGCACGCCTGCAGGTGCTGTACAGGGCCCCTACGGCATCCACTATCACGTGCCTGCCATGCAACGAGTCCGCAACCCGATTTGGCTGCCCACCGTAGAAGTGCGCCACCGGCGTGTTGTGTCTAATCTTGAAGATACCACGAAACGCAGTCCTCCACAGCCGCTCGACCTCATCCGCTTCCTTCATAGTTAGCCCACTCGCCGCCGAATAATATCCCACGTAGCTGCCCTTCAGTCCATTCGCGCACGCGATGTGTTGTCCCCTGTCGAATTTGATCTTCCGAAGCCTCGACACCAGACACAGCACGCCCCTCCTGATCTTCTTCATCATGTGCCCTCTATCCCCTCCTATCGACCGCAGTATCCCCATGTGCGGGTAAGCCTCCTGAAACGGCATCTGCGGAATAAACTCCGGCAGATCACACAGTCCCCCCTCCCCTCTGCAGACCCGTAGCTTGACCGTCACGTCGACCCACTTCCCTTCACGATAGGTGGCGGCAGTGACCACAGTTTTCTCCAACCCGGCGACTCCGATCGGAGAGCCCGTAGCCATCGCATAGTCCATCCACACGCCCCACTGCGCCTGCAGCGACTCTTCCGTGGTGTTGAACCCCGCCCAGTCATCGGCCATCATGGTCTGTGCCACGTGCCTCGCCGCCCTCTCGCAACCCCAGACTCTAACCCCAGACGACACTGCAGCTATCGCCACGGAAATCGCGGTGAGCAGGCACCTAGCATGGCTTGGTGAAAGTACGCAGCCCATTAGATCGCCTGTGAGGATATCGAAGTCCTCGCTGAGACCATGTGCTGTGTCAAATCTCGCCTTCATCTTCGCAAAGACCTCTGTCGCAAGTAGGATCACCTCCTCGGGCAGTCCGATGAAGTACTCCGCAGCCTTGCGAGACTCCCGTTTGATCGCAGGAAAAAACTGCTTCAAGTCGAGAAACAGGATAAAGATGCTATGCTTCAGTTCCCGCGCTTGCCCGAGTATGGCATCCATCATGAGAGCGGCATTGAGCGCCCCGTGTCCTGGAACCCAACCATGGTTCTCCTCCCCGGTCCTGCCCACGCACCTGTCGAAAGACAGCTTCTTCACACACTTCAGCATCAGCTTCAAAGTCTGGTCCATCAAAGCGATCTCTCGCATCTTCCGAATCTTGCGTTGGTCGCCGTGCTTCTTCTTCAGCAAAACGAAGACCATCTCAGCCCAGTGCCCTGGCGTCTTCTTCCCGACAATGCATTGTTTAGCAACGTCGAAGTACGCCCTCCTCTCCTTGCCTGACAGCCTCCTGATCAGCTCGAGTGACGATACTGCTCCTCCCACCTTGGCGCCCACCGACTTGTACCTCGCATACCTCAGGAGTTGATCGTTGAACAATTCGTACGTCAGCAGCTTAGATAGATCAAATGCACCTCCCCCATCAGGCGATTCCACTTCGTCGTATTCCTCCATAAAGTGCTCCATAAACGCTTCAAACGCTAAATCCGGCGCAGGGTTGTCGTTCTTATATTCCTCCTGCGCAAGCCTCCCCACGTTGGCAGCCTCCTTGCGCACATCTCTCGGCCTGTGCACGAACCCGTTCTCCGGATCGTCTCCGATCGCCACGGAGGCCAACTTGTCCTGCGGACCCCGCTGCCCCCTCATGACGCTGTGTGCAAGCTGGACTCTCTTGAGTGGGTCGGTCTCCGACTCAGCGCGGGCAACTCTCTCCGCCAGCTGCACTGCAGCCCTCCTGTCACTGTCGCACACAGACACGAAGAAGTGCACCTCCTTGCGACACCTCCTCACTAACGCGCTCCACGTCGTCTCAGGGCTGCTGCACGCCCACCTGTGGTGCTTCGCATCGTGCCGCAGAGTGCAGCGCGGATGCGTAATCCACGCGAGCTCAGTCACCAAATGCTTCGACAGTCTGATATCCTGCAGTCTGTCGAGCCGCCAACGCCACAGCTTGCCAAGCCCCCGATTGTCGCACTCGCTCCCGGCACCTTGTCCACCTCCTCTGGTGCGCTGATACTCCACCGTCTCTGCCGCGTCAACCAGCTCAGCGTCCATCATCTCCATCTTCTTGGCCGGGTCGCCTCCAGCAGCCTCCTCTGCCCTGTCTGCTGCCCCTTCCGTCAACCTGGCGTACTGCCTGTGGTGGCGCTCGCCCCACGCCTTCATCTTCGGGAGTGCTGTCCTTCCCTCGGCCTCGTCAACCTCGTGCAGTAATGGCCTCTCGTAGCACACGGCCGCGTGGTCAGAAATCGATGCGGCCGTGTCGCCTGCGACTTCGGCCCATACTATCTCCTCCAGCCTCCACCTGCCCGTCTCGTGCCCGACTTCCAAAGCCCTGTCTAGTACCGCCCACTGCGCCACGCCCGAGACGTCTGCCCTTCTCGTGGCGGCCTCCCGCTTCTCATCGAGAATTGGGACGAGCCGAGATCCGCTTTCACCCGTCGAATGTACGCTGCTGCAACAGGGGCAGACAAACCGTACGCACTCCCTCCATCTTCGGTCCCCTGCCCCCAGTACGGCCGACCTGGAAGACTGCTGTGGGCATGCTCTCCTGTTCACGTCGCCCAGGATCAGCGCCGGACACCCCGCCTCAATGACGTCATCCACCACTTCCATTTGCTCCATGAAGCCAGCCTCGTCATGTTTGCCGTGCCACGCGATTAGATTGAGAACCGACCAGTCCGCCCTCCTGAGTACCAAACGTAGCATGCGGCTCCCAATCCTCGCAGCCGCGTTCGGTGAGCTGTCGTTAGCACACCTCCTGTACTTGTGAACAGCCTCCCCTGTAACAGGCGTGAAAGCACCGCGTCGATAGAATATCGCGACTCCGTTCCGCACCATCCCCTGCCCGTCCCTAGCGTCGCCTGCCAAGACCTTGAGCCCGAAGCCCCTTGCCCTGAACCAGTCCCGCAGCAGCCTCGACTGCTTCACGCTGCAGATAAGCTCGAGCAACACCCCTGCGTCGAGCTTCTTCTCCTCAATTTGAGCAGCAATAAATGCCAACTTCCTCTTCGCTGCGCTAGCAAAGTACAGGCCTGCCCCAGCCGCGACTGCCACCGTCGACACTGCAAGACCCCTGGTGTTGAACAGCATCGTGCGTTCCTGCCCCCCTTCGCCGCCGGCACTCGCTCCCGAGATACAGAATACAACGAACAACCACAATGCCCACTCCCACCCCCCCTTACCACCCACGATCCTGCACCTGATGCGTGACCCTCCAACACTCTGCCTAGACAGTGATCCGCATCTCGTCGCAATCCCGATCGTCAGACAAGCCAAAACCCACCATCCCTCCAGCGTACACGGCCCACCCCACCTCCTCTCTTCATCTGCCTCCCCGTCGATCAGAGTGTGCCGTCTCCCCCTCCTGGGGAAAGCAACCCGAGCTCTCCCAATGGGTACAGCATCTCTCATCATCCCGCCCCCGACTACGCCCCCTACTCCTCCCCATCCCAGCCCTAACCACCCCTTCCCCGCCCCTACGCGGCCCTGGTCTGCACAAGCCCCTCCGTTCATATCCGAGCACGGAGCCGCGTTCCTGCCCTTCCCCGCGCCACCACCCGTATGACGGGCAGCCGCGGTCGCAAGTACTTGCGGAAACGACGGGGCGAGCCTTACCCATGGGCGCGCTCCGCGGCGCCCTTCCTCCCGCGCCACTCCTCGAAAATGTAGCGACTGGTCGTCCTCTCGTGCAGTGCAAACTCCCGATTGGTGATGCCCATAGAGCTCCCATTGCGATGTACCTCTCCAATCGAAGAGTACCTCTCCATGTTCGAGTGCTTCCTGCATTCCGCCAAAGCGGTACGCAAACTGAGAAAATCGAGTATCTCGCAAAGGTGAACGGTGACATCGACAGGGAGGGGCGGTGCCCGACCATACCCATATAGATGCGTCGCCGGCAACTGCAGCCTGCTCCCTCCGAGGTTCATATGTGCCCAGCAAAACTCCATATCCTCCTCCTCCAACTGCAGAAAGCCCCCACACCCGGACCCATTCCAGTCGCGAAACCAGAACCTGACCGAATACTCGTTTCCTGCCAGCTGATCGATGCGATGGTACAGGAACTCGCCCCTGTTGTTGCGAACCGCTCTGGCCAACGGGTCGTCCAAGCTGAAGTCGCAGCATCTGTCCAGCCCTCGCATGTACAGTCGCCCGTCCACCCTCGGACTCCGCACCCCGTCGTCCAGACCAGACACCACTTTGGAAATGGATGAAAGCATCGAGACCGCCAGGTCGATCTCCACTGCCAGCCTCTCCTCGCTCAATCTGTCGAACACCACCCGAGTCCATATGCCAACCGCCTCCGCGAACAGGACCTCTAGCGAGTGCACCACGTCCGCCATCCGGACTACCATGCCAAGTGCAGTCCCCGGCTCCACCCTCTTGTGCGAATCTATAATCCTCCGGAGTAGGACCATCAAACGGTACGCCAAGGTGGACCTCGCCGTCACCAGTGAGGCCAGCGTGGTCCCTTCTCCACGTCTGTCTCGGACACCCGCAGCCTTCCACTGCGCCACCATCCACCGCTGCCCCCCGATGTGCCTCCCTACGTAGATGCGGCGGTATCGCAACAGCATCAACCTGAGAGGTCCGATCGACCCGTCTCGTACGGCCTCGACTGCCGCCTCGTCCTGCTCGTGCACATTCCCCAAGAAGTCCCAGCCCCCACCCGTACCGTTCAGAGGCAACCCCGTGCCATGCATCATGGTCGTAACGAACTGAAGGTCGTCGAAGATTCCCTGCAGCCAGATCCAAATTCCGCGACGTCTGGACAAACGTCGTTTCAGGAACCAAGTCTCCAAACTTCGCTGTTGCAGCCCCTCGATCCAACAAGTTCCCAATGCCACCTTCCCCGTTTGCAACAACAACAACCGAATTCGCCGTGTGGGCTGCCGCCCTCACCGGAGTAGCGATGTGGAAAATAAGCGACATGAAAGCAATTGTAGTTAGGAGCAACCCCACCACGCTCGTCCCCATCGCCATCCCCTTACCCACCTGAGAGACCTCCAATCGTTTTTTGCGGCGAGCCTTGTGAACGGACGCGTAGCCGCGCCCCAGCATGCGGTGCAGGCGACGCACGCGCGCCACCGCCAGCACGATCAGCCAGCACATAGCGGCCCTCGTGATCCAATCCGCCGCGTCGAAATAGTAGTCATCCTCTCCCTCGCCGCGCGCCCCACCGCTTCGGCTCAGTTGCCTGCCATGTAGAGTGGAACCATTGTAGCTGTAGTAACCACGGCTCGTTCTACCATCCAAGGTGGAACCGCTATTCCATCCTACCGGCGCACCCTGGTCCACATCCATTGCCGACCGTGCCGCCATTCCGGCAAGACGAGCAGATTCGGTGGCCCTGGCCAGCTCGTCCTCGCGCGCAGCGAGCTCCTCCTCCTGCAGGGTGTCCCCGACGTCCTCATCGTCGTTGCGCCCACGCTTGGCCGTCGACTCGAGCTGCTCCGTCAGTGTCGACACGGCGGCCATCGCCTCCGCGCCGTCACCCCCGGGGGCGCCGCCCTGGTCCGTCGATGCGGCCTCGGCCAGGTTGAGCACGGTGTCGCGCGTGACCGCCAGTGCCAGTTGCGGTGCGCTCGTCAACAGGCTGCGCATCACTGCCTGTGTGTTCGTGTTGTCGTTGATCAGCTTCTCCATGAGCCTAACCATGTCGGACTGCGCGCGTTCGTGCTTGTCGGCAGTGATTTCGGCCGCTAGGGCGTTCTGCCGCTGTGCCCTGTCAAACGACTTGTAGACGGTCTGCAAGTTGCCGTTGAGAGCCTCTGTCGCGCCACGGAGCTTCTCCATCTCTTCGCGGTTGGCCTCCGCCACTTGGTCGGACTTGGTCAGCAAGTCGGCCACGGCCTCCTCGTTGCGTGCCTGCCGCGCACTCGCCTCCAGGGCCTCCGTCAACATCTGCTGCCGCAGTGCCGTGATCTCGCTGTTGCTGGCTCCCGAGTTGCCGTTGACGCCCGGACGCCGGGCCTCGTTGTACTCGATACCGCTCTTGCTCAACATGTCCTTCAAGACGGGCAGAGAGGCGGCGACGTACACTGTACTCGTGCTCTGGTCCAGCATCAGCGCGTCAGTCTCCTGCTTCGAGATCGCGATCGCGGCATTCGCGGAGTTGGTCGTGCCAGGCACGCAGGTGCCGAGCGAGATCACGGCCTTCAGAACCTCCTCGCTCACGGTAAACGCAGCCGCCGATTCGATCCGGATAGCCCGCTGTGCGCGGTCGGCGAAGGCCGTAAATGAGCTGGCCGGCCTGCTAATCTTTTTTGCCAGAATCGACCCCAAGTCGAACCTGGCGGTAGCGTTGTCCTCGATGTCAGCCACGAAGACGTACACACTGACCATGCGCAACTCCGTCGGCGCCTCGTAGATCTTGTACCCGCGCCCATCCACAATGCCGCCACTCCTGGCTGCTGTGCCGATCTCCCCAATAGTGTTGAAGTACAGCCTCGACGTGTTCCTTGCATCCGTATCCACGGCCAGCGAGATCTTCGTCACTTTGGCAGCCTTGTCTGCATCCTTGTCCGCCGACGCGTTGGCAGCCGCAACGCGGAACTCCTCAACGAGCTTGAAGATCAAAACGTCAGAAACAAATGACTCGCCCATATCAATGGCGTAGGTAAGCTCGAGTGACGACCTCGTGACCTTGTCGGCGATCGAGAAGACCCGTTTGCACGCAAGGATGCCCGATTCCGATGTTGCGTCCTCCGCCACCGCCCCTGCGTACACCCAGTCCCAGTTCCGAACCTGCGTGGAGGCCATCGCCGTGTTGCAGAAAACCTCGAAGCTGGGAACTGCACCCCACGCGGCGTTCTTGCAGCCCTTGCCCGTGTGCACTGCGTCCGGCTCGCTCGCCAGGTAGGGTCCGAAGATCGCCTCCAGGAGCCTGTACATGGACGAGGTACCTCCATTCTCGTAGATAGCCTTGCGTACCGACTTGACAAACACGTCGATAGCACCCGGGGTTAGGGCGGCCGTCCAGTCCACGGTCGACGCGACCGATGGCATCCGTACCTCGGAGTGTGCTGCCCGCTTGAAATCCTCAGCGCTTCCCATGAGCATGGAGATATGCGACGTCTGGTTCGACTGCTTGAGCTCGTGCCCCAAGTCCGCCTGACTCTTGAGCAGACCCTCGAACTGAACGAAGAGTTGCGTGTAGACGTTGTCCACGCCATTGTGGCCCGCGATGCAGGTCGTACGGATCCAGGACGCGAGCTCGACCATCGAGGCTTCGATGCGTTCCACATATGCGGCGGGAATGTCCAGACCAAGCCCCTTGGTCTGGCCAACCATGGCAACACACACCAACAGCTGGCCATGTCCCGGGTCCGACGCACAGAAGATCTCCTTCGCGTTGTCCATCAAGAACGAGGCTATCGCCGCGTTAGCCAGGCACACGGGCACCTGTTTGTCCTCCAAGAGCTCCGCGAGAGTGTCGAGGTTAGAGATTGACATTGATTCTTCGTGAAATATATATACGGGTTACCCCGTTGACCCGGAAAGGCCCCGCTTTAGCAAAT
>Ga0209712_10003878_pt1 | contig 12060 bp, 8 predicted proteins | sample ArcOceMetagenome_FD_187443 | JGI IMG/M metagenome (GOLD analysis project Ga0209712, IMG submission 187443) | Marine eukaryotic phytoplankton communities from Arctic Ocean - Arctic Ocean - Greenland ARC118M Metagenome (SPAdes) (version 2) | ecosystem: Environmental > Aquatic > Marine > Oceanic...
TCTCATTTAAATATTCACTGGCTAACAATAACCCACCGGTAATGTCGGTATAGGCACTGCTTTTAGCGGTTGTCACAAAGTCGTTGATGCTTTGTGCAAACACACGCTTTTGCTCATTGGCGCGGCTAGGGCGTGCATCAAAGGTGACTTTGGCAATGATGTCTTTTTCACTAAAGCTGCCGCTATCAATGCGGCCCACAGCAAAACTGTCCGCCGGGCCTAATTGCGCTAAATAATAATGAATAATTTGCTGAGCTTTTTTAAGCTCTTTTGTATAGGTGCCAGAGGTATCCAGTAATAAATACACCCCTGTGGTGGGCTTTTGCTCTGTGCACTGGGTTAACAGCATGCCCATGCAGACAAAACAAAGGACTTTAATAAACTGCTTTAGTGTTAATAAAGGCGAATGTAATACGTTCATGGTTAAGCTTCTTTTGGTTTGGTGGATTCAATGGTGCCGTCATCTAAAATAATTTGGTCACCGTTGATGTGCGCTTGCTCTTCGGCCTCTTCAGTATGGGCATCAATCATTTCTTGCTGAGGCTTTTTAGCTTTGTCTTTTTTGTTGGTATTGTTTTGTTTTGCCTTAGTGGTTTTAGGTCGCTGTTCAATTAGGTGTTCTAACCATAAGGGGGCAAAACATAAAATATCGTAAACGTGTTTACTGCTGTGGTTAAGCTGCTTAATAAGAATGGAAAGATTACGGATTAAGGTGCTGGTAAAAATAAATAGGTGCACGATTAAATTACCGAGTACATGGCGAGCCGTATGCACAAATGATTCAAACGGAATGGCCACAAAGGTTAATATAAGGGGCAATACAAAGCCTAATGTCATTTGCCCAATCATAGGAATATTACTGGTTTCTACGGCGCTTGCGGATTGCACCGCGCTTTCGCCGCCCACTAAAAAGCTGGTTAATAATGCTTTGTCGGCCACCATGGTTTCGCGCATGTAAGCTAAACCGGCTTCTACGCAGCAAAGGGATAATAAAAACCCCATGCAGACCCATGCGCATATTGAGCGCTGTTTATCTTCCATAAAATGAATCACAGGGAATAGGCGGGTAATGCCAATGGCTTCCATGAAAAACAGACCCACGGTGATTTCTAACATGATGATCACAGCTGCGCCGATGTCAGCCACATTGTAGCCAGCCACCAAACTGGTGGCGGGCATTAGTTCGCTCATGGGTAATGCGATTAAATTAAAATTAACAAAGGCACCAAAGCCGGCAATGGCCATGACAATGGTTGAGATAAAAAACTGTGTGGTATTGCTGCTTCTTAATAGGTCCACCGCATGATCCGAGCCTTTCATAACGTGTTCAAAGCGCTCTATGTGTAAATCCATTTTACGGCTTTGATCATTCAGGTGTTGCCAGTTTTTTTCTAAACTTGTGAGCTTGTTAAGCACATGACGCCAATGCTGCATGGCCCCTTTTAATAAGGAGTGACGTTTGTTCACATCCTTACGGTAGCTGAGCATGACCTCTTGCTGTTGGGTATGAAACGCTTCGTAAATGCTTTGTAATAATTTGCCCACCACCGCATCATTTTTTGTGCTGTCTTTTAGTTTGGCAATGGCTTCAACCGCTTCTGTCCATTCTGGTAATGGCACAGGCACAGGGGAGGTTTGCGCCAGTTTGCCTTCCATGTGGGTGATGTTGTGTTCAATGTTGCGCTGAATATCCGGGTAGCGGCCAAGGTCCTTTTCAACCAGTGCACCTAGGCGCATGAATTGACGTTCTAACTCGCGCTGGGCTTGTTGTTTACCGTGCTCTAACAAAACCTCTCGATTTCGCTTGGCCATGATTTTTGCGCTGTTTAAAAGTGCACGGCTAATAATGCGTAAGTTTTGGTTAATTAACTGTGCAATGTTATTGAATAACTGGTGCACACCGTGGCGAATAAAATACAGGATCAACATGGCCCCGAATAATGCCACCAGCCAGCTGAGTATGGGTTGTCCGGGGAACAGGTTGGCGATGAGGGTCATAAAAAAGAGGCCTATACGGATTAATAAAAGAGTAAATTAATTTGAGTATAGGAGAGGCCCCAGTCAGGGATGTGGCTTATGTCTCATTGCAATGAAAGGATATAAAAGCATGTGGCTTAACATGCTTTTAATCTATAGGGGGCTTTAAGCAGCGAATAAACCTGTGTGTATATTCCCTTGGGTTTTGAAAAGAGGTTTTTTAATAGCCTCTCTGTTTATGACTCCTGCTGTAGGCTTACAGGTGCTGTTTCTAGCATCGTTTGTTCAATGACAAATAGACGGTCCTGCCCCCAGACGTGTACGTTTTTATAACTTAGGCTGGGCACACCCCATAAACCTAAGGCATACATATCTTTTAAATTGTTTTCACATAGAGCGCGCCAGCTCTCATCTTTTAGTGCTTGTTTGGCAGCGTGCCAATCTAGACCTGCGGTTTTGCATATCTTTTTAAAACCCCAGTGATAATTGGCGCTGATGCCTTGGCTGTTAACGGCATAAGAAAAGGCATTAAAAAAGTCCAGCTCTTTACCTTGTTGTTTGGCCAGCTGCCAAAGGGCATAACCGTTTTCCACACCTTTACCTAATGGGTCGGCCACATTACCGTAAGGAATGCCGAGTTTTTTACTCTCACGAACGGTGTCCATAAATATGTATTGGGTTTTATTTTTAGGCACACTTAAACCACGCATTAACATGGGCAAAACCGGTTTAAGTTCTAATGGCACTTGATAATGTTGTGCGAGTTTTTGCGCGTTAATAAGTGCAAGATGGCTGTATGGGCTGCGCAGTGAAAAATAGAGCTGTATAGGGGTGGTTTTATCGGCTACTTGTTTTTCTGGTTTGTTGAATAATTCACACCAGGTTTTATTAAACATCACTGGCTTTTTTTGTTCAGGGAAAAACCGTTGTAATAGTTGCTCAAAATGTTCAAGTCGATCTAGGCCCCAAAACCAGGTGTCGGCATAAAAAATGGTGGCCGGTAAATAATGCCCAAAGGTTTTTAATAATGATTCATTTTTTAAAAGTTCGGTTTGCTGTTGTTCAGTTAAAGGCGCTGCTGATGTTAGCTTGCTGTTGTCATTGGCATTCCAAACCATTTTGAAAATATTGAAGGCTTCATTCAATGTAAGACTGGCTTGTTTTGATTGAGTATCTAATAAATGCTTTAACCAAGTTTTTTGCCCTGCTGTTACTTGTTGTTTTGTGGGGGAGCATTTAGGTAATTCAAATTGATACAGAGCCTGTAAATGAGCAGCGTCGCTTAATGACCAGTCGGCCCACATCTTAGGTTCTGGAAACATGTCTTGTTGGCGGTTGTGAATTAAATGCAATGAAAATTCTAAGTCATAATTGGCTTGCAATGCGGGCAGGGCCTGAAGCAGTAAAAAGCTGTAAGGATCATCTAGGGCTAAAAATACCGGTATCATTCTTTCGTGGTTTTGTTTTTTCTGGGTTTTGAACGCTGCATTTTGTTTGTGATTAATATGTTGCTGGTTAGACCAGCGGCGGCTCACAAAAGGGGTGATTAAGCTGCGCATGTGTTTACCTGTTATTTTTATTGTTTGATTATTAATTCAATATACATTAAAAATAATCAGGGTCGATAGGCACAAAAAAAGGCGATCATAATGATCGCCTTTTGGGATGCTAACGTGCATAGGGCTTGTTAGGCGCTCATGGCTTGTTTGCTTTTATTGCGCAGGTCAAAGTGCTCGCGTTTTTCTAATTGGCGCTCAACTTGTTCCACACTTGGGAAAGTAATGCGGAAACGTGCACCTTGTTGGCTGGCCACATAATCTAAGCGGGCCATGTTCATTTCACAAAACTGCTTGGCTAAGTACAAGCCCAGGCCTGATTTGTTACTCTCTGAGCTGTAAAAAGGCTCATAAATATGGTCCAGATCATCTAGGCCGACACCGTAGCCGTTGTCTTGAATTTCAATAAGCGCTTGTTTGCTGATTTTGTTACGGGCCACCATGATGGTGATGCGGGCAAATTCAGGGCTTTTTTGTTTTGAGAAAAAGGCGGCGTTTTCTAATAAGTTCACAATAGACTGACGAATTTGGCTAGCATCCAAATACACGTCCATGGCGTTGCGGCTCACTTTTAGATCAACCTTTACACCTTGTAATAAGGTTTTTTCTAACTCTTGAATCAGGTCAGCGGCCCAAACGGTTAGGTTGGTTTTTTCAAAGTTTGTGGCCTTACTGTTACTTAGGTTTTGAACGTTTTTAATGATGCGTTCAATGTGTACCGCATGGCCTTTAATTTTTTCTTGCTGAGCTTGGCCGGCTTTACTTTGGCTAATTTCTTTTGCGATACGATAGATGCCTTGCATAGGCTCTTTTATTTCGCGCACGATACTGGCGGCTAATTTACCCAAGGATACTTGTTTTAGGCGCTGAGCTTGTTGATAAACCACATTGGTGTCTTCAATGAAAATCACAGTGCCGCGATCGGTACCGGGCATTAATGGTGAAAACATGGGTTGAACTTTGGCTGTGGTCGGCCCAGCTTTAAACGTTTTTGCTTTGTAATTAGGAAACTTTTGATACTCAGCGTACGCGCTGCGTAGCTTTTCAGGCAGTATGCGAACAGGTCCTGGAAAACCTAATAATCGTTGTGCGGCGGCGTTTTGGAAAATCACCTCATCTTGATCGTTCACCACCAGTACACCGGTATCCAAACGTTTTAATACAAGCTTGGTGAGCTGCTCCATGCTTAATAGGCTGTCGGCTTGCACACGGTTAATGTCCACCGAGATGTGCAGGCGTTTAACCAAAGACTGGATCACAAAGGCGGTGATGAAAAAGATAATGCCTAGGGTACCGGCGTTTACATAGTTGTAATCGTATCCAGCTACGGCAAAACGGTTTTCAACAAAGATCAAACAAATAGCGGCCCATGCGCTGATCAGTAAGCCTTTTTGACCGCTTAATAATGCGTTACCCACGGCGATGCCCACAATCATCAAATAGCTTAGGCTGGTGCCGCTGCCACTGGAATAAATCAGTGCGCCCAATAAAGATATGTCCAATAGGAAAAAGGCCAGTAGGTGATCGTAATGGGCTTGCCCTGAACTGAATGCCAGACCTAAAAATACGATGGTAATACAGGCGTGCATGGACAGCGCCATTGGGTAGACTTTAGGGTCGTTGGTGCCTAAAAAGCCCAAATCGATGTTGGCAAAATACATGGAGATAAGTGCCACCGTGATGAAGACACTGTAAAAACTGAAGTACTTCAGTATGCGCAGTCGGTCTAACGGCAAAAACGGCTTATCAAGAAGATCCTGATCCATAGAAAGTCCTGTTCTTTTTATTCTAATAGTGAGCGATGTGGTGTAAAAAGTTGCCTGTTATTGTTTTATTTTAGACAAATTTAGCCATCCTTGAGCTGGCTGTCATTCTAATACGAAAAAAGGCTGAGAACTAGAAATCTTGCTAAATATGACAATTCTCTGGGGGAAGTGGCCACATTGCCCATAACCAGTATAGGAACTGAGCACCTGTACTGGCTGGTTATACTTTTGAGGCGCTGGAGACTTGAGAGAGGTATTTAACCAAGGTGGCAAACTCTAATGGTTTTGTTAGGAAACCATCAAAGCCTGCGTTTTGGCTTTTTAAAACTTCTTCGCTGGTGGCATTGGCGGTTAAAGCAAATATGGGCAGGTATTTATATTTACTGTGTTTGCGCACTTCTTTAATAAATTCATAACCGTTCATTTTGGGCATTTGAATATCAGAGAACACCACATCAGGCAGATGACGTGTGTTTAAGTAGTTCACAGCCTCTAGACCATCATTACAGATTTCAAAGTGGCAGCCCAGTTTGCTTAGCATGCCCTTGATGACTAATTGGTTTACGCGATTATCTTCAACCACCAATACATTTAAGTGATCAATTTTTAATTGGTAGGACTCTGTGGTTTGCGTCAAACAGCATGCGGGCATGGGTACTTCAATGGTGAATGTGGAGCCCTTACCAAGGGTGCTATCTAATAATATGCGACCACCCAGCATTTCACAGATAGTATTGGTAATGCTGAGGCCCAAGCCGGTGCCTTGTATTAATTGATTCTTTTGGCTTTGCTCTTGGCTATAAGGCTCGAACAGGTGTTGCTGAGCTTTTTCACTGATGCCAAACCCCGTGTCTTGGCAGTTTATGATGAGTAAATTATCTTGGTAATCAATGCGGATGTTAATGCTGCCGCTTTCTGTGTACTTAATAGCGTTGCTGATGATGTTACTGATGATTTGACGCAAACATTTTTCATCGCAATAAACGGCTTCAGGTAGGTTATCGCTTAATTCATAGTGGAAATCTAACTGCTTCTTTTGAGCGTTAATTTGAAATAAACTTAATAAGCCTGAAAAACAATCATGCAATTTAAAGGTGGTTTTGAATAATTTAAAGTCACCACTTTCAATTTTTGAAAAATCTAAAATATCGTTTACTTGTTCTAATAATAATTGCGATGCTTCACTTAGGGTCTGCAAGTATTCTTGATGGGTTTTGTCATCATGCTGGTCTTTTAATAATTCTACTATGCCCACAATGCCGTTAAGTGGTGTGCGGATTTCGTGGGTCATATTAGCTAGGAAAAACGACTTGGCTTCGCTGGCTTGCTGGGCCGATTTTTCAGCCACTTTACGTTTCGCCACTTCGGTTTTTAAAAGCGCTACCTTGTGTGTCACTTGCTCTGAATAGAGCTTACTAATGTGGCGATAACTTACACCTAAATAATATACCCCGTATAACAAGCCCAGTACCCGCAATAATGTGTGATCCGCTTCTTTGCCACCAGGGGTTAAGTTGGGGATTGTAATGCCCAGCTGAAAAGCGCTGTAGTAAGCCAGTAAGGCAACCGTAATAATAATTAGCCATGTCATGGCGGTTATGCGGTTACTGATGAGCAAGGCCATGAGTGGAATCACCACAAAGGCTGTAATAGAGAATGATTCAAAACCGCCATCGGCCAGTGTAGAAAAATTCAGTGCGCAGAATAATGTGCTTAATAATAAATGAGGGGGCCAACGGCTATTAAATCGCTGGATAAATAAGGTAGCCACTAAAATGCTCAGCATTAAGAGCGTGCCATAAAAACGCACCATCACGCCATCGGAAAACGCTTTCACTAAAAATAAGCTTAGGCCTGCCATGGTGATGTAAATGATGTACCGGGTAAAACGCTGTTTATCCCAGATGATTTCGTTTTCGAACATGTGCCCTCCGTTATGTGAGTATAGGAGCACATGTGGAAATAGGGAGGAATAAGATGGATTGGCGCTTTACATCTTATGTAGCTGTAATAGCCAGAGCTTCTAGGTGTCTCTCAGTCTGTCAGAGGGGCATTTTTGATAGATAGGCAAGCAGCTTACTGCGCTCTATAGGTTTTGTTAAAAAGCCATCAAAGCCTGCAATGATGGTTTTTTGATGTTCTTCAGCGGTGGCATTGGCAGTTAGGGCCGCTACATGTAAGTGCTGCAATTTAGGGTCTTGTCGAATGGCCTCAATCAGTTGGTAGCCATTCATGTTGGGCATTTGAATGTCGCTTAATAAAATATGCGGCAAAGGGTTGTTTCGTAAATAGCTTAGGGTTTCAGCCCCATCAATGCATACATGAAAAGTACAGCCAATTTTTTTCAGTAAACCTTTTATCACCATTTGATTTACGGGGTTGTCCTCTGCCACCAATACATTAAATTCTTTTACATCGTGATCTTTGGCAAATTGTTTTTCCAATGCATCACGAGGTTCCATAGGCAGAGTTAAAGTAAATGTACTGCCTACACCCACTTCACTTTTAACGTCTATTTTCCCTTCTAATAAATCACACAATGATTGGGTGATGGATAAACCCAAACCAGTACCCTGTATGAATTGTTTTTGCTCCGAATAGTCTTGGCTAAAGGGCTCAAATAAATGCTCTTGGGCTTTTTCTGTGATGCCTAAGCCAGTATCAGTACAGGAAAATATAAGTGTGTTGTTTTCATATTTTGCCGTTAAAAATATGCTGCCAGAATCTGTGTACTTAATGGCGTTGCTGGTGATGTTGCACACCAGTTGTCGAATGCATTTTTCATCGCTGAAAACAGCGTCGGGGATATTATAAAAATGTGAGTGAAGTTCTAAGCCTTTGTCTTCTGCGCTTAGTTTGAATAAAGAGGACAAACCGGCGAGGCATTCTTGCATTGAGAATTGGGTTTTTAATAATTGAAATTCACCGCTTTCAATTTTGGAAAAATCCAAAATATCATTCACTTGCCCTAATAATAAATGGGAGGCTTCGTTTAGGGTTTGTATGTAGTGTTTGTATTTGGCCTCAAGAGGGGCGTCATTGAGCAAATCCACAATGCCCACAATACCATTTAATGGTGTACGGATTTCATGGCTCATATTGGCAAGAAAAAACGATTTAGCTTCAGAGGCTTTTTGCGCTTCTTGCTCGGCTTTGTGCCTTAAAAACGCCTCTTCCCTTAGTGCTAATAATTGATCCTTCACTTTGCGGGCGTAACGCATGTTTACGTCCATGAAATTCAGCGTCAAAGTAAAAATGCCAAATAGAATCAAACTGGCGTCAAAAAATATTCTGCGGGTCAGGTCTTTCCCCTCATTGTAGTGGGTCATCTGAACGCCATTTTCATGGGCCACTAAAAACCCTATATACGCTAAAAAAGACAGGGCAAGCCAGCTGTAAGCACTGCGTTTACCCGAAATGGGCAATGCAAACACGGGAATCACCAATAAGACCACAGTGGCATAAGAGGTAAGGCCACCATTGGTATAAATCTCACTATTGATGCTGATGAAGCCAGAGAGTAAAAGTAACTCGCCAGTGAGACGTATGCTGCGATTTAAGGTGGTAATGGACAGCAGTAAAAGCGCACTGACAATGGTGCACATGATAATGCGGAACTGGATGTCATCCATGATGGCGTTAACAAAAAACCAGCAAATGAGAAGGCTATACACAATGATGATATTGCGTATAAAGCGCTTTTGATCCCAAATGTCGTTGGTGTCTAACATGCCTACTCCTAATCTTTTTGAGTATAGAAGGGATGCCGATAAATGCAGGGTGCTAGTTTAAAAGAGGGGGCGACAGGCAAAAAAAAGCCCTTGTTCATAAACAAGGGCTTTCGGCGTGCAAGTTAATCGATTATGTCATCGATTAGTTATTAGCATGCAGCTCGTGGTTCAGCTCGATGGCTGTTTTGTTGGTCACACACTGAACCGCACCGCCGATAGAGTCACGACGGAACAATAGGTCAGGTTTGCCAGCAAGGTCGCGGGCTTTAACCACTTCAACCACGTTTTTCTGATCGTCCAATACCTGTACTTTGGTACCGGCTGTAATGTACAAACCAGATTCAACTGTGCAGCGATCGCCTAGTGGGATACCGATGCCGGCGTTAGCGCCGATCAAAGAGTTTTCGCCCACTTTGATTACGATGTTACCACCGCCAGACAATGTACCCATAGTCGAGCAACCGCCACCAAGGTCAGAGCCTTCACCAACAAATACGCCAGCTGAAATACGGCCTTCGATCATAGATGTGCCTGCAGTACCGGCATTAAAGTTAATGAAACCTTCATGCATGATCGTGGTGCCTTCGCCCACGTATGCGCCTAAACGAACACGTGAAGCGTCTGCAATACGAGTACCGCTTGGGGCCACGTAGTCGGTCATTTTAGGGAATTTATCAACGCTGAATACTTCAAGCAGTTCGCCGTTCATGCGCGCGTCTAGTTGAGCATCGCTTAGTTCGTCTTGGTCGATGGCGCCTTTGCTGGTCCATGCAACGTTTGGTAATAAGCCGAAGATGCCGCTTAGGTCGATGCCGTGAGGCTTAACTAAACGGTGAGAGATCAATTGCAGCTTTAAGTACACTTCAGGTGTGCTTGTGGCTTGGCCGTCTGTTTCGATAACCGTTAGTACGGTAGGGGCTTTGCTTGATGCTAGCTTTTTGGCAAGTGTAGCTTGTTCGCCAGACAATTTACCTGCAAGGGCTTCTAACTTACCAGCGTCTAGCGCGATGGCTTGGTTGCCGCCTTCGTAGCCAGCTGCTTTAGCCGCTTCAACTAGCTCAGCAGTAGGCTGGTAAACAGGCTTTTGATAAAAAACTTCTAACCATTCGCCTTTTTTGTTTTGAGTGCCAACACCCATTGCAAATGCTAATGCCATGTCTAATTCCTTAATTTAAATGAGTTTAATTAATCGTTTAATTATTAGTGTGTTTATACAAATTCTTGATACTGATCGGCTTTGAAGCCTAATAAGTACTGCTCGCCTTTTAATAGCACAGGGCGCTTGATGATGGATGGATTATCCAGCATCACTTGTTTAGCCACTGCTTTGTCTTGCCCGATGATGCTTTCTTTGGTGGCATCGTCTAGCTGACGAAAAGTCGTGCCGCGCCTGTTAATCAGTAGATCTAATTCGATTTTGGCCAAAAAGGTGTCAGCCAAACCTGGGCTTAAACCGGCCTTTTTATAGTCGTGAAACTCATAGGCAACACCGGCAGCATCCAGCCATTTAAGGGCTTTTTTCATGGTGTCGCAGTTTTTAATACCGTATATCTTCATGGCGATTGGCTTCTGGCTAACAGTTAAAGGCCCAATTACAGCGCCGTTCATGGTGTGATGCTTGTTGTAGGCACCTGATTCCTGAATGGGGACTGTAAAATAAAGGGGCGCATTAAAGCATAAATCCTGCCGATAATCAGCCCTGAGATCCGTAGGGTTAATGTTCTAATTTAGACCGCTTACGCCCTCCTAGGCATAAGGTAATTATGGTATTGTGCGTAGCTAAAAATAGGCCTTAAGGCCAGAAGATTTCAGACGACACTCTTGGGGAGTATAATGAAAAAGACACTTACGGGGCTCATCTTTGCCCTAGCCAGCACAGGCGTGATGGCCAAATCTTATGTGGGCATGGGCTCATTTCAAAGCGAATACGCAGGCAGTGAGTATGATCGCTCTTATGAGTCTGATGTAAACGACATTCGCCAAGTGAACTTTGGCTATAACGACAAAAACCTATTAGAAGTATTTGGTGGCGTTAACATTGATGAAAATAATGAGGTGCGTGATTTTGCGTTAGGTTTTGCCTTAAAAGATAAAATCATCCGTCTAGAGCGCGGTAAAATCAGCGGCACCATCGTGGATGAAGACGGGCCAGTGATTGGAACGTTTGATAACGATTATCAGCGTCTTGATATCTTAAATCAAAACTCAGACGGCGAAGGCTTTCAAATGGGTTTAGGCATTCAGCGATATGCTGTGCCGCATTTGTTTGAGCTTAATGATGGTTCCATTCAAGGCGAAATGCTGCAAGACGATGCTTTGGCAGTAACTTCCGTGGGCCTGGGGATTTACTACGACCCTATCTATCAATATTTAATGAGCGATCAAACCGGTTTTAAAAGTGACTGGTATTTTTCTACATCGGCTTTAGCCATATCGCTGGCCTATATGGAAAACTCTGATTCTCCTGATTTAGTATCCCGTGGAATGAACGATCAAAGCTGGTTAATGTGGGGCAACTCAGGTACTTATGAGCTTGGTTGGTTGTGGGGTTATCAAACGCCGTTTGTATCGGTTGTTGCAAACATCGGCTACCACCTGCGCGCTAATACTTTTATGAATTTAAACCCAGTGGAGTTTTTTGCCACAGAAGCGGATGAAGGGGATATTCATCTAGGTATGGAGCAAACCCTAATGCACGGCCTAGTAGCCGCTGTGAGCGTTTCTTTTTAAAGCTAAGCTCAGTTTTAAATGTAGCTTAAAAATCAAAGCCGCTTCTTTTAATAAGACGCGGCTTTTTTTATGGCTTTCTATTTGGGGTTAAAGTCGAAATTCATCCTTCAACTTGCGAATCATCGTAAATACCTCATCAGATTTACCCCTTTTCAATGAGCTTTTTAAAAGTTGTCCTTCATTTTGCGAATCACCGCAAACACTTCCTCAGGCTTTCCCAGCACCTTGCCACTAAAATGCTCAGCCGCACGGATCACATCGGGCTGGTTACAGCGCACAAATGGGTTGCTTTTAAGTTCA
>Ga0209712_10003879_pt1 | contig 12058 bp, 10 predicted proteins | sample ArcOceMetagenome_FD_187443 | JGI IMG/M metagenome (GOLD analysis project Ga0209712, IMG submission 187443) | Marine eukaryotic phytoplankton communities from Arctic Ocean - Arctic Ocean - Greenland ARC118M Metagenome (SPAdes) (version 2) | ecosystem: Environmental > Aquatic > Marine > Oceanic...
CCGTGGTTTAATGTTTTGACATGAATGAGTCACACACATAATAAATAGTTAATTAGAGTAATTTATGGAATCCCAACGCAGTTTTTTATTAATTGGCCTCGCTATGGTCGGCTTTTTATTATGGCAACAATGGCAATTAGATTATGGCCCTCAACAAATCGCCCCTATAACAACTTCAGTGCAAACTAGTACAGATCTTGATATGCCCAGCACAGATGATTTACCAGCTCCATCTTCAGACGGACAGAATATGATAGCGAGCTCAACCAGCGGCGGCAAAATCGTATCAGTCATTACTGATACACTGATACTTAGCATCGATACCAAAGGCGGTGATGTTGTTTCCGCTAACTTAGTTAAATTTCCGATAGAGCAAGGTTCAGAAGAGCTTTATAGTTTACTCAGACCCAGTGGAGACAAGTTATTTATAGCTCAAAGTGGCTTAATTGGAAGAGATGGTACAGACAGTAAAGGCCGTCCTACTTATGAAATAGCAAAAGATAGTTACAAGCTTGAAGGCGAAACCCTAACAGTCCCACTTAGATTGACTACGCCTGGAGGTTTACAAGTTACTAAAAACTTTACCTTTACTCGTGGTAGCCACAAAGTTGATGTAAGTTATGTCATTAAAAACAACACTAGTGACCCAAAACAAGTCCAGCAATTTGCTCAATTAAAACAGAGCATGCTTGAACAAGAAGGCAGCATGTTTATGCCTATTTATCGTGGTGGTGCTTACTCAATAGAAGAAGATATATACGAAAAATATACCTTCGACGATATGCAGGATAGCAAACTAAAAGAAACCACACCTGCAGGATGGGTGGCCATGATAGAACATTATTTTGTATCAGCCTGGGTTCCGCCCCAAGACGAAAAAAACAACTTGTTTAGCAGGATATTGCAGCAAACAAACGGTGTGATTGGATTTACGGGTCAAACTAAAACTATTCAAGCAGGTGAAATAGCACAAATTAATAACATCTTATACCTAGGCCCAAAAGATCAGGATACGTTAGCAGACATCGCAAAAGGTCTCGACCTAACTGTTGATTATGGTTTTTTATGGATGATTTCTAAATACCTATTTAAGTTTTTACAGGTAATCCAAAGTTTTGTAGGGAACTGGGGATTCTCAATCATCATTATTACAGTGGTTGTTAAAGGGCTTATGTATCCCCTTACTAAAAAGCAATACGAATCTATGGCTAAAATGCGTGCCCTTAAACCCAAAATGGATGCACTTAAAGAACGTTATGGCGATGACAAACAAAAAATGCAAAAAGCCATGATGGAAATGTATAAGAAAGATAAGGTTAACCCTATGGGTGGCTGTTTCCCTCTTTTACTTCAAATGCCGATATTCTTAGCATTATATTGGGTACTATTAGAAAGTGTTGAACTTAGGCATGCTGATTTTATATTCTGGATCACCGATTTAAGTGCAAAAGACCCGTTCTTTGTATTGCCTGTTTTAACGGGTGTCAGCATGTATTTATTACAAAAATTGCAACCTATGACGATGACAGATCCTATGCAACAAAAAATCATGCAATTTATGCCGGTTGCTATGAGTTTGTTCTTCTTTATATTCCCAGCAGGATTAGTCCTTTACTGGTTGATAAGTAACTTAATAACGCTAGTTCAAGCTAAAATAATTTACGCATCAATGGAAAAGCGTGGTTTACAAACCAAATAATACAAAATAATCAAAAGCCCGTTCTGTATATTAATTACCTATAGAACGGGCTTTTTTATGCGTACAATAATTCAAATGATTTAAAAACTTGGAGAGCCACATGCCATCACTAGATATAGTTTCAGAAATTGATTTGGCCGAATTACTTAATGCAGTCGACAACGCTAATAGAGAACTAAGTACGCGATTTGATTTTAGAGGTGTAGAAGCTAACTTTGAACTAAAGGAAAGCATAGTCACCATGACTGCTGACAATGATTTCCAACTCAAACAAATGCTGGATATACTTCGTGGTACATGTGTGAAACGTAATGTAGACACCGCGGCCTTCGAAGAAAAGGATGTACAGCACATTGGCAAAATTTATAAGCAAGGCATCGCCTTTAAGCAAGGAATTGAACAACCTGTAGCTAAAAAAATCATTAAACTTATCAAAGATGCCAAGATAAAAGTACAAGCTCAAATACAGGGCGAACAAGTACGAGTCACAGGTAAAAAACGCGACGACCTGCAACAAGTTATGGCATTAGCAAAAGATGCTGATTTAGAGCAACCATTACAATTTACTAACTTCAGAGACTAACTACAACATGACTGCTACAGGTTTATCATCACAACAAGATACTATTGTTGCTCAGGCAACTGCACCCGGCCGAGGTGGTGTTGGGATAATCCGAATTTCTGGCAAACTAGCAAGTGCCGTAGCACAGACAATATTAGGTAAATTACCTGAAACTCGCAAAGCAGAATATTTACCTTTTTCAGATACCAACAACAACCTTATTGACCAAGGTATAGCCTTATTCTTTAAAGCACCTAACTCATTTACCGGTGAGGATGTGCTTGAACTGCAGGGGCATGGTGGTCAGGTCGTATTAGATATGTTGTTGAATGCTATTTTAAAAATACCAAGGTTACGCATTGCACAACCTGGCGAATTTAGTGAACGAGCATTCTTGAATGATAAATTGGATTTAGCGCAAGCCGAAGCCATCGCTGATCTAATTGATGCTAGTTCTGAACAAGCAGCGAAAGGTGCGTTACGTTCATTGCAAGGAGCGTTTTCGCAACATATTCATACTTTGGTCGAGCAAGTTATTCATTTACGTATGTACGTCGAAGCTGCAATTGACTTCCCTGATGAAGAAATTGATTTTTTGAGCGACGCAAAAATTAAAAAAGACTTAGAAATTATAATCAAATCCTTTGAAACACTGCGTCAGCAAACCAAGCAAGGTGCATTACTCAGAGAGGGAATGCGAGTAGTCATAGCTGGCAAACCTAATGCAGGTAAGTCCAGTCTACTTAATGCATTAGCAGGAAGAGATACAGCCATAGTCACAGATATTGCTGGAACGACTCGTGATGTGCTCAAAGAGCACATTCATCTGGATGGTATGCCTTTACACATAATTGATACTGCTGGCTTACGGGATAGCCCAGACAAGGTAGAGAAAATTGGTATTGAACGGGCTTGGCAAGAAATTAAACAAGCTGATCGCGTGTTATTTATGCTCGACAGTACTGAATCTGTAGAAACTCACCCTGAAAAGATATGGCCAGAATTTTACCAGCAATTACCCAAAAATATTGGGCTAAGTATTATCCGTAATAAAATAGATCTATCCAATGAATCTATTGGTTTTGATGATAGTGGTGACTACCCAGTCATTTCAATCTCTGCCAGTAATGAGCAGGGACTCTCCTATTTAACAGATCACTTAAAAGACTGTATGGGCTTTAATGCAAGTACAGAAGGTCAGTTTATTGCTCGCAGACGCCATTTAGATGCCATAGACAGAGCAGCAGAACATTTATATCTCGGCAAACATCAGTTGGAAGAACACCTTGCCGGAGAATTACTAGCAGAAGAACTGCGTTTAACCCAACAACACCTCAATGAAATCACAGGTGAATTCAGCTCTGACGACTTACTTGCTAAAATATTTTCTTCTTTTTGTATTGGTAAATAATATTCTAAAATTTCCATACTGAAAGTATTATTGTCCGTTAACTAAATATAAATATTTTATAAAATAAACGAATTAATGCTGAAGTTCGCGACAACAACCCATATAACGTTCCAAGAACGTGTATTCTTTTAAGAATTAAATAACCCACGCAGCATCAATATAATCGAAAATCAGTTCACTTTAATGAACATATAACTTGGCTATACAATTCAAGCAAGATAACGCAATGCGCAGATTTTTTTATTTGAGTAAGCATAGCTATAATCTAAAACAGCTATAACTCATATTTAACTTATTCGTAACAACAAGAAATTTTGAAATATATCCATGTTGTTAGTTTTATAGTGAAATAGCAAATATATAAAATTGACTAGATATAAAATATTGAATGAAACTTATATAGTTGAAATAGTTAATTGCTAAACATTAGTAAAATAATAATAGTAGGTAAAGAATAGAGATTAAATTAGGCGTGGTGATCTCTTAATCACAATGTACAATGTTAAAATTAAACAAATAACATAGTAAATAAATGGCTAATTTTGAAATCATAGTGGGCAGTGTATTAGGTGCTAGTGAATATGTAGCCGACGCACTACAAGAAGTTTTTTTAAGTCATACACATAGCGCAAAAATTCATTTAACGCCGCAGCTATTAGACTTAGATCAAGGTGCCACATGGCTAATTTGTACTTCTACTCATGGCGCTGGTGATTTACCAGATAATATCCAACCTTTTGCTAAACAATTAAAAGACCAAACGTTATCCAAAACTCCGTTTCTGATCGTTGGTTTGGGTGATAGTAGCTATGACACGTACTGTCACGGCTCCATACTAATAGAAAATATTATGCTCAACTGCGGCGCAAAACTATTACACCCTGCCCTGCATATTGACGTACTGAATCATCCTATCCCTGAAGATGCAGCAGTCGAATGGCTTAAAGGCTGGCTTAAAAATAATGAACAAACAGTATAACGACACATTTAACTTGTATGCAATTTAATAAAGCAGAACAAACAGCCCTACTTCAGCCCTTGAGCAATGATGCACGTATACTGTATATCCTTGGGATAAAACCTACCGCAGATCAGTCTAGCGGAGTAACGACAACATTAAATTATAAATCTTTGTTATCCATTTTAAATGCTAAAGAAGAAAAATATACTTTGGGTCGACAAATTAACAGCCTAATAAAAGAGCTATTGAGTGTGGGCTTAGTAAATTTTCATGACGAGATCGAACTTAATCATAGCTTTAATGGTAAAGCTCTTGTTCTGCCTTTAACCACAATGAAAGTAGATGAGTATTCAAAGTTACATCTTAATTGGCACACAATGCATATTGATTGGCACCCTAATAAAAAATTAATCACAGATTTGGCCAAATTACTGGGTATTATTGATTATGATTACACTACAAGTGAGTTAGGTGATTTTATTGCTTATTGGTTAGGTCGGCCAGAATCACAGTTTAGCGAATATCAATGGACACAAAAGTTTGTATTTAACTTAAAAAAAATGCGTTTAGCCCATGGATTTAATAGTGTCCAAAAAGTGGGTCAGCAGTTAGTGCAAACTAAAGCTGGTATCCACGCTGATGATAACGCTAAAAATTTAGTGGCTAAATATAATAAAACTCATACTCAATAAAACGGCTATATACTTTGTAATAGCACAATAAATTTCATATTTATCAATCGGAATAATATCTCGTGGACAGTATTAAAGACAAAATTCAAAGGTTAGGTAAAGCATTAGGTCGCCAATATGTTCCTGAAAAATATACCAAATATGCCGACTTAAAATCTGAGTATGAAGCTTTAGCTAATCGTGATGTAAAACAGCTACAACGCGAAGGTAAAAAGCAACGCATCCAGGATATTCAAGGTCGCTCTGAACTAAACCCAAAGTGGACATTCGCAAACCTAATTGAAGACACCAATGATGTAAAAGAAGCAGTCAGCATTGCTAAATCTTTTATCGCCGCTCATGAAGATATGAATTGGCGAAGAAGTGGTGCGCATATGATGATTTTTTATGGCGATTATGGCCGTGGAAAATCTCATACAGCTGGTGCTATTGCTCATGAATTAATTGAAAAATATGAAATTTCGGTTTTATACAGACAACTCTCTACAATATTAGAAATGCGTTTTTTCTCTTATGATTACAATGCACAAGATAATGTTGGACAAAAATTTCGTGAAATAAACCAAGAATTACTCGATGTTGACTTGCTAATACTCGATGAAGTTTGTGTTAACGAAAGTGTTTTGAAGAAAAATGCCCAAAGCTGGTTAGGTAATGTATTAAGGCAAAGGCTGGCTCATCATAAAAATTGTATTATGATCACTAATCACAACCTGGCTGAATTAGAGAACGCTTTAGGCCGTTATTGTTTTGAATCAATTAAGGAATACGACACCTACAAAGTGAAATTCTCAGGCCCAAGTAGACGCAAAGAAATTATACCTGCACAACCAGAACCTCAACAACCACAAACAACATCTGGTTATCGTCCAAATCAAGTAAAATAAATAACCTACATAACCTAAATAATTACATAGTTTATTTACACTTTTCTAGATATGTTTGATCATTACCCAGTAACAAAATACTAGGTAATGGTCGGGCATATTAAAAATGAAAAATCAGAATAAATTGACCATTTTTTTACCCCGTATTAACTTATTTCATACTCGCCAATTTCACACACCTCACGCACCTATTTTTTTAAATAGTTTTTATGTTAGTTGAAGCAGTCAGATAACTATTAAAAGAAACCCTGGCGCCATGAATAGCGTTAACATAAATGGCAATATGAAACTAAATTCTTCTGGTGGATCGAAAAACTAGCGGGTATATGATGTACACATATCAGTGTGCAATTATTAAAATGATAATCCAAAAACTGTCAACATAAGACGTCAAACTCGTCACATTTAGAGGCTTAATTACTGCTTATCTCATTCCTGATATCCAAGTATATATTATTGATGACATTGATGATGTTAATGGTAAAAGCATCAATATCATCAAAATTTGATGACTAAAACTTCACATAAATGAATATATAAACACCTATTCTCAGGCAATCATTGTTAAGTTTGCGAAGTAAAAGTCATCAATGCCTTCATAAACTTAGCTAATTAATCGTTAAATAAGCACATCGGAGCAAAATTATTGTCAAAATAAAAATTTATATTACTAATGACTAATATTTTTAAGTGTCGACCAAAGTTTTGGGCGGTAACACTAAGGTCACATGGTATATTTTGATCTTTCCTTTATAAATCATGATCTAAACTTGTGGATACTAATTTTTGATCACAAGTTACACACAGTTAGATCAAAAGATGTTATTAGTTGTGGATAATTTTATGTATAACTCGTGTAAAAGCACTTTATATCCACTGAATAAAATTTCTATTAAATTACCCTGTGGATAAAACAGCAACTTACACCCAGCTTATACAAGTTTGATCAAACCTTATTCACATCCTTACCTTACCTATAAGCTACTGATATAATTAAACAATAATGACTTACCAACAGAAAAGTGGTTGCTTAATAATAGTAATAATAAACAAAGATCTAAAAGATCTTATAAAGATTAAGCGATCAATAAAACAATAATTGAATAGTTTTTAAGCATTTTACTTACGCTGAAATCTATATAGAATGTGCGACCCATTTTACATGGGAAATTGATCATTAAGCTTTTGAGGAAAATCATGTTTTATCAACAACAATTTGACGTTATCGTTGTCGGTGGTGGCCACGCAGGAACAGAAGCTGCATTGGCATCTGCACGCATGGGCTCAAGTACTCTTTTGCTAACACACAATATTGAAACCCTAGGACAAATGTCTTGTAATCCCGCCATTGGCGGAATAGGAAAGGGTCATCTGGTCAAAGAAATAGACGCTTTAGGCGGTGCTATGGCCTTAGCAACTGACAAAGCCGGTATTCAATTTAGAACTTTAAATTCAAGCAAAGGCCCGGCAGTGCGAGCCACGCGTGCTCAAGCAGACAGATCACTTTACCGAAACGAAATCCGCAGACTGATTGAAAACCAAGAGAACCTAACTTTATTTCAGCAATCTTGTGATGATCTAATTGTTGAACAGGATCGCGTAGTTGGTGTGGTTACACAGATGGGACTTAAATTCCATGCTAAGAGCGTTGTGATTACCGTAGGCACATTTTTAGGCGGCACCATACACATTGGTATGGAAAACCACAAAGGAGGCCGTGCAGGCGATCCTCCTTCGATCGCATTAGCAGATAGACTTCGTGCATTACCTTTTAGAGTCGATCGCTTAAAAACAGGTACACCAGCCCGACTAGATGCACGAACCCTTAATTTTGATGTCATGCAAATACAACATGGCGATACACCTGTACCAGTATTTTCGTATATGGGACAATCTAGCGATCACCCTAAACAAATCCCTTGTTATGTCACGCACACCAATGAAAGAACTCACGAAATCATTCGTGGTGGACTAGACAGGTCTCCAATGTACACAGGTGTTATAGAGGGAATAGGTCCAAGGTATTGCCCATCAATTGAAGACAAAATACATCGATTCGCTGATAAAAATTCACACCAAATATTTGTCGAACCAGAAGGTTTAAACAGCATCGAAATGTACCCAAATGGTATATCTACAAGTTTACCCTTTGACATACAAATGGAATTTGTACGATCAATAGTTGGTTTTGAAAATGCGCATATAATTCGTCCTGGATATGCAATCGAATATGATTTCTTCGATCCTCGTGATCTTAAACAAACGTTAGAAACTAAATTTATTAGCGGATTATTTTTTGCCGGTCAAATCAATGGTACAACGGGTTATGAAGAAGCCGGTGCACAAGGTTTAATAGCGGGCGCAAATGCAGCCTTACAAGTACAACAAAAAGACGAGTTTACTCTACGTCGTGATGAGGCCTACATGGGCGTATTAATCGACGATTTATCCACTATGGGTACTAAAGAACCATACCGGATGTTTACCAGCCGAGCAGAATACCGTTTGTTGTTACGTGAAGATAATGCAGATATACGTCTAACAGCAAAGGGTCGTGAAATTGGTTTGGTTGATGAACAACGTTGGAAAGCATTCAATCAAAAATTAGAAGCCATCGAATTGGAAAGACAACGGCTCAAATCAACCTGGGTTTATCCTTCTCATGAATCAACTGAAGCTTTGAATGTTTTGTTAAAGAACCCAGTAACGAAAGAAAACACCCTAGAAGATTTAATCCGTCGTCCAGAAATGACTTATCAAAAACTTATGCAAATAGAAGCATTTGGACCAAAAGTTGAAAATAAACAAGCAGCCGAACAAGTCGAAATCCAAATTAAATATGCTGGATACATAGAGCGTCAAAAAGACGAAATTGCTAAAACCTTACGTAATGAAAATACTTTAATACCTATGGAATTTGATTTCAGTCAAATATCTGGGCTAAGTAATGAGGTCGTCGCAAAACTAACTGATAGCCGCCCAGAGACGATTGGTAAAGCAGGCAGAATATCAGGCATTACACCTGCAGCAGTTTCATTACTATTGGTATATTTGAAAAAACATGGACTATTAGTTGGTACCAGTAAAGATCAAAAGAAAATTTCAGCCTAATGAATGATCAACACACTTTAGAAAATGAATTATTAACTGTTTTGTCAAATAGCTTGAAAAATTTTGAGCTAATTGTCACTGAAGAGCAACAACAGCGACTTATTCGTTATGTGTTGATGATGCATAAATGGAATAAGACTTACAATTTGACATCAGTGCGAGATCCTCATCAGATGGTGATCAAACATATTGTCGACTCTATAGTGGTTGCACCATTTTTAGATAAAATTCACTATATTGATGTTGGTACAGGTCCAGGACTACCAGGGATCCCTTTAGCCATAATGTGCCCGAATAAACAATTTATTTTATTGGATAGCTTGGGCAAACGTGTACGTTTTATGAAGCAAGTTGCCTATGAATTGAAAATAGACAATATCAAACCTGTGCAATCAAGGGTTGAAGATTTTGTACCTAGTGTGGAAATTGATGGAGTATTGAGCAGAGCTTTTGCATCATTAAAAGATATGTTGCACTGGTGCCAACATCTGGTAGATTCTCAAGGTGTTTTTATTGCCTTGAAGGGGCAACTTTCTTCTGATGAGTTAAAAGGATTACCTGTAGGATTTATTTTACAAGAAACAATTAAACTAGACGTTCCAGGCCTTGAAGGCGAACGTCATATTGTCAAAATTAAAAAGCAATCAGTTGGCTAGAATTTATCATTGCAACTCTTAGCAAATTAAATATCTTTCTATTCTGACCATCTAAATAATAAAAGTGGACGATTATTTTGGGCAAAATCATTGCAATTGCTAATCAAAAAGGTGGTGTGGGTAAAACCACAACAGCAGTTAATGTAGCTGCATCAATGGCTGCCACGAAGCGAAAAGTACTCTTGATTGATCTTGACCCCCAAGGTAATGCGACCATGGGCAGTGGTGTAGATAAATACAACGTAAACAATACCTGTTACGAATTATTAATTGAAGAAAAACCCATTGAAGAAGTTATTATTAAGGAAACCTCTGGAAAGTATCACCTTATTGCTGGTAATAGTGACATTACAGCTGCAGAAATAAAATTGATGGAAGTATTTGCACGTGAATTACGACTTCGTAATGCTTTAGCATCGGTTAAAAATTACTACGACTATATTTTTATTGATTGTCCTCCTTCATTAAATCAACTAACTGTGAACGCTATGGCCGCGGCAGATTCAGTATTAGTACCTATGCAGTGCGAATATTATGCCCTTGAGGGTCTCACAGCTTTGATGGATACCATTAAAAAACTAGCATCTGTTGTTAATCCACAATTAAAAATTGAAGGTGTTTTACGTACTATGTACGATCCAAGAAATAGGCTTGCCAATGATGTGTCTGAACAGCTTAAGCGGCATTTTGGCGAACAAGTATATAGAACTGTTATACCCAGAAATGTGCGATTAGCAGAGGCACCTAGCTTTGGTTCACCGGCTATGTATTATGATAAATCTTCTACGGGTGCAAAAGCCTATTTAGCCTTGGCAGGTGAAATTTTAAGACGCGGAAAAACAAATAAAACAGCTCAATAAAGTTAGTGTTAATAATAAGATAAAAGAAACATACAGAGGACAACATGTCGGCGAAAAAAAGAGGTTTGGGTAGAGGACTGGATGCATTATTAGCCACTAGTCAAGCAGGCAGAAGTAGCGATTCAGAGTTACCTGACAAACAAACTGAATTGCAGAAAATTCCTGTAGAATTTTTACAACCTGGTAAATATCAGCCGCGAAAAGATATGTCATCAGAAGCCCTCGAAGACTTAGCCTCATCTATTCGTTCACAAGGAATAATACAGCCCATAGTGGTACGTCAAATTTCCAAAGATAAATATGAAATTATTGCTGGAGAAAGACGTTGGCGCGCTGCGCAAATAGCACAAATAGATGTTATTCCCTGTTTAATTAAAAACGTACCGGATGAATCAGCTGTTGCTATAGCTCTGATAGAAAATATTCAACGTGAAGATCTTAACGCTATGGAAGAAGCACAAGCTCTTGAGCGCTTAATGGTTGAGTTTGAGCTTACCCATCAAGAAGTGGCAACTGCTGTAGGTAAACCCAGAACAACAGTGACTAACTTATTACGTTTAAATAATTTGAATGACGACGTGAAATTATTATTAGAACATGGCGATATTGAAATGGGACATGCAAGAGCCTTATTAGCGCTTCAAGGTGATGCCCAAAACGAAGCTGCACAAATCGTTTCAGGAAAAGGATTAACGGTTCGGGACACAGAAAACTTAGTTCGACGATTGTTGGAGCCTGCAATAGATAAAGTAGCCGTTAAAGAAAATCCTGACGTACAACGCTTGCAAACAGAGCTATCCGAAAACCTTGGTGCACCCGTCAGTATTGCTCATAACGCTAAAGGAAAAGGCAAGGTAGTCATTAACTTTTCCAGCCTAGATCAATTAGACGGTATTTTAAACCATATTAAGTAGGATAATTTTTAACAATACAGCAAAATATTTAGCAAAACATCTTCCTATCTTGTGTTTTTTACTCAGTAAGTTGAAGTAGGTGCAACAGGTCAGGATTTAAAATACTTAAAACCTTTACCCCTACAATAATAAAGGCTTTGTGGGAATATCCATATTAGTGCTTTTGTGCACCAAACTGGACTTTAGTGTTGTAAATTTTCACCAGTAAAGTATACTTTTGGCGCTTTTTGTTGGGGTTTAAACGCATCGAGGGTTCAATTGGTAACTAACTTGGCCCAAGAAGGGCGACAGTTGGCCAGAAAAGT
>Ga0209712_10003880_pt1 | contig 12057 bp, 11 predicted proteins | sample ArcOceMetagenome_FD_187443 | JGI IMG/M metagenome (GOLD analysis project Ga0209712, IMG submission 187443) | Marine eukaryotic phytoplankton communities from Arctic Ocean - Arctic Ocean - Greenland ARC118M Metagenome (SPAdes) (version 2) | ecosystem: Environmental > Aquatic > Marine > Oceanic...
GTTTATTAAGATATCACCATCAGTGTCATCCATAAATCCGAGATACCCTGTAACGCCCATGATGCTAGCAAGCATTGCGCAAGTGCCAAGTGCTAGCCCTGTTACCATGTTCCATCTAGATCTTGTGGGTTTCTCCAACGATGCTGCAATGATAAATGCTGAGTGCTGACAGACAAAAGCAAAGCATAGCACACCAATCCCTGTGAAAAATGTTGAAATGTCTGGAGAGGAATTCGATAATATGACGGACCAGCCACCAGCATCGGCAACCGTTTTTGACACTGGACTGAAACATGCTACAATTCCGACAAGAAAACAGTCGAATATGACACTGATTGCACTTGTCTTGGATAGATTACTCATATCTCTTTGCACACTCAGTGGAAGTATGATACACAAAGTAGATACGGCCAAAACAGCTCGTGTTAACTCCACATCATCCGCTCCCACTCCCAAAAGATGAGACAAATTCGTTTTGATAATGATCATATACCCAACCATGGCACCGTAGGACATTATAAACATCGCAAATGAAATGGTGTTGAACCCCATTTTGCCAAAACTGGCTTCTGCGAGACGTTCGTAGCTTGGTACGCCTACGTGCTTTGCTGTTTCGATCAACAGTCTCAATGATTTTGCTAACCGATTGAGATTTGTGTTCATGGCCATTAGAAATTATTTATAAATTGAATTAATGATCTAATGTGGGAATCAGTTGTATCGCTTGATGCAACAAACTAATGTTGAATAGGACTTACCTGTTAAAAGGGCAAAAAGGTTGACCATGATGACACCAAGGACCAAACTACATCTATTGATAGCAAAGGGGATTCCGACAATTCCAGCTCCAACGATGGAATTGATTAAATTGAATGCAGCTCCAGGGATAGACGATTTAGGTGATTCATCGATGTCCTTCACTTGCTTTATGCTACCTCCCGGTGTCGTGAGAATTTGAGATCTAGGCGGTTGGGGTGCGAAGAAAGGAGACGACACTCTTTTCCTGTCGACATTTACAGCTCTTGAAGACATGTTGATAGTATAGATAGAGATGCGGAGATTACTTTTGCCAGGATGAAACCAAATATGAAAGTACGAAGTTGTAGGTACAATCACGTTATGAACTTAAAAAGATATGGTCAAGTACTCGTACGCACTATTTTATGTGGAGGAGGGTCGGATCGGATGTTGAGAGGTGATTGATTGGTGATTGAGATGAAAGGTTTGCTTCTCCCGCGAGCAGTACTTTGTAGCTTCTCCCTCCCGCTTGAATTTAATTTCGCGTTCAAAATCCAGATATTTCCAGGATTCAAATTTTCATCCCAAACGTTTTTCCAACCGTTTCAAAAATCCATGGCACTTAATGCTAATGCAAACGCTTGAAGTGCATTCAGGGGGTACTTAAAGTCCAAATGAAAACGGTGCTCTCCAACTCTACCAAATTGTGCAAACATCCTTCCATCCGAATCAACAACCTGCATGTTCTTCACTGAAGCCATGGTAACTCTTCCGTTGAAATTCAGACGGTACAACCCTTTGTCGAACGATGGTTCTTTCGTGTTATATACTTGCATTCCTGTCGAAGTGTTCCTTTTAAGATTTTCAACCATTCGATTCTTGAGATACGGCGCTAAATTCTCCAAAGTACCGTCGTCGCGAACAAACGGTATCCCCATTTTGAGGCGTCTTGGCGGATGCCCATCTTTCCACTGTCGAAGGAAAGGCGTAGAATCGTAAACAAAAGCAGCAATTTGTTCCTTTTCTTCGTGTGAATCAAAGAGACAGAAACTCGACTTGTCATTTTTATCTCTTTGTAGTTTCGCAAGATAATTTCCTGATTTTTTTTTTAACTTTGAATCAAACGACGATAGACGAGAGGTATCAAAGATTCTAATTATATGGCCTTGCTTCTCTCCAATCATGACGACCTTTTCGTTTGCCCCTCCAATACTTTGAAACATGAACTTATAGCGCGTATTCGTTGGCGAAGCAGGAAGGGCAGAGTCTCGAACGACGCAGCAGTGGACGAACCCTGATGCGAAATAGTTGCATTGCTGTGGAGGAAGAATGATAGATAACGGAGTCGACGTTGGTCTCATTCTATTTTTAATTAGATGGTCGAGATTTTTGGCGTCCTCGTCATCACTTGTTTCGTTCATGTTGCTTGGTCGCCCAATTCTATAGACTTCCATTGTGAGAATTGTTGCGTCAGGAGGGGGTGTACGAAAGATTTTATAAAAATACTTTTTTTAAATTACAATTTTCAAATTTATTGCTCAAATTCTTGCACACCATTTTAGGGTTTCTTAGTGATTTTTTTCGTTGTGTTTTTATGTCCTCGTGTTGATGTGTCACCATATGATGTGTAGAAAGAAAGGCTTGTGATAAAATCCACTCAGTGAGTTGTGGCAATATTCACCATGTGCGTTCAGTCCAGATGCCTCCCATGGTATTATCTGCAAGATGAGAGGTAGAACGCGTGTAGTTTGGTTGAAGGCATGGTTAGAATTGGAAACGGTACCGAGTTATGGATATTCATTTTCGAGATTTTGAACGACGCCATTTAGTTTGCTCGGCTGATGAACTTGGCAAAGGTCTCTGACCACCAGGTTTCACCAGATTGTTGCGACGAGGACTTTGCGGCGGCTACAGAAAGCGGTGATCTCATGCCAGAGTCATGCGTGTCATCAATATACACAGAGTCCATGTCTCCAGGTGCCTTCAAGATTTCGCAGGCGGCTGCTTCTAGTTCTCGAGCCTGGTCTGGATGGAGCTGCAATGCTTGTGTTTGCTGCCGACGCATCCTTGTGACAGGGTTTGGAGAGAACGATGTCACGCTCAGAGCAAACGTGAGCAAAAAAGTTACAAGAAGGCCTTTGGAGATCATTGTCATTGTCTGTGAAAATTTGAGGTATGAATGGTATCAGCAGGTGAGGAGATTTGTATTGTATTGTATTAGTATTACTACTTCTTGGATATAAATTTATGGAAGAGGGAGGAAAGACAATGCCAACGTTTAGTTGAAGTTCTGTGTTCTGTCAGGTTCTGTTGTGATGTTCTCGATTGAGATGTTCTGTTCTCAAGTTTGAAGGTGACGTCAGCAGCATGAGATGGGGCTTAAACGAGAACTTCCCGGGCGACTTTTTCTGATATACCCTGAAACAAAAGATTGAAGTTTCACCTGTCTGAATTTATTAAACATCAATATTTGCCTCAATATTCTCTCATATTTCAGCAGTTACAGTACACTTAAAATGTACCAATGGATATGTTGTTGTGATTGTGGTGCAAATACAACGCTGTTGAGTGTTGAGTGCTGAGGTGTTTGCAGTCTTTGCAGTGTTTGCAGAGTTGCGCCGAGGATGATCAATGTGAGGCAATCCAAGAAGGTTCGCGGAAATGGTTTCAACTGGTTTCAACGAGATGGGCCGCGGGCTCGACCTTGCCGCGAGTACTCGTATGATACAAAAAAACATAAACGACGATCTTCATTCAAAACAAAAACAAAGCAAGACTCAGGAACCAGTCTCATACTCGTAAGTTGTAAAGATCAAGATCGATTTCGTGATGGCGGCGAACACTATCAACGACAACGATATCGGCGTAGTAACCAAAGAAGTCTTCGTGGCCCGCATTGCACGTACTCTTCTTGCAAGGAATGAAGTTGCTGCTGCCGAAGCTTCAGAAAAGGAACAGCAAGGCTGACTCAGGCTTTGCAGTGCCAAAGGGTTAGCGGAAATGGAGAAAACCTTTCTCGGTTTCCCGTGATATTTGATCGATCGATGGCGACTGACTCGTACGTTACTTTGTGTCTCTGTTGGTAGAGAGACTGGGGTCCCCGATGTTTCTCCGGGGGGGTGAGGTTCACCAGACAGACGATGTCATCAAGAATGGCATTCAAAACACGCAGCAACGCAACCTGTTAAAATTGCACGCACCACAATGAACAAACTCGAATAACCTACAGTACATCGATTATAAGTCAATCGAGAGATGTGAAGTGATGCTGTAGTATGTACGCAAGGATTCATCAATCAGAAGGGGGTGCGCTCCAAGCTAAAACAAAAATGTCGCATGATAGGGGCTTGTTCCGGACAATGTGTGGTGTTTGTTGTAAGCAATCATCGCAAATAATGTGTGGCTTCTATTGCTAAGATGGATGTACGATATACGTGTGTACCGTGTGTAGTGGATTTGAGCAAAGGCAGAAGTGGCGGCTGGTGGCTGGGGCAAGGAGCTCGTCAATGATTGCCTGTTTCAGGTTCAATCGGCACTGTTACACGTTGTGCATAATTCAATGGGTTTTCCTACGTGTAGTTGGATAGCAGAAGCAAATCAAGGCAAGCAAGGATGGAGTACTGCGGACGCCTCTATTTTGTTTGCGTGACCCGCGAATTTGGATGTTTATGAGAGTTCATTCAGTACAGTACCAGATTCTAAGTTCGCCGTTTACTCGCAAGAGGAAGAAAGGAATGACTTCCGGTGGAGGAGACAATTTATGGAACAAACAAGACTACGAAAGCAAATACACAATGAACTTTGTTTCTCTTCAGTTCATTGATGAGTACACCCATCGTCATAAGGTTCACAGCAATTGAAACTTTGCCAGTGCAAATTCAAAATCGTAACTTCAACGAGCGAGACAAGGATGTGCAAGGACGTAAGCACACACTCGTATGCATAGGCAGAAGGGGCGACCGCGCTGCTATTGACAAGATCTTCGTGGGTGCCAACTTTGAAACTATCGATGATTGGTTGAATTCGTGTCCCAACCTATTGAAGTTTTTTATATGAACCTAGTAACATTGGATTGGATTGGATTGGGGGTACCAGCGTAGAGGAAGCGGCGTTGGATTATTGTTTCCAGTTGCTACTGTAGCATTGTCAAAAACGTATCTCATTGTGCGTCACTCTGTTGACTGAGGCTTTGGGGGAAGACATGGTAATTCACCGGTATTTTGGTTTCAATGCATGCATGCATGCGCCTATGAATCAATCAGCTCAATGTTCCTACCTTTTTCGCAATGCTGAATTCACATAATGGTACTTGTCAAGTTGTTCAATTATTATTATTACCACACACACACATTACACTACGTGTACGTGTTACGTGAAGTTTTTCAATAAACACATAAAATATGAAATAGCCACCCTACCCTTTCTTTGCATCAAGTTCACGCTTCAATCTCTCCCTTCGGAACATCTTTATCATCTTCAAATTTCAAATCATCGTCAACATCGTCAACTTCTTTCGCCCCTACGATGATTGTTGGATCGGGAATTCCAAATGCATAACTCAAGGGAAGTGCCACCAATTTGACAGCAAACCAGGTTCCCATACCTGCAATGAGACCATAGGCAATGGAGTATGTAAGAGGCATAACCATCACCGTCACAAAGGCAGTTACTGCGTGTGCAGGATTGTCCCAGTGCACTTTTTTAAGAGATCGGCACATGAGAGCACCAACAATAATGAGAGATCCACCTGTGGCCCATGCCGGAATGGAACTCAAAATAGGAGCAAAGAAAATTGAGAGAAAGAAGAAGAACGCGACGAAAACAGAAGTTAGCCCAGTACGTGAGCCGGCCTCGACTCCAGCGGCACTCTCGATGTACGAAGTGATGGGAGAGAGGCCAAAGAGAGATCCAAATATAGTTGAAATGGCATCAGTTGTGAAGGCAGCTCTGCTGTTAGGGAAATCTCCATTTTCGTCTACAAGCCCCATGGAATCCACAATAGCAAGGAGCGTTCCAGAAGTATCAAGAAAATCTACGTAAAGAAGAGTAATCAGCGAAATAGCATATTCGCTTCCAGATGCTTCAGAAAAATCCCATTTCGCAGTGATGCTCGATAGACTTTCAATGGATACGACCTTTTGGAAGTACTCAAAGCGGTCATTGCCAAAAGGATCATCGGGAAAGTAAGTGACAGCAGTACCACGGAACCAGGAAATAATTGTCACCAACCCAATTCCAATGATGAAAGAAGAGCGAATCTTGTATGCCAACAAAATCACCATCAGAAGAGTTCCGAAAATTCCAATCCAAGCTGTGGCGCTTTCCATTTGACCTCCGAGGGAGTCACACGTATAGGCGTCGCTTCGCAAAGTAGATGAACGAAAATGATCATTTTAGTTTGTGAGCTGTGGTGGAAAGTTCTGATTTATTGATAGGCGTATCCTTACCTTAATACACAATCAGCGGTATTAGCCGCGCATCTCTCATCCAGAGCAACCATATGTGTACGCCTCTCGACGGGACAACCTGCATTCAAAGAAAGAAAACAAAACAAAACGTTCAGTCACCTGTTGAAGAACATGATCCTGTGTGAGCTTGATGTGTCGAATCACAAACTTACCTCCCAGGGTAACAGCCGTAGCAACATCGGCTACAACGACCCCAATCCCCTCTGCAGTCTGCAATCCTAGATGAGCCAAAAAAGCACCAATTGCAGCGGGAGTTGCCATCCTAACTGGTTCAGGAATAAAAGTCTTGATAATGTAGAAACGGAGTCCAGAAATAGCAATGACGAAGAATACAATACCTTCAATCAAGACTGCAGATAATGCTGATCCGTAGGTGAGGGGTCCGAAACTCTTGAAACCAACAACATTGTAGGTAAAAAATGCATTCATACCCATCCCGCAGCTCAGGGCAATTGGAAGGTTTGCCCAAAGACCCATGATGAGGCAAGCAACCATTGAGGTTAGAGCAGTAGCAACAACGAATTTCCTTTTAGTCTCTTCCATGCATTGCATATATTCATCGCAGCTTGGGTTTAGCACTCCATCACCCTCATCACACCATTCACATGGCCCACCAGAGTCGGCTAGGATCCTGGGATTGACAGCCAGAATGTATGCCATAGTAAGGAAGGTGGCGCAAGCCCCTCTGAACTCAGTAGTGATGCTAGTACCACGAGCTAGAATACGTCAACATGAACAAGAAAGAGTTAATTAATATCTTGATGCTGAAGTGGTGAATGCGAACAAAACATTATATTGGTAAAAAATCGCAACGTACCTGTGAGCTCAAAGTAGTCATCAATCTTTTGCATTGCCATTGTAATTACCGATTGATTCAGTGTGATTTCAAAAAATTAAGAGGTGCACGTAATACTAACTGGTTGTCAGAATCAGAAATCTTTTTTTATGATAACGAACCTCCATGAAAAGCAAAGAAATTTTTATTATAAAAACTTACGTAAAAAACAAAGAAAAAGAATGTAAACTTTTTTTTAGCACGACGCCACGGACAAAAGTGTTTTTTTCAAAAACTGTCTTCACAGATTCCAACAAACTCGAAAATAACGAACGCATAGGAATGGCCTAAACACGGAAAGATTTATAATGGTTTCACATAACAGCCTTTATTGTTATTTACACTACGTCATCAGCGAAAACAATCCGGCCAAGAAGGGGGCGGGTTGGTGTCAGCCGTCAGCATCATCCAGGACCATGAAAAATAAGGACCAACAAAGAAGAAATCTGGATGCTAGGTACGTGTACTGTGATGTGGGCTGTTCACCAAATAATTTTAAATTGGAAAATGTCATATTATTTTAGTCATTAATGATTTATTACGTCATGAGGATGCTATGCCATACTAAGTGCCATTTAGTAACTAGGACGTCTCGTACGTACCCTACGTACTCTACATCCCAATAGGCGTATTGTAGGCTATCGCTTGATAGGACCATGAAAAATAAGGACCAAAGAAATCTGGATGCTACCAGCAATCAAATCGAACGCAAATAGTATCATATGATACCAACGAAGGCCAAGACTTGAAGATGCTGGCCTCAAATCTCAATGATTGAAGATTCCGTCTTCTTTATCCTCAACCAAAAAGACATAGCATTTCACTTTGTGAGTAAATGAGTTGTTGTCCTAGGAAGGCCTCAAACGAGACACAGTACGTTGACGTGTATGATGACTTCCGCCGCAGTCTCAAGTTTGGAAGAAGCTCACCACCACCAGCCAGCAGGGCCATAACCTCGGCGCGATTCATCATGGGGCGCCAGTTCCACTTCAGTATCCGCCCACTCCCAACACGGAGCAGACTAAAAGGTAGGGTTTGGCTTTCCTCCGAGGAAGTGTGTATTACCTCAATCAATAGGGTCTATGGTTGAGGGTTGTATTTCCGAAAGGCTTGGTTGTTCTTGAATCGTCCCCTGCTATTTTTGAGTTACTTTTGTCACTTCCGGCTGGCACGAGCCCCTTGGGACTTCACCGACACATAAACGTCGCCCGTTTGTTCGAAAATCGAACACCTCCATGGCCGTCCCCCCATAAAACCTTCTATTTTACCTTATTTCCCACTGTTCCATGTGTGGGTAGATTGAATAGCCACATGTGATGAAGTTTGTTGAGGTACTGTTGTACGTTCAGAAACGTCAAGAGTTTGAGATACTGGTAGGGTAACATACGGTGCTAATTGTGTGGCGAGGTCTAACAAAATCAAGTGCGATTGTAACATATTTTAGTAGGCCAAAAGGGCATAACAATCCTCGGGGATATAAAAATGAAAATTAATCTCTACACCACGTACGTGTACTACACGTAGAATAATTCATTCGTATAACAAATGTAGCTTTTCTGTGGGTTAAAAACAAACTATTTTATCCATGCATATAGCTTACCTGCGTAAAGGTGAGAAATGAACGACCCATGCCTTATCTCCTATTGTTCTTGAACTCTCTCTTCAAGAATTTTTTGTATGTACGATCATCATTAGCCCGTTTGGCCTTCCTCCCATTAGCACTATCATCAACTCTCTCAGATTTGAGGCCACGACTAACCTCGAAGCCAACCCTTGAATCATCCTTCTCTTCTACAACAATGGTAGTGTCATTTTCTTGTTCCTGCTTTTTTTTGTTGGAAATCCATTCTACGTTGTGGAGGCGAAAGTTGTGCGCGTAGGATGAGCCGATGTCTGGTAAAATATCTTGATTCAAAGTACGACCTGCAAGAATAGTAGGCGCAGGATTCACAGATTCGGATGGTTCATGTGATAAAGTATTGCTCTTGGCAGCCTGTTTTTTGTTCTTTCCTGGTCCTGACCCGAAGCTCATAGGTAGTAACTGTGACACATCCTTTTCTATTTGTATAGATTGATTGGTTGGTGCCCCTGTGTTATCATATTGTCGACTGCGAGTTTTTCTGGACCTTTCAAGTCTTGCGGCAGCAAATTCTGTCTCTTTGGCTGCATTTATTCTGTCTTCGACAGGCAGAACAATTTCGGCGATACCTGTGCCACCTAACATTGATCCTCCTGCTCCGACATCACCCTCTCCAGCTTTGGGTTCGCTTTCAGTGTTTAAGAGCTCAGTAGATTGTTGCAGAATTTGTGCATACAAGTCATTTGTGTTATTGATCTCTTTGCGTTGATTACTTTCACCTTCTGCTGAACCAGCATGTTGATCGTCGGTGGTCGAACCATTTTCCATTTGAGAGTTAATAAATTGTTCCATTGCCAATTTATGTTTCTGAGTCAAAACATTGCCATCTCCGTCATTCGCCGAGGGCCCGTTTATTGCAAAGTTTCCTTCAAGACGTTGTTTCAAGTCCTGGTTGGCCTCTACAAGTAGTTGTTCTTTCTCCTCTTCCTCCTTTGTGACGGCGTCGGCGTTCCGATTTGACGGATGTTTCGATGATTTTGATTGCTTTTGCGCCCTATATTGATTCTTGATCTTTCTAGCTTTTTTCATTTGTTGTATTTTCATTAGGGTAGAAGTGCTGTCATGTTCAATATTATCACCGGTCTTGGACATGGATGCTGCATTTGCGTGCTCGGAGGATGATTTTTCATGAGTACCTATCGTTTCATTGTCATCAAATTCATCATCGTCTAATTTACGCTTCTTAGCAAGGATTCGTTTGTTTTTGTTCTTCGGCTTCTTAAATACCGCCCTGCTCTTTGTTTCTGACATTATGGTTTATTAACGTCGTTCGCCAGTCGGAGGTGGCTTTTGTTCTATTAAGGAGAGATGCGTGAATTGTTGTTGTTGAGTGGCTGTGAAAAATTTGCTGGTGAAAGCAAACTCTCCGCCGCCCCAAGTGTTGTTGGTGTTGGTTGTTGGTTGTCGGTTGTTGGACTGTGTTGGTTGGAGTTGCGACGCGAGGAGGGAGGGGGCGGAGGGAGGAGGAGGCGAGGAGACTGTTTTTTTTCATGAATAGTTGTCACCCCGCCCGTCGGCTTGGAAATCAGAAGTGAAACCGTGAACCGTGCGTACATACTGTAGGAGACTGAAATTATTTTCCTCTTTGTAAAAATCCAGACCCTACTGTACCCTTTGTATCAAGTCAGCTGGAATGTCTAGCGGAGCGAGCTCCGTTTCGAAAGGTAGCTGGCGGTGCTAAGCACTGCTTTTCTTGGCAAGTTCTTGGTATTTTAGAAATTTCATACCTGGGTGTGACCAAGGTGTACAGTAACCAAGCGATAGGTGTAACCAACAATTTCAAAAAAATATTATTATAAAAAATTAAAAAAAGTCTACCGTGCGTGTACAAACTACGAGTACACGTCCAAACTAGAATCAGCATTATCAAGTGTGTAACTTTGGCCGGCCCTACCACAAGGTGATTTGAGATTGTTCTAACTAAAAAAATAAGAGAGTACGTGCACACGTAGAATTTCATCTACCTTTTTTCTCCTGAACCTCACCACCATGAATCGTGTAGCGTCCATATTCCTTAGCAGGATCATACACCTCCCACCTTGATGCTGGGAAAATGTGTTTATTCTTCTCGTACCATCTCCTCTCCACAACTTTCCCTGGGTGGCTCTCATCTTTTTCAATTCTCCTGTCTAATGGTCCAACCCTCACATCGTCGTGTACATCAAAGCTAAACAGAGGTCCAGACTTCCCTCTTGCCTTGGTGACAATGAGATCATAAAAGGAAATATCTTGTGGAATCATCAAGTCCTCTTTGACGTACAGCAATGCATCACTGGTAGCATTCGCCATTTCTCGGAACTCTTTCGCCAAATCTTTCCGGACCTTTTCCAAAAATTCAGCAATAGAAAAGCTTTTCTTGACAGTAACCGCCCGTCTATGTCCTGAACCATCCCAATAAGAATATGTTATTTCTAATAGCTCCTTCTTTATTTCGTTTTGATTTGCAATCCATTCTGCTTTTAGCCGTTGTCGTTCCGCAGCGAGTTGGTTCTCTCTTTCTCTATCGGGCAAAAACGATGTATCTACATTCGGATTCTTTTTCACTTCCAACATTGTGTTTTGGTTGGAAGTACTATTTCCACTTTCATCACATTTCTTCAGATCGCGAACGATATCATTCGCATCCTCTGCATCCGCAAAACTCAAAGTATTTAGCATCTTCATTCGTTTCTTCTTTGCCCTCTTCAAGTCCTTCTTTCGCTTTTTTTCGGCGTTGAGTTTTTCTTCCTCGGTGAAATGTGAATTGTCATTACCATCTATATTTGTTCCATCCTCGTTCAATAAGCCCTGTTTCCTTTTTTTCGCCAAGTCTGCACTCTCCTTTTGGGCCTTTACGAAATCTTCTGCTGTGACCAAACCTACCGTCTTGGATCTAAATGTCCGTTCTTCAAATGATAGTGCGGCATTAGAATCAAACTTGTCATCCATTGACTTCCTTCCGCGTTGGGAATCATGAATGATTTTGTCTTTCTTTTGTTGAAACTCTTCTTGGGCTGCTTGACGCTGTTTGGACAAGGATGCGGCTCGAGAACCGGCAACATTTCCCTCTACTGTGTGGATTCCGGTTGAAGGTAGATTAAAATTGGCACTGAAGTCTCCCATCTTCCGCAACTGATTTGGATGATGACTTTCACCTGAAACAGAAATCGAGATGCTTCAACTATTATAATTCTATCTGGTTCACACGTACGTGAAGTGCTTATTGAGTGGTGTTGTGTAGAGATTGTGACTGGCCGCTGGTATTCTGCAGTGGTACGGTACGGTACGGTACGGTACGGTATCTATCATACAGTGAAAGAAGGATATTGTGCAAATTTGTTGTAAAAACCGTTCCTGAATGGCCGTTTTTATCGGAATAATGAGATTGATTGAGTGTT
>Ga0209712_10003882_pt1 | contig 12056 bp, 10 predicted proteins | sample ArcOceMetagenome_FD_187443 | JGI IMG/M metagenome (GOLD analysis project Ga0209712, IMG submission 187443) | Marine eukaryotic phytoplankton communities from Arctic Ocean - Arctic Ocean - Greenland ARC118M Metagenome (SPAdes) (version 2) | ecosystem: Environmental > Aquatic > Marine > Oceanic...
GACTTTTAACTTGCCAGTACCTCTAGCGGCGAGCGGGAGCTTTACTTCCAGAGATCAAGTAAGGGCGCAGGCAGTATTATCCTGTGCAAAAGGTGTCGGTACTGAAATACTGTCGTTCATTCCCTCGCTGAACGACACGCCGCAACGCTATTAGTCCACTATCGCAATTAGCTGACTTGCTGAAAGTAAAAGTAATTGAAGGTCAGGCCAACGAAATACACCACGGGGAACGCCCAGTGTGCTCCCCTGTCAATGCGTTCGGCCATAGCGCGTTTGCCATGCGTCCATAGGCTGTTTACCAACAGGCTCTCGTAGATGCACAGGCACATCACGACGAAAGAGAAGAGCAGGACCGCATCGGTAAAAGTGAAGTAGGAGATGCGCGGCATGTTTCCGTCTATCAGGAACTGGTAGGCCACGATGGTTAGTATTCCGATAAAAGCCACATTTAGACGATCGGCCAGATTTTCAATATCTATCCAGAATACAGCCCACATGAGTGACACCAGGAGTATCAGGGGGAAAATTATCTTCCAAAGCATATTGGAAGACTTACGTTCTAGCGTAATAGTCATGCTGACCTTGGAAAACTCCTTTTTCGTTCCGTAATATCGAAAATCAGAAACCCCAGCCTTGAGATCAAGGTTAAGCAAATCCCACTGAGCAATATTCACGCTCTGGTTGACCTCGGCATACTCCTCAGTGGCTCCCAGAACGTTTTCGTCGACAACCAGACTGACCTGATCGCTGTAGTCGCCAAAGGAGATGATTGTGGCATGCAAGGTTTGTACGTCAAAAGGGAAGCTTTGCAGCTCCATGGGGGTCTCAAGCGCGACATTGCGCTGGTCCTTGTAACGCACGGTGCCGTCAGCTCGAACAGTGATACGCAGCGCATTGATATCGCCCGAACCAATTTCGTTAACAATGAGCAGTTGCGGCCACCAACCTGCAAACAACTCGTTGAATTGGAACTCACCCTGAAACAGTTTGTAGTCGCTGCCCTCCGCCTGGGCATCAAACGCCAGCCGCGGATCTTTCCACTCAGCTATTACGATCAATTCAGCCTGGAAGGTCTCTTCAAGCTCGTCCATATCGACGATATCCGCGAGGAATATGCCCAGCTTGACCTCTGTGGGTGAACTCGGTGGATTCGGCATCCCCGCGTCAATCGCATGCGTCATTTTCGCGCAGCACATGAATAAAAAGCATACAGCCAATATGGCGCAATATGAGCGAAAAAATGTAGCAAAGTGGTGTGGCATGTTATGTCCGGATTATCGATTGTTGAATCGCGTTTAGCCTGAGTGGCGGATTATGACGCAGATTTAGATTCTCTGCTGCCTTTTGAAGTAGATTCAGTTTTCAACAATTTTGAAACTACTGCGTTGATCGGAAGCGAAAATGGGTACTGACAACTTAACTTGCTGAAATTGGTAGAATCGGCCAATAAATACATATAAACGTCACCGCTTCCCTCCAGAAATTATTTCCTACGCCGTCTGGCTCTACTATCGCTTCAATCTCAGCCACAGAGACATTGAAGATCTACTTGCCGAACGAGGCATAACCGTCAGCCATGAATCGATCCGACTATGGTGTATAAAATTCGGCGCTATATACACTCGAAGACTGAAACGAAAACACAGAGGCTACGGCGACGCGTTCTACATCGATGACGTTTTCATTAAGATCAACGGCAAGCAGCATTACCTGTGGCGAGCGGCAGATCAGGACGGTGAAGTGGTTGACGTGTATCTGCAGGAAAAACGTGACGGGGCTGCTGCAAATCGGTTCTTCAAAAGGGTATTGCGAAGCCATGGCGGCGAGCCCAGGAAAATCGTGACTGATAAATTGCGAAGTTACGGTGTCGCTCACAGGGAACTGATTCCTGACACGATCCAAAGTACGCAACAGTATGAAAATAATCGGGCAGAGCAATCGCATGAGGCGACTCGGGTGAGAGAAAGAGGTATGAGGCGGTTCAAATCGACAAGCCAGGCTCAGCGATTTCTGGGGGCCCATGCTGCGGTAAGTAATCTATTCAACCTGGGTAGACACTTAGTACGTGCGGAGCATTATCGGAATCTTAGGGAAAGTCCGTTCGCTGATTGGAGTAGAGCGGTTGCTTGATGGCAGGGGCCAGATTTCTGTGACCCTAAGAAGTTAATTTGTCAAAACCAGTACCCGAGTTCATGCTATATTTGCAAGACCTTGCTCAGCCGCTACCCTTGCACCCTAGCTCTGCGCGATGTGCCTTTAATGTCTTGATGATACTTCCATTGACCTCTTCCCAGAATTTATCTGAATTCGCATTCTCGTACTCATAAAACCCCCTACCGGTTTTTACACCCAGGTCACCTTGTTGGACCTTCTCACGGATAGTCTTGTGTGACCGCCAATTCGGGTCGCCGGTCGCTTCAGCAAGATACTCACCGACATTGTAGATTGAATCCAGTCCAACCATATCCAGGAACTGAATAGGGCCCGCGCTGGGTAGCCGCAGACCGAAACCATTTTTAACCACGGAATCAATCTCATCAGCAGTTGCAATGCCGTAATCCATCAAGTCCATTGATGCTTTGATCAAGGCTCCCTGAAGAATATTGTGAATAAAGCCTGGCGTGTCTTTGCAGATTGCCGGGTACTTCCCAACCTTCTCCAGCAGCTCGATGGTTCTGGTTTCTGTCTCTTTGGTGGTGTGTATGCCACTGACAACCTCTACCAGCGGGCTCAGGTGAGCGGGAATTGTCCAGTGTGTGGTGATCGCTCTTTCCGGGTTTTTCATTCCTGCTGCGATTTTGGTGATGCTCATGGATGAGGTGTTCGAAGCGATGATAACCTCCGGTGCACAGAGCTTGTCGCAGCGCTCGAAAACTGCCATTTTCTGTGCCATTTCCTCCGGAACTACCTCCATGATGAAATCTGCCTCGGTAATGGCGGCGTCCCATTCCACTGTTCGCTTTATATTCTTGAGCGCTCTGTGTGCATTCTCTTCCTCTACAAGGCCCCCCCCCACCATCTGTTGGCAGTTGGCGTCGGCCCTTTTGGCGGCCACCTGGAGCTGCTCTTCAAAAAGATCTACTCCCGTTACTTTATATCCAGCAAGGGCGAATGTGAGTGCGATGTCTCCCCCCATAACACCCTGGCCAAGAATGGTAATCTTCTGAATCGTCTTATTGGTCATATCGTTGTCCTTTCATTCGTCAGGCAAAGCAACGGAGTTCGGTTTTGGGCATTTATTTCAAGATTCGCACGGGTCTGCCAACTGGCTCAAGAATGGAGCTTCCTTTGGAGACCGCAGTAAAGGCATGTCCAAGATTGGGTAAATCCGCCAATGCATTTACAATGTGAAACTGCGTCGGATTTTGCTCCCAGGTCAGGTGCTCCCAATGAACCTCTCCTGTTCCAACCCAGTATTCATCGATATGAGCTTCAGTCGGGAACAGTACGGGGTGACTGAGGGCTGCGCCCACACCGTCAGGATTGGGGATATACTTCCATCCCATAGAGTTGTTCTTTTTCATAGACTCCTGGGTTTCGGCAATCTGAGCGGCGTTTAAGGCAGTCAGGTCCCTGGCCTTAATGTCCAGAATTCGATTTGAAAAATGACTGGCATTGGCATGCCATTCACCATTGATAACCTGGTGATCAGGAATGTCGGCGTAGACTTTGGGTACTCCTTTGATCTCCCTTCCGGTCAGAATCGGATCAGCTAAATTCTCCCACATCACCAAAGTGAGATACCCATCTAAATGATCTTCATCTCCCTCAAATGTAACGGCAGCATTGACTCCGACCATGTTGTAACCGCGTCCAGCCAGCCAATCCACTTCTTTTGCGCAGCTGTAGGTAACGGTGATTAAGGGGAACTCCCCAACTATGAAGGGCGCAGGGATATACTTGGCAAGTAGCTCAGGATCGGTGAGATAACAGACCATGATATTGGTCACGTTATTGTAGCGCCTGGTTGCAACTGAGCCCGGACGGGGCCCAAAGAAAGCGGGCATGTGGTATTCTGCATTGGGATAGAAAGTAAACATGTATCCTCAGCTCCTCTGCTCAGGTACTGGCACGTTAGCTGGTGGAATCCACTGCATTAATACCTGCAAGCGCCACCAACTCCTGTAACTATGATTTCGCCTCGCTCGCGAGCTCTGCGCAAAAGTCACCCATTCTTAGCTCAGACTCTCGAGATTGCCCATCAAGTTCAATAAAACGACGCATGTTCCGTTGCGCATCATCTGTTTGAAGGGCGCGCGCCATCAGGTAAGTCTCATCGAGAAAGCCTTCATCGGGCATGGGTTCGGCGTTGTTGACACTTTGCTTGGCCAGCTGAACGGCAAGGGAAGGGAACGTAGCAATGCGATTCGCGAGTGCGTCGACAAAAGGCCCGATTGCATCGGGGTCGAAAGCACGGTTCAGGTAGCCCCAGCGTTCAGCGGTTTCGGCATCAATATCGTGGCCGGACAGTATCATCTCTAGCGCCCGATTTCTGCCGATGATGCGGGGCAGTGTCTGGGTTCCACAGCTACCCGGAATGATGCCCAGAGGGACCTCCATCTGGCAAAAAATGGTTTTTCCATAAACGCCAAAGCGCATATCGCAGCAGGAGGCCAGTTCATTGCCGCCGCCACCTGCCCGGCCCTCAATCTGAGCAATCGTCACTTTATTCATTCGACGTAAACGCAGGCAGGCCGCATGCCACTCTGTTAGCTCGGCAGATTTCTCCGGCTCCTCATCAATTGGAAATGTTAACAAGTAAGATACATCGACATGGGCCAGGAAGAATTCGGGGTTATCGCTTTTGATCACCACCACACTCAAACTATTATCGGCGCTTAGCTCTTTTGTTAGCTCATAAAATTCTTCATACAGGGCAATTGTACCCAAGTTTATGGGAGGATTGTTGATAGTTACTGTTGCCACCCGATTTTCACAGTGAACATTCCACATTTCGTAATTATAAGACATGTCTGTAACTCCGTTGTTCAGGTTATGGTGTGCAGCTCCCCAATGGTGATTGTATCGGGTTTAGTCGGGTAAGTTACAATAGCCGCGCTCATGAAAGGTTTGCAGAAGTTCGCGATGCCCGAAAGCTTTTGCGCTTGACTGGAAACCACAGTTCTTCAGTTGACCGTTGATGAGGCGTTGTGCAGCTTCTGCACATAAGTCGCCGGTCCAGGTGTATGGCGCTGACAAATTCATCACGAATTCGGTTGTTACTTGCCGGCCTTGTCCCTTACAGGAAATGATTCCACGCTGCACATCAATGTCGTCTTTAGGTGGTTCGCCACTGTTCATTTCGTCACCCATGGCATTAGTCCAGGCTTCACGCTCTTCTTGCGGTAAGTGGGCCGCCTGATCATTAAAGGCCCTGACTGCTTCGAGGACCGCGACCATAAGTGACTCTTCACCAGCGGTAATGACGCTGCAGTTGCGCACTCGCGGATCGTCCTTATACCAAATGGGCTCGCATCCGCCGCCCCAGGGAAGCGCTGAAAGCGTGTAGTTGTGATTTGGGGCAACTGCTTGAATCATTTTGTCATTTGGCCAGGCCTCAAGCTCATTCTGGTTTAGAAAATACTGGGAGACATCATTACAGACCATGCGCAGGAACGACTTTGTAGAGGCCTCTGAGGGCAGGGCATTTTCTATCTGATAAAGAATATCCAGACTGTCAATGCCCTCAGTTTCCAGTACCACTTCTGCTGCAATCGCTCCAGCTGACCACATGTATGAACAGGCAGGGCACAGCAAGAGGTCCTTGTCGGCAAAAGCCTGCCCGTACTTCTTTTGAATGGCAGCAGTCCAGTCCTGCTCCCCGGTGGTGTCCAGGTAGTGGCAGCCAGATTGTAATGCGGCCTCTACAATAGGCCACCCCAGCTGCATAAACGGTCCTGATACATTGATAACCACCGAGACTTGATCAAATAGTGGTCTAAGTTCACCCACGGTATTGTTCGCAGTAACAATACGGGCGTTTACCTCGCCATCGTGGCGCTGCTTGACAACATTCAGTGCTTTCTCGAGTCGTTCCTGGTTGCGGCCTGCCAGATAGAATGGAATGTCACGCTGGGCCAGGGATTCAGCGACCAGTTTACCTGTATAGCCACTGCCTCCGTAGATAAGCACCTGAAATTCGCTACTCATAAGTTGATCTCCTTTGGTTTATTGTCTGGTAAAAACATCAGGGTTAACGCTAGAAAAGCTATCTAAAAGTAGTCGCTCTAGGGGCTTTTCTGATGCTGTCTTGGGTATCGCGGCAACGATCTGCAGGTAGCTTGGAACAGCATTGTTATCCAGTCTCTCTCTGCAGTATTCAAATATGGCGAACTTGTCGAAGCTGGCCTCACTGCTGATTTCGATGGCGGCCACCAGGTCTTTTTCTCCAGCGGCGCCAGAAGTCGCTGGCACGCCGTAGACAAAAACATCCTCTATGGCAGAATGTTCGGCGAGTATTTTTTCGACAGCGGCAGTATCGATGAAATCACCATTGCGGCGCACGCCGCCGCCGCTGCGGTGCATAAAGTAGAGCCAGCCTGCCTCATCGCAGTACCCCATATCGCCCATGCGCAACCACCCCCCGATAGTCTTCTTCCGGGATGCTTCCGAATTCTTCAGGTAATGAACTTTGAGAGGCGTTTCTTCAACAACTGACCTGAAGACTACCTCGCCTGCCTGGTAGGGCGCACATTCCCGGTCATTGTCGTCAAGAATTCGAGCTTCCATTCCGGGAAGAGGTTTGCCTATTGAGCCCTTGGGGCCCACTCCTGGAGGATTAATCGTAATACCTCCTTCAGCGGCACCGTAAAATTCAAAGATCTGGATGTCAAAGCGCTGCTGGAATGAGTCCCAAAGATTAGCGGGCATTCCCGCGCTTAAAACAAATCGCACAGGGTTGTCGGCGTCGTCGTCTCGTTCGGCCTCACTGTAAATCGCTGTAGTCATCCCACCCAGGAGATTGAAGCTGGTACATCCGTAGTGGCGAGTGATATTCCATAGCTGTGATTTACTGAACTTTCGGCTAATGACCATCCTCAGCCCCATGTACAGGCCCATCCCCAGGGTGATGATTTGTGCATTCGCATGGGTCAGGGACAAGCCTGTATAGGGCCTATCGCCAGGCCTAAGCCCGAACAGCTCGCCCATGGTGGCATTGCCACTGAAGCGAACGTGAGGAACAACAATAGCTTTGGGGTCACCGGTGGTGCCGGATGTGTAGAGATATTGCATTGGTGCCAGTGGATCGTTGGCTCGCACTGTGATGTCCGTTACCGGATTCGAGTAGATCACGTCCAGAGGGCGACAAAGTGACGAGTGTAAAAGTGTGTCCTTATCGATACCTGCGCCATGGCCAGACGAATCAAGCACCCATACCCACTTCAGTGCTGGCAGCGCCTCTAAGGCACTCAGAAGGCTGCCAAGCGCGTAATCTGCAACAATGACTCCTCGACACTCAGAGAAGCCCAGCATGTAGCTAAGCTTGTCGGGTTTGGTGCGGGGATCAATGGGAACAAAAACAGTATTTGTGATACTTGCACCGACCATTGCATCAACGAATTCGGGATGATTGTGCATCAGCAAACCGAAGGCTTCACCTTCAATCATGTGCTCTCGGTCAAGGGCTGCCGCTATACGCTGGCCGTTGTCCCATAATTGTTGGTAGGTCCGAACTTCTTCACTGAGGCTTCCATTGCTGGTCACATTCACAAAGGTTAACGCATCCAAATCCGGGTGGAGATCGCAATGTTCACTGACGATGCGGGCCATTACCAAAGTCTTGTCTGTAGAAATCGCCATTACTGGTCACTCAAGATAGTGATGACCATAGCTGCGGCATCTTCGCCAATGTAGCCACCGCCGTTTTCGGCCAGTGCAATGCGTGCACCACTTACTTGTCGGTCACCTGCCTCGCCTCGTAATTGCCAGGTCAGTTCCGCCAGTTGGGCCAGCCCGGTTGCCCCGATTGGGTGTCCTTTGCGCAATAGTCCACCTGACGGATTTACCGGGACCGAACCGCCCAGAGCGGTAGCCCCACTTTCCGCCATCTTTCCGCCATCACCGAGCCCGCACAGCCCAAGCGTTTCATAGTAAATTAGTTCGGATGGGGCAGAGGCATCATGTAATTCAATAACGTCAAGATCCTTTGGCCCAAGCCCCGCAAAGTTGTATGCGGCTTCGACCGAGGCTTCTGTTAAACGTACCTCATCTTCTGATTGATAGTCCCATCCTGAATTTAGTACTGACGAGCGTACGCGCACGCAGCGTGACTTGCCTAATTTGTGAGTCATCCGCTCACTAACTACTACCGCAGCGGCCGCGCCGTCCCCGATGGGGGAGCACATGGGTAAGGTCAGCGGGTAGCGGATATTTCTGGCCGCTAGAACCTGTTCAACGGTATTAATGTCCCGGAATTGCGCGTAGGGGTTAAGGCTGCCATGACGCGAGTTTTTTGCTGATATGGCCGCAAACTGCGCCTGCGTTGTGCCATATTCCTTCATATGATCTAGGGCCAGGGCCGCATAGATATCCATAAAGAAGGAATGCCTGCTACTCGTTGAATCTGCAGCATCGTCACCCGATTGTATTCGCTGCCTGACCTCGCTTACCACTTTCTCAAAGTCTTCATAGTCGACACATCCATCGAAAACGGCGAATGTTCGCTCCTTCTCCGGGTGGTAAAGCTTTTCCGCTCCTACCACGAGAACAACATCGTAGTAGCCTGCACTTACCATAGCGCAGGCTTGCTGAAATGCGGTAGAAGCTGATGCACATGCGTTTTTGACATTGACCACGGGAATACCTCCGAGCCCGATCTCACGTAGTGCTACCTGGCCCGGAATGCACATCTGTCCCACCATGGTGCCGGCCGCCACATTGGCGTGGTAGGCAGCGTTTATGTCATTATTGCTAACGCCTGCATCTGCCATGGCGGCAAGGATTGCCTCTGCCGACAGGGATTTCAGCGAGCGCTGTATATGGTTCCCGAATGGTGTCATGCCGACGCCGGCGATGTAGGCCTTCATTTGCATCTCTTTGTCCTTACTATCGTGGCTGTCTCTCAAGCCTGAATAGGACAGCTTAGTGGTTCATCGCAGGTAATATTATGCTTGGAGGGGACATAAATCTGATTAAATCGGCCATAAAGGAGGTATGGTGGTACGAAACAAATTAATGAGCGGACCGTATGAAAGAGCTCTATGCTAGCGGTATTGATCAAATAGGACTCCAGCGCATGGTTTATGGCTTGAGCCCACTGGTTACCTACCTGAAAAGTCTCGATATGGATTTCGCCCCGTTTTTTGTGTTGGCTGGCCTGTCTCCGGAATCTATGAGAGACCCAAATGCAATAATGACTCTGAAGCAGGAGTTAGTCGTTACTAAGGCGGTTATTGATAAGTTGGGCGACCCTGCTCTGGGCCTATCCATTGGCCCCCGTTATCACCTTAGTACTTTTGGCATGTTGGGCATGGCTATGATGAGTAGTGAGAATCTTCATCATGCGCTACATACATTGAGCGGTTTCCATGGACTGTGTTGGACGCGCTTACGTTGGTGTCAACTGTTGGACAATGACACGGCCATATTAGAAGGCCGGGAGGTAGAGCCTCTAGAGCCCTGCCTTAATTACATGCTCGAGCGAGATTTTACTGCGCTAGTGGTGATGTGCAGCGAAATGCTGGGCAGGAAGTTAACTTTACAGGAAGTCTGTTTCAGCCATTCAGCGCCAAATCACGCACTAGAGTATGAAGCTATATTTGAGTGCCCAGTACGTTTTGGAGCCGAGCGTAATGCTTTGGTCTTTTCTTCCGACTGGCTTGAGGCAGCTCTGCCGCAAGCAAACCAGGCAGTTTTTGAGGTTTATAATGCTCAGTGCCATGATCTTCTGGGCCGCCTGGAGGGGGAGCACTCCTTTGTGAAGATGGTTGAGTGCATGGTGTTGGATGGTACTGGCAATTATCTGACTTTTGAGCAGTTGGCGGCCAGGCTCAATATCTCACCGCGGACTCTGCGGCGCAGGCTGGAGCAAGAGGGCACTACTTTCCAGGAGCTACTGGCAAAGGTGCGTAGCACCCTGGCTAAGGAGCTACTTTTAACAGGAAAGCTCTCTGTTGAGCAAGTTTCCGAACGCCTTGGCTACAGTGACGCAGGCTCTTTCTATCATGCTTTCAAACGCTGGACCGGAAAACCTCCAAGCGCCTTCCGCTAAATACGTTCTGGCCGGAACTATCAGATAGTTGTCCTACTCAAGCAGTTTTATTCACTGCTCGTTGATCTATGCTCGACTCCGCTTATCTAATAACTAAATGGCATCGAGGAGTGTGTAACGACATCGAACAGACAATTGCCAGTACTGTTTTTTATTGTATATTTAGATAAGTAAAAGTAAGGGAACACTATGTTCATTTCCGACCCCTATCGACGACACACGATGCCCGCACACTTTGGGCCTCTCGACCGCAAACAACAAGAAGCGCCTTTTTCCGCCTGGTATAACGACACCACAATGATTGCGGTGAACTATGTCACCGATGCAGAGGAACCTGTCATCACCGTGTATTTTTGCTGTAATAAAGATGTGGATTGGCTCGCGGGGCACGGCTACAACATGATAGGCGTGAACGCAGCGGTTGTTTTTAAAGGACAAGAAGAAACCCTAGAAGGGACCTACTCACTGGCTGTCTGGGAAAATCTCGCCGACCCCATTATTAGAGGACGTGAACTGCAGGGCATTCCAAAAATCTTTGCCGACATTCCTGATCATACTGAGCAAGACGGAAAATTCAGTACGAGCGCCAGCCACTTCGGTCACAAGATCATTGATATCGCGATTGAAAACCTGTTCCCGCTCAATGAAGAACTCATCGCGCAGTTCGCTGAAAGCCAAGTGGGAAAAGACCATCCAATGACCTGTCGCTACATCGAGGCGATGGGAGACCCGTCAACGGGTCTTAATCAAATCATCACCTTTCCCAGTGAAAGTATCCACCGTGAATTTCTAGTAGGTGAAGGCAGCGTGGAGTGGCAGCGACTCACATGGGAACAAAACCCCACCCAATTCCACATTGTCAACGCGCTTGCCGGCCTGCCTATTCTCTCTTACTTGCCATCCTTGGTGACCAAAGGCAGCATGAACGTAGAGCCAGAGGGTCGGCCAATGCGAGTGCTTAAATAATGACCATCGAAGAAATTAAAACCGTCTGCTTCGTGGGCAGCGGCACAATGGGTTGTTATAACTCAGTGATCGCCGCGCTGGCGGGGTATGAAGTTATCGTCATCGATCTTTCGGACGAAAAGCTGGCCAGCGTCTCTACGCGACAAAAAGAATTGTCGCAACCTTTGGTCGACAGCGGTTTGATCACTGCTGACGAGGTTGACCGGGCCATCGCTCAGATCACTTTGACAAGCGATCTCGAACAAGGTCTGACAAACGCCGACCTGGTGAGTGAATCCGTGTTTGAACAGCTCGAACTGAAACGACAGGTGCACCGAAATCTGGAGTCACTGTGCCCAAAACACACCCTAATCACCACCAATAGCTCCTCACTGTTAGTATCGGAGATTGAAAGTGCCTTGGACGACGGAAGTCGCTTTGCGGCTCTGCACTTCTATCTCGGATGTCCATTGGTAGACATTGTGGGCGGTCCGCGAACCCGTCCCCAGGCACTTGATGTACTAGAACGCTATGTTGTCAGCCTCCACTGCACACCCTTGCGGTTGCAGAAGGAATACCCGGGTTACGTATTTAATGCCTTACTCACCGGTCTGTTTATTTCGGCACAACTTTTGGTCATAGAAGGCATAGCCAGTACGGAAGACGTGGACAGAGCCTGGATGGTTCACAGCAAGGGCGCACTGGGCCCTTTCGCGCTGATGGATTACATCGGCATTAATGTCTTTTACGAAACCTGGACCGATAAAAAAGATAACCCTCACGATCAATATCTTGCCAGTAAACTCACGCCCCTTTTTCAACCCTATATTGACAAAGGTACGACCGGCATGAGCGCTGGAGAAGGTTACTATCAGTATCCCAATGCGCGGTGTTTTGAAGC
>Ga0209712_10003883_pt1 | contig 12054 bp, 20 predicted proteins | sample ArcOceMetagenome_FD_187443 | JGI IMG/M metagenome (GOLD analysis project Ga0209712, IMG submission 187443) | Marine eukaryotic phytoplankton communities from Arctic Ocean - Arctic Ocean - Greenland ARC118M Metagenome (SPAdes) (version 2) | ecosystem: Environmental > Aquatic > Marine > Oceanic...
GGGAGGCATTGCGCCTCCCAGATTGATTATAGATTAACCTTTTAAGAATTCCTTCTTAGTATTAATCTTTATTTTACGAGCCTTTTTACTTTCTGGAATTATTCGTTCCAGTGCAACTGTTAAAAGTCCGTTTTTGAAGTTAGCGTCTATTACCTCAATGTCGTCTCCAAGAATAAAACTTCTTGTAAACTTTTTAAAGGAAATTCCACGATGAACGTATTCACCGCCGCCGTTGAAGTAATCTCCTGCTTCATCCCAGGTGGAACGAACAGTTAAATTATCTTCTTTTACTTCTATTTCTACATCATCGATATCAAGACCTGCTAAAGCAAGATCAATAAAGAACTTTTCACCTTTATCGGTTCTGATATTATAAGGCGGGAAGCCTTGAGATTGATGTTGAGGGAACTGCTCCAGTCTGTCGAAAACTCTATCGAATCCGAGTGCAAACGGGTGTAGTTGGTTTATATTTAATCCAGTCATGTTATTCTCCTATTAAGCAAGATTAATTGTTATCTGATGGTAATACCCATCGGTTAGTTGTAAGACCCTATCGGCATCCTACAAATCTATTTATAACGAAGGAAGACATCCTTGTCTAAAAAGTTACTCCGTCTCTTCTGTATTGGTTGCTGCTTTGACTGCACTACTTGCTGTATCAAGAGTATATGTCGTTATATCAGATACGTCTTTGATTACACCAGAGATAATGCCAGTTGTTCCGTCTAATACACTTGACGAGGAACTACAACCTATTACAAGAAAAGTGAACATGAAAATTATATACTTCATGGTCTTATCCTTTTATTAAAGTACTTCCGGGGGTGGTTTCCTACCCACTGATGGTAAAGCGTACCACTTGATACGCCGAACATCTTCCTTGAGATAATTTAATTATACAACAGTTTTAGAAAAATGTCAACTATTTTTTTCCAATATTGTATTTTACTGTTAGTTCCCAATCATTCTTTTCTTTAAATGAAATGATTTTAATTTGATTTAGAGAAGCAACTGGATCTGCTGACTTTGAAGGATCCACTATTTTAACAAGTTCCCATTCTTCTAATAAGTTAACAATCGTATTACGACGAGAGATATCTTCTTCTGATAACGTGTTGTGTTTCCCATCCAAAATAAACAATTCTTTAAAGTGCAGAATAGCATACCTACCTTGTTTGTGTAGGATATGACATGATTGGTATAACTTCTTTTCTTTACGGCTTGAAATGCCTATACGAGTCAGAGTCTCTTTTACTTTGAGGAAAGAATCCTGCGTGGGTAATTCAACTTCGACACCTACTCCCTTGAAAATATCTGTGTCCATGATTAATATTCACCTGTTAATTATTATAGTTAGTGGCAATGGTTTACACCATATAAGATTATTTATAATAATCCTATTTTAGCCACCTTCATTAATTTTATCATGGATAGTTTCAAGTTGTTCTTTGTTTAATACTTTAAGATATTGTTTCGCAACTGTACGGTTACATTGATACACTTCTTGTATTGCATCTAGGTTTATATCTTTATCAGCCTTTGGCCATTTTGAGAATCTTTTGCGTTTACGAAGTACAGCTTTATAGTAATCAAACTGAGCACCGTCAAATAAACCATGTCGCATATTCATTTCATTTGCGTGTAAGATCGTATCCTCAAAATTAGTGAAGCCACGGTTCACCACATAGGCGCTATACATCTTTTCAGTGTGTTCAGGTATATCGCTATTGCGAATAATATCTTCCTTAGAAAAGGACGCAGCGTTCATAAAATCAAATGGTGTTAGGTCTTTCATCGAGTACCTCTATTAATTCTTTTGCTATTATATCAAAGTCTTTACCACAAGGTTCACAGAGAGTTACTGTATGTTTACCATCTGCTGTAACCATTTCAACCGTATAAGCTTTCTTCTTTGAAGTTTTAGCTTTGCAGCTGAAACAAACAAGTCGGCCAATCATTACGAATACTCACATTCAATCATTACTTCTGTAAGGAATGCAACCATATTAATTTCTTGGTCAGCAACCAAACCGGACTTGTACATATAATCAGCTAATGTAACTATAAATCCTGCTTGTGATTGTAATGTAACTTTGCCACCCATCATATCATAGATACGTCGAAACATTTCATTCATATCTTGGTCGGAGTTCTTGGCAACCCATTTACGCATATCGGTAAATTGCTTTGCTTTGAGACAACGAAATAGATCATCAATAGATTCTTGAGCAAGATTAACAAAGATACCTTCATCAATTTTACCAGATGCAGCATACGATTGTAATTCAGTTAATACTCTACGGAAATCTGGAAAGTGTTTCTCAATTACTTTAGCAACAACCTTAGGATCGTATTGAACTTCTTCTTGGTCAAGTATTGCCTTAACGCGTTTAAAGAATTCCATTGCCATCTGTGGACGGTCAGCAGTATCAATAGAGAAGTCTATTTCAGACAACCTTGAACGTAATGGACTGATAATACGATTCTTGAAATTACAAGTAAAGATAAAGCCACAGTTTGAACTGTATTCTTCAATAAAGTTACGAAGAGCGGGCTGAACGTTTGCTGCGTTCAAATAATCTGCTTCGTCAAAGATAACATACTTACGACCTGTTCCTGTGAGAGAAACAGCGGAAGCGAAAGTAGAGATGTCGTATCGGAGGGTATCTATATTAACATTAAGAGAACCATTCTTTACGATATAATCGCAACCTAGTTCTTCTAACATAGCTTTCGCAATTGTAGTTTTACCTACACCTGGACCACCGGTTAATAATAGATTTGGAACACTTCCGTCTGATACGAACTTGCGAAAGGATTCTTTTGTCTTGCTTGGTAGAATAGTATCATCAACGATTTGCGGACGGTACTTCTCAACCCATAAGACTTCGTTTGATTTTGCATCAATCATAATTCACCATAAACATAATATAAAAAAAATTCGAGTCAAAAACGCGGGGTCCCCTTTTACAGTTTCCCCACTTCTCGAGAAATGAGCTGTAGTTTAACCTACGAGCTTGCTAGCCATTTCGCCATCACCACTAGTATCAACATCTACGGAACCATCACCAACACTTTCGTCTTGCTTAGGACCTTTCTGTCTTAGGAATGCTTCGAGTTTATTTCTTAGCATACCGATACCAGCTAGTTCTTGCCCTTGGAATCCACCGCGAGTACTGACCACGTCAATGACCTGTAGTAGCGTTGAGATATCTCCAAGAGTAATTACAGCTTCTTGTTCTTGCTGTTGGCCCTGTTGGCCTTGTTGCATTGCATCATTCATATTCATTACCTTTTGTTATAAGTCGACTTTGAATCAATTGCCACGTAATACGTGACGCCTTCGCCTTTAAATTGTGAGATACCTTTTGAACAAAGCGTAACCTCATAATCTATTGGCATCAGTTTCAAGTTATCAGTTTTAATGATAATCCTGAACTCATCGACAGTTTCCCCAATTTCAACGCCAAAGTCATCTGCGTTGCTATTGGCACTGTCGATTGCTTTCAGATAGCATTTGCCGCCTTCGCCTACAAACGCGATCTCTGAAAATTGTAATACCCCTGCAGCCTTCAATACTGAAGACAGTGTATCTGCCGTTACATCCACAACAACATCAGCCGTAGGAATATTAATTTCCTTTTCTGGTGGAGTGTGAATCATCGACAGATCGGCAAAAACATACTTGGTACGTCTTTTGCCTTCTGATATAATAAAGTATTTATCATTAAACTCTACATCAGGATCGTTGTACAGAGATAAAATTGAAAGAAACCGCGATAAGTCGTAAATACAAGCATCAGCCGGTATTTCTTGACTGATATTCGCGATCGCAATCAGTGTTTTCTCTGGAGTTATAGTCTTAATAACTGAACCAGCCGCCAACAAGATAGACTTGTTGATAGAGGTAAAGCTTTTTAGGACCGTCAAGGTTTCGTTAGAAAATTTCATTATATAGGTTTCTCCATTAGTTTATTGTTGTATATTATAACAGGTTTATTTAGATTTGTCAATAGGATTATAAGACTTTCTGTTAGCAGTCTCATCTGCAGTTGCCGTAACACCTAATTGACCGAGAGATCCCATGTCACCCTTAAAGATATAAGAACCAACATGGTTGATTTTCATCCATGGACACATCCATACTGATAGACCAGCTTTACGAGCCATCTTACAGAAGAAGTAGTCTTCGGATAAGTACCTTCTAGATTCTGGGTCAATGACACAATCGAAGAAAGCGTGGATATCGCGAGTACCGTCAAATTGTTCTGTCCTAACGTGATCTGGTCTATATGCCATTTCAGGATAAGCATCTCGATATTTCTCTAATGCATCTCTTGTAATTAACATAAACCCAGTTCCGCCTTCGGCAACTTCAACAGGTTCTGCGAGTTTAAATTGTTTTATATCTCCAACTGGATTAAAAACAAAATCTGATGTAAATTTTTCTAAGTCGAAAGGATTCTCTACGCCTACACCGGCCTTAGAAGCTGCAGCTACCTTTTCCCAAGCAATTGTCTTCTTAGGATATGGACCACATACAACATCGTATTTTTCTGGATCTGAAATCTGTAATGCAAGTAATGCTAACGCGTCACGTGGATCAAATCCAATGTCTGCATCAATAAACAATAAATGAGTACAATCAGAACGAAGGAATTCATCTACGATATAGTTCCTTGCTCTTTGAATTAGACTTTCGTTGAATAGAAAGTAGTACTTCATTGGAATTTTGTGAGAACTACATAACATACTTAAATCATTAGTCGATTTGGTATATAGTCCTGTACACTGACCACCATACATAGGTGTACCAATAAAGAGCCTTTGTTTTTGTAGTTCTTCTGTCTTTACTTCTAACTTCATACTGTAATTTGCTCCAAGTCGTTTTCAGCTCGAGTGATTGACTGTAATCTTAATACATCAGCCAATATGTCCCATGCCGAATCGTGTGCTTTAAATACTGAATCCCACTTATCTTCGTTTGCACAAGGAGGGAATCCATTCTTCTTTAAACCAAAATCAAACTTTGCATCAATAAAGGTTCTTGTATCTCTAACAGCCCAATGTTTAAGGTGTGATTGTAAATGACCTACTTTACCTTGAGACTTAAAAAGCCTTTCAAGAATAACGGGGTCAAAGGAATTAGATCTTGACCACCAATAATTAATCTTTGGAGCATCAATTAAAAAGTCGGTAAACTGTTTCACAAAGTCTTCAACCGATAGGTCTGAACTTTTAGGAGCAATATTCTTTCTTACTTCTGAATCCTGTTTAGACCAAAAGTCGAGAGTACTTCTATCAACTACCCAATTATAATTCTTTACTTGTTCGGCTACATTCAATTTAAATTTCTTTGCTTTGAATACATCGCTTAAGTTATAAGGATTATCAGATGTAAACTTGTCCCACTGAAATACCATTACAGATACATCAATGACTGCACAGTTATGAACATCTTGTCCCATTGTTTCGAAGTCGATGATTAAATCATTTCTCATACTATATTCCTAAATTTCAATATACTATTATAACAAACTTTCTCAGTCTTGTCAATAGTTTTATGCAAAGAATTCAGCTAAGTTAGGAGTTGTATCTACTCCAGTCTTATCATGTTCCATTAATTGCTTATGGTTGTTCTGTCGAAGATAAGTTGACTCTGACATATCAAGTTCACCTGTTAGAAACTTACCAATTTCTAAATGCATATCTCTTGATGTTGGTACAGGACAGTTCTGAGCAATATGATTCATTTTCTTTAATCCATCAAGTAACTCAAAATCTTCAGGGAATCCCATCATATGTAAAGCTTCTCGAATTGTTAATGATCTTTCTTCAGTAGGATGCATTGTATCAACCATATTACGACCAATCACTGCATTCATATATTCGCCAAAGACATGTACTGATCCATCCCATACACCTTTGCCATCTGCATACTTCATCATTGCATGATCTGAATACTTAACACCTTTTTCGTTACCTGTCTTGTGGAACCATTCGTTAGCTTCTTTCATCCAACCTTTTTTGTTTACATAATTCAGAGTTGTCTTAACACCTTCTTCAATCATAATTTCTCGAACATCACGATTTGTTTTTGTCTTGATGAAATTATAATATGGTTCGTCAGGTACATTCTTATTAATAATAATATCTTGATGTAAAGCGTTAGCAGGAATCTCTTGAAGATATTCAGCAAAATCTTTTCTATCACGATTATAGTAATTCATAACAGGACTTGATTCTGATTTCCAACCAATCGCAAAACATCTATCACGACCTTGTGGAACTCCATGAAATCTTGTTGATGTTTTAAATAATGATAATGAGAATCCACGTTCTTTACAAATTTCGTAAAGTTTATTTGCTACAGGACGTCCTTTGTTTGTAAATAGCGCAGGAGCATTTTCAACAATGACTACCTTTGCTCCAAGAACATCAATACCATTCTCAAAGACCATATACATAAATTCGTTCTTTGCGCAACCTGGTCCTTTTGATTCTGTTGTCGTTCCTGTATTTAACTGAGATAGAGCAGCACAAGGTGGAGTACCTGTCACTACATCAACTTGTTTAATACTAGGATTCTCTGAATCTAATAATACATAAGGAATATCACGTCCTAATGTATTTTGCTGATAGTTTACGTAATGGTTATCATTAGCTTCAAATCCACCGAAAGAGTAAATGGCTTCGGGTGGTTTACCAAATGCCTTCTCTGCTCCTAAAGCTTGTCCACCGATAAGTGGAATAAGTGGTGCCCATGTTATTTCTTTTTTGTTCATCCGAAAAAATCCTCAAGTGTTGCAGCTACTTTCTTATCAAATTGCGTTACATCAGGTGCAACATAATCATTATCAATCGCTGTCATAATTTTATTGTTTAAGAATGTACCATCGTAGTATTCAGGTTTGCATATAAGTTTGCGTAATCCTGTAATTACTGATTCGTACTCCTGTTCATTATTTAATAACCTATTCATCCTTTGTTTAAATTCAGCAGGAGTCTTCGGTCTTAAAAAATCTGGTATTGGCAAATGCCCTTGTTCATCATAAGATGGATGCAAGAACGGTATCACACCAGCATGTACCATTTCAATATACTTTGAAGTTACCCAACCTTTAGCGATTGGAATAATAAAAGTAAATTTAACATTATTCATTTTAGCCATTACATCATCAAGATGAATAGATCCTTTGAACCTTGCGTCTGTTTCGGTATTAGGATGTTCCCATTTACCATAGATCTCAACATCATCATGTTCATCTAATACCCAATCCTTTAATAATTTGTATCTTGAAGGTTTAGCTTCGTTTAAGATAACCATAAAAGGAACGTTACGATTTAAGTTGAACTGTTCAGTATGTTGATAGTTAATACAGAAACAAGTTTCCATTCCTGCATATGTTGAAGGCATTGATCTGTCATAACGATCTTGTTCTTTATATGACTTAATACTACTTACCTTATATTCGTAATCGTATTGACCTAAAGATATATTTGGTAAATTGAATATGTCTCTTGATTGATTCATAACATACCGAGGATCGTTTACAATCTCAACATAATCAGGATTCTCTTCGTTAATCCAAATCGCAATTGGTGACGTATAATTCTTTGTCATATCAATCACAGAAGCTTTAAGTGAACGGTCTTTAACTTGTTCAATTTTACCTGGGATTGTAACTGTACCAACTTGACCAACCATTAAAACAGTATAGTCTAATTTCATTGACCTACTCTTAAAGTAATCAATCACATGATTAAAGAAGGCATCATCGTCTTTATTTTTAATACCTTTCCAAATATCAATTACATTATCAAAGGGAAACAACTCCAATGATTCAGACTCATTTAGAGTACTGAAATCAGATCGTCCGATAATGTAGAATTTTTTGTCTGGGTTATTATTTGCGAGTGCAATAAGTACTGTAGACGGCTCGTTGTCTCCACCAATAGGAGAAAAGCGATTCCGCTTAAACTTGACCGATTTACCGATCTTTCCAAATCCAATGTTTTTCATAATATAAAGTTTGCCGTTCTGTTAAATTTATTTATCCGAATTGACCACACGCTGTCTGAGCTCTGACGAACTGAAAGAATGCCTTCTACGATTATAATGAACAGGACATAAACCTTTTCCAGTATGCTCAACATCTTTGTATTCTTCACCAACAATTCGAATGTCAGGATTGATAGTCAAAATCATATCAACTAATTCTTGCTCAGTTGAGAAAGGTATTACCTCGTCTACATATTTACAAGAAGATAACTGTATGTATCTTTCAAATGGAGTCTGAACTGGTGCGTTCTTTGCATCAGGACGATCTACCGTTGGGTCAATCAATAATCCAACAATTAAATAATCGCACAACGTCTTTGCTTCTTGTAACATTACAATATGACCTGCATGAAACAGATCAAACGTTGAACATGTAAAGCCGACTTTGCAGTCAGCTGGTAATTTTTTCCTATCTAGAAACATTTTCTTCCTCAATAATATCCAATAGATCGTTAACACACTGAATGATAAAGTCTTTATCTGGGTGGTACTTATATACTCGAATAACTTCAGCTGCTGTTAGCGTTAACAACTCATACTTATCTATCCAATTGTTATATGCCAACATTGTATTAATAGCAAGATCTTGTGTATGACTATCATAACGATTGATTATTAAACTTGCGATAAACTTTGCTATGTCAAGTTCACGACAACCAAATACATTAGGAATAGGATCAATTAAGTACATACTGTCACTGTCATTAAATAGCATGTTCTTAATACCAAAATCTCCATGACAATAACCATACTCTAATTCAATAGAAGATAGTTTTTCAACGATATCATTAAAAGGTTCAAGGTTAGCACCAGTACAGTGATTTACGATTCTTGCTATATAATCATCAAAGGTTAAAAACTTTGATTCAGTTGGCATATCGCCAAAAGCATCAAGAGCTTCTTGAATCAGCGCCATTGCTTTATGAGGACTCTCTTCGAAAAAATTAGGATCGTTATCAATATAATCCATTGTAATCGTATCACCAACCACTCGATGAATCTCAGGTGTACATACTGCCCAACCGGTTTTCTCATACCAAAGTGCGGCTTCATGAGCGTTTTTAGCTGTCTTGTGAACAAACTTACCGTCGGTGTAAATGTCAGAGCCTGATAGGCCGCCTTCTAATTCACGAATATCAGCAAGTATAAAATCTTCAGGTGTAATACCTTTGTCATCAATATAATATGCTGCGAGTGGTTTGTTAAAACTGAGTGCGTGATACTTAACGTGGTTCTTTAACAACCACGATTCGATTTGAGGACCATACTTATCTGCAGCTTCTTCTCTACTCCTACAAGAAATAGAACCACGAGCTGTATATATGTCAACAGTCCAACCTTGATTATATAGTTCATTACACTTTTCAATTAGAGCAACATTGGGTTTTGCATTATCCCAATCTCTATTCGACGTAAATGCTAAGGTGTCATCAAAGTCAAGAACTATTCTTTTATGCGGTGACATAATTAGTCCTTCTTAAAATAAATGTTTCGAGTTAATCCACCAAAGAGGTAGGTGAAGTATAGGAAGAATGGAACTGCAAGTGCGAGTCGTATTGTATCAGAAGTTGCACCAACCAATTCACCGAGACCGATGAGAGCTGAGATTAATCCAACAATACCTGCCACAGTCAATATGCCAAATCCGAAGTCTTTAAGTGTTTCTTTCATAATATAGTTTCCTTGTTAATATTTACTATTATAACAAATTTTAAGGATGTTGTCAATAGTTTTCTTCAACTTTTTAGTCACCAGTCAAACTCCACGATATACCAACTTCATCAAACATATCTTTTGTTTTGTCAAATGAATCTATCCATCGCTGTGGAACATCTGTTGCATCCATTACAATTCTATTTATGCCGGTCTGAACAATTCCTTTGGCACAGTTAGAACAAACTGGTAATCCATAAACATATAACGTTGCGTCTTTACAAGAGATACCATTAGCAGCTGCATTGTAAATTGCATTCATCTCAGCATGGACAACCAATTCGTACTTAACTTCCCTGTTCTCATATCGCTCAAGACTATCATCAATACCTTTAGGAAAACCATTATAGCCTGTAGCAAGGATACGTTTATCTTTAACAATAATTGCACCAATCTTTTTACTAGGATCTTTCGACCAAGTAGAAATTTCTTTTGCTACGGATAGGAATCGTTTATCCCAAGTCAAATCTATCATGTAACTACCTTATGTTCTGCGCGTACAAGATCTTCAATAAATTCAAAATGTCTTTCGTATACATGAAGATTAGTTGCAGTCCAAATTAGATCACCGCATGGAATACCAAGATCATAAGCAAGTTGGCCTTGAACAAACTTTGCCCAAGCAACGTCATTGTTATAACCAAACACTGCATCGTTAGAACGCATTAGGTAATGGGAAATCAAACAACCATCTCTAATCATAAATGTATTAGAATAGGTACATACGAAATCATTCATACCGTCACGATTGAAATCCGTATGCATAGATGGTCTGTTATATAACATAACTGCACGTCTGCTATTAGGATTGTTTCTCAACTCACGTAACACATTCTTATATTGATGACCGTTTTCCTCAGAGAAAATACACCAACCATAATTAGAATTGATCTTACCTTCATCAGAAGATATATCTTTCCAAATCTGTGGTGTCTCTCCAGGAATATCATCAACATATAAGGATTGAGAATCGTACCATTGCAGTTCGCGTTCAATGTACTTATATGCTGGTGTACGGATTAACCAATCTTCAGTAGCAACAAATGATTCGCCGAGAACTTCAATAGTCTTGGCACCTGTCCTATCAATGACAAAATCTTGTTCAAGATATTTCTCAATAAGGTCGGCTCGGATATCATTTGTACACTTCATTAGATAGATTCCATCAATGCTTCAATATCAGAGACTTCAGCAATTAGATCTGTAACGTTTTGGTTATGGAAAGCTCTTGCGGTTTTACGAAGAATTGATTTTGGGATTTCGCATTCTTCAGCCAAAGCATTAATTGCTTCTTTCTGAAAATCACGTTCTGCTTCCATTCTTGTAAAAGAATTACTCATTTCTTCCATGCAACCACGGATTCGTTTCAAGTCTTCGGGTGAAGATGGTAAAATTATATTGCTCATTATATAGTACTCCTGTTAAATACATTTTTAGTTTGATTCTGACCTTTAATACCTTGACGACAATATGCAACAAAGAAACTTGAATAGTTAATCAAATCTTTTGCTGAATCTTCAAGGGACTCAAAGTTAGGATCGTAATCATCTGACTGCATTGCTTCCATTACTGATTTCATACGTAGCATTTTTGCATGCATAATATCATGAATGGTTATAATTCCGTTAGGATAGTAGTCAGCTTGTTGAACAGTCGAGTTTGGATTTTGATAATCTCTCGACTTTTTCAATTGAAGGTCAACACACTCTTGTAGTATATCGACCGAAACTGGGTTGGTTGGTTTTGTCATATAGACTCCATAATAAAAAATATATTATAACACAATTTGACTGGTTTGTCAATGGTTATTTTAATAACTCTAAGAAATGATCGAATACACCTGGATTATCTCTGCATACTCTTTCGAAGTTTCGTGCCATTGTTTTAAGACCTTTCTTATTGCCTTCTTCTTGGTACTTCTCTACTCTAGCTTTAACCTTTTCGTAGTCAAACTTATCAGCCGGATAGATCTTAGGTTTCCACGTTACAGTAGAATCCTTAGCCATTCCATAATATCTTCCGTCATCAATGTATTTAAATGGTACTGCCATAATTGTTTCTCCATAATTTAATATAGTATATTATATCAAAGATTCTTGATAATGTCAATGGAAACTTCGTATTTTAAGAAAAGATTTGTTGCTGCTACTGATAGGTTATCAGATTCGTTATAGGTTTCAGACCAACGAATGTAGTCTGGTGTATTACCATTTTTGTTTGGAATAAGAAAATGCTCAAAGAAAGCATCGTGGGGAATCATAGATATTCTGTAATCAGAA
>Ga0209712_10003885_pt1 | contig 12049 bp, 10 predicted proteins | sample ArcOceMetagenome_FD_187443 | JGI IMG/M metagenome (GOLD analysis project Ga0209712, IMG submission 187443) | Marine eukaryotic phytoplankton communities from Arctic Ocean - Arctic Ocean - Greenland ARC118M Metagenome (SPAdes) (version 2) | ecosystem: Environmental > Aquatic > Marine > Oceanic...
TGTAGCTTTCAAGCTGCTGCTGAGCCTGACTAGCCTGCTGTATTAGCTGGGCAACTTGACTTACAGCATTTGTTTGGGTCATTTAGACCTCCACATGCATCCGTTTTAAACGGTGTAGTTTTAGTTGAGAAAAAAGAGCCAGCTGCAAAGACAGTATCTAAGCAGCGGCACTAAGCACTGCAGGATTACTATAAATCAGCTAACAGTTCAGTAAGATAAGCTTGTCGTTCAGCCCACATTTTTTTGAGTTCAGCCCTTGTCATAATACGCATTGGCGAACCACCCGCCTTCATTTTTCCAGCCACTTTACCATCTTGGAACATTAAATGAACACGTTCAGCCAGAAATTCTAAAACCTCTGGTGGTGTGCCCTTTCTAGCCATAATGCCACGAAAATTAACACTGGAATCGTCTATATCAATGCCCTGCTCTTTAAATGTTGGCACGTCCGGCAAGAAGTTTTCATCACGTTGATTGTCTGCTACAGCAAGGATTTTAATCCGATCACCTTGGCGATAAGCGTCACTTAAATTGTTGAAGCCAGCCTTTACTTGGCTTCCTAACACCATTTTCAAAGCTGCGACACCACCACCAGGAGCAGGAATATACTTGGTACTAATATTAGCTGCCTTATCGAGCTGTAAACTAGCAATATGATGCCCCACAAAAAGACCTGCTCCACTCACAGTTAGTTTACCAGGATTAGCTTTTGACCAAGCCACAAGGTCTGCAGCAGAATTAAAAGGACTATCAGCAGGCACTATAAGAACAGCTGGGTCTGCACCCCAGTTAGCGATAGGTTCTAAGTTGTTAATGTTGTAAGAGGTATCAAACTTAAGTGATTGAGCAATAAAATGGGGTACATTATACGCTGCAAGTTGATGCCCATCCTTGCTGGCACTGCTGGCATACCAGTTCCAACCTTTTTGGCCACCTGCACCAGGCTTGTTGAATATGACCATTGGCATATTCAGGTATTTTTCATTGCCCGCCATCATAGTAGCAATGCGCGCTTGGAAGTCAGTAGCGCCACCAGGACCATAAGCCACGGCTACCTGAATAGGTGCACTTGGGAATTCATTAGCCAATACTGTTGCGCTGGGCGCAAGCAATATCGAAGTAACTGCCACCGTAATTAGGGACGTTTTTATTGTTTTTATTATCATAGGAGGTGCCTCTTTATTATTGGCCAACTCAGCTTAAGTGAGTGGCGTTTATCTGCACTATTTAGACAACCCAAATAATGCGAATTTTTAAAATAACCCTGGGGTTATGACTCTTAAAGATAAGCTAAAGAGCAAGTAAATAGCCACCATAAAGCTCATGGAGACCCAAAGTATTCTAACGATTTTTTGCTGGTTTATACTGTTAGTGTAGAGCAGAACAATGGCAGTAAACGCTATCCAAGATGCTGAATAAAAGCCTGCAGTTTGCAGCAAAAGCAAGTAGCCCAAGATAACGGCAATGCCTGCCCCAAGGTCAGACCACTCGACTAACCCAGGACCAGATTTTTGTCGGTCCCATGTCCGCAATACATCAATTAATAATAACACTGCAAACAACATCATCAGCACGGCTAGTAAAAATGGGAAGTCATAGGCCTGACTGCCATCTGCAGACATCACCATGCTCATGACTGCTAAAGAGGCCATAACTGCACCCAATGCACCTACACGAGTTCCAGTTATAGAACGCTTGAGTTCTGGCATAACTTTGCGACGCTGCTTTACCTCCACCCATACGCTGTAACCGATAGAGACCAAACAAACAAAAATAAGTACCAGATTGACAGACCCCGTCATAAAATAAGCCAGAGCACCTTCATCTACATCGGCAATCATTTTGCCCATAGAAAAATTATCTTCTGCTATAGGGCCTAGGATAATACCCAGTACAATAGGTGCTGCGCTAAAACCATATTTATTCAGCACATACATCAAACTACCCAACACCAGCATTAATACCACATCAGAATAGCTGTTCTGGATACTGTAGGTACCAAACACGGCCAGCACAGTCACAGCAGCAGCCATGTATTGAGAGGGTACGCGCATAACCCAGTAGCTACTTGTGCGACTCAAGGCTAAACCAATAATCAGCATAAACACTTGTGCCACTAATAAAGAGCCAATAAAGGTCCAAGTGACTTCAGCGTGCACGGTAAATAAGTCTGGGCCTGGAAATAATCCATTAATCAGTAAACCACCTAATAACACCGCTGCCGTTGGACTACCAGGAATACCCAAGGTCAACAGAGGCACCAGAGATGGGCCGACCATAGCGTTATTAGCTGACTCGGCTGCAATCACACCATCAGGCTCACCTTGGCCAAAATTACTTGCATCAGGGCTAAATTTTCGTACTTGATCATAAGCCACAAGTCCCGCGATTTGGCCACCGGCCCCAGGTATAATGCCCACTATAACGCCAGATAAAGTGCCAATTGTTAAGGCTTTCACACGACTCAGGTTATATTTGATTGATAACCATAAAGAGCTATTTTCTGTAGTAAATAGTGTTCCACTTGAGGTTTCTCGACTAGTGACTAACAGTTGGTAGATTTGTGGCACCGCAAATAGCCCAATTAAGGCCACAACAATATGCACGCCCCCTAAGAGGTGTTCGGTAAATACAAAACGTGATTCACCAAATATGGGGCTTATGCCTATAGTGGAAATCCATAAGCCCAGTAGGCCAGAAAATAAACCTTTAACAACCGATTTAGAACCTAATGTGCCGATGACAGTGACGCCCACAATGGCCATCCAAAACATTTCTGAGGGTCCAAACTTGAGTGCTAACTTGGCTAATGGGGGGGTAAAAAATATGAGTACCAGCACACCTATAATGCCACCGACAAAAGAACTGATAAAACAAAAGTGCAAGGCTTGGGTCGCTTTGCCTTTTTTAGCCATTGGGTGGCCATCTAATACAGTTGCAATATTAGCTGGCGCACCTGGAATATTAACGAGTATGCCACTGATGGCACCACCTGCCACAGTCGCAGTATAAACTGCCCCGAGCAGCACCAAGCCTGTTGCTGCATCCATTTGAAAGGTAAAAGGAATCAACAAAGCCACAGCCATAGTTGGACTAAGGCCGGGTAAGGCTCCCAAAATCAAGCCTCCCGCAGTTGCCAGAATTAACACTGTGAGATTGCTAAGACTGAATATGGCGCCAATATAATCAAATAGTTCCACGAATCTTGACCCCTTAAAAATTAGCCATTGACTAACTTAAACTGTTTTTTTGTTATTAACTTTCTGAACTCATACCCCAGCCGAGATACATAGATAATATAACTCATGTACATGAGTCAAGCTTTTATGATAATATTTTTTATCGACTGGCAAGAATCTGTTATCATTTATTCATCAAAAGTAAGACTTAAAGTCGAAATAAAATATGGGTTTTCAAATAGTTAATGATTCAATGGACGAATAAGACCGTGCCTCACACGCCGTTATACAAAGTGGTAGAGAATTTTCTTCAAGAACAGATTGCAGCTGGTGATCTAGCGCCTGGAGATTTAATTCCCTCTGAACCACAACTCGCAGAAAAACTTTCTGTCAGCACAGGCACCGTAAAAAAAGCCATAGAAAACCTAGTTCACCAAAAACTGTTGTACCGACATCAAGGCAAAGGCACTTACGTCTCTCGGATTGATTTTAATAATAGTTTATTTCGCTTTTTTTCTTATGGCACACACTCAGGAAAGCCAGTGCGTATTACTAAGCAAACGCCTGTGAGAGAGATCCGCAAAGGTAGTGACAAGATTTGTCAACGGCTTCAAGTGGCACCAAATACTGATATGGTCTATATCAAACGTGTTGGGTTTCGGGATGATAGACCCGTGTTGGTAGAAAAGTGTTGGTGGGTGGCTGACTTAGTGCGTGGTTTAGAGAAAGAAGACGTTCATATTCCAGATTTACTCTACGCCGTGGTCGTTGACCAATTCAACTTACCCATCGTGCGCTCAGAAGAATCTCTCACTGCAGAAATAGCAGATCAAGATACCGCTGTCCTGCTCAATATAAAGGTCGGTGATCCCCTAGTGGTTTTGCACCGCCTCACTTATAGCAAAAACAACCAACCCGTCGAGTTTAGAATTACCAGAGGGCGGGCAGATAGCTTTAGCTATCGCACAGAAATTCGTTAATCAATAGTCAGTCACCACACCAGATGTCGACCCTACTGGCGTGGTAATTCTGGCTATGAGTGTGGGCTTAGTCTTGCGAGCCAAACTACGCTGGGTTAAACATCCACCCGCACACCACTATAGGCATCAAATAAGACCGCTTTACTGGTATCTACCTGGACATTAATGTGGCCTTTAGTTTGGGCCTCAACACCCGCTTCTGGACTTAGTCGAGCTTGAATTTCAGTACCATTCCACTGACCAAAAGCAATGGTGTCTGGCCCCATAGGTTCAGTCACCTCAACTTGCATGGGTATGTTATGCACTAGCGCACCTTCAGCATAAGGCTTAGGTTCAGTGATCATCTCAGGTCGAATGCCAAGAATAACTGTTTCTAAGCCAGCTGACTTGAGCCGCGCACCATGAGCCACTTGTAGTTCAAATTTCTGACCTTGGCTTTCAATCACTAGCTTATCATCAAGCACCACGCATTCAAGAAAGTTCATTGGGGGAGACCCCATGAAATCAGCCACAAACCGATTAGCTGGATTATTATAAATTTCGTAGGGTGTACCAAATTGCTGTACTTGACCATCTTTCATGACAGCAATGCGGTCGGCTAGTGTCATGGCTTCCACTTGGTCGTGGGTCACATAGACAATAGTGGTGCGCAAGCGCTTGTGTAACTTCTTTATTTCCGTGCGCATCTCTACCCGTAACTTAGCATCTAAGTTAGATAAAGGTTCATCAAACAAAAACACTCTTGGGCTTCGGGCTAAAGCGCGACCCATAGCCACACGTTGGCGCTGGCCGCCTGAAAGTTGGCTAGGCTTGCGGTCCAAAAGATGTTCAATTTGTAATAATTGTGCCACTTCTGCAACCGTTTTCTCAATCTCAGCTTTGGGCACCTTGCGCATTTCCAGGCCAAAGCTAATATTACGCGACACACTCATGGTGGGGTAAAGTGCGTAAGACTGAAACACCATGGCAATGTCACGTTCTTTAGGACTGAGGGATGTAACATTGGCTCCATCAATCAAAATGTCGCCGCTGGTCACTTCTTCTAGGCCTGCAATGCTGTTCATTAGGGTGGATTTACCACAGCCAGATGGACCCACAAGAATGAGAAATTCACCATCTTTAATGTCTAGGTCAATGCCCTTTAGTACTTGTGTGTCACCAAAAGATTTAGTGAGTTGTTGAATTTGTATGGAACCCATAACGGTTTCTTTTCCTTTGTCTTAATCTTTTTATTAGCCTTTGACGGCACCCGCGGTTAAACCGCGTACAAAATATTTACCAGCCACTAAGTACACCACTAAAGTGGGTAAGGCCGCGATCACGGCAGCAGCCATGTCGACGTTGTATTCTTTGCCACCCATGGTGGTATTGACCAGGTTGTTCAGCGCCACAGTAATGGGCTGGGTGCCCGGGCCTGAATACACCACTCCAAAGAGGAAATCATTCCAAATTTGAGTAAATTGCCAAATCACGCTAACCACAACAATTGGGGTAGAGAGAGGCAGAAACACATGCCTAAATATGGCAAAAAAGCCCGCACCATCTAATCGTGCTGCACGCACTAGTTCAGAGGGGATACCCACATAGTAGTTACGGAAGAACAAAGTCGTAAAAGCCAAACCATAGATAACGTGCACCAACACCAAACCCGGTACGGTATTAGCTAAACCTAGCCAAGCCAAGAGTTTTGCCATGGGCAATAAAATAACCTGAAAAGGAATAAAGCAACCAAACAATAAGGCTCCAAAGAGGAAATTGCTGCCTTTAAAGCGCCATTGGGACAGCACATATCCATTTAGGGCGCCAATGACCGTAGAAATAAACACAGCTGGCAGCACAATGCGCATACTATTCCAAAAATACGGTGCGAGACCAAAACAGTCACCACCCGTGCAAGCACTGCTCCACGCTTTAGACCACGCACTGCCATTCAGCGCCTCTGGAAGAGCCAAAATATTACCATTACGAATTTCTTCAATACCTTTGAAAGACGTGGTCAGCATCACGTACAAGGGACCTAGGTAAACCAATGCAAAAAACAATAACAACGCAATGAATAGCGCTTTGTATAGTTTGTGAGAAGTTGTTGAGGCACTCATGATTTTTTAACCCGCAACTCAGAGTAAAGATAAGGCACGATGATCGCCATGACACCTGCTAGCATAACCATGGCACTAGCCGCACCAAGACCCATTTGTGCACGACTAAAAGCGTGCGTGTACATAAAGGTCGCAGGCAAATCAGAAGCATATCCAGGACCACCGCCAGTGAGAGACTGGACTAAGTCGAAGCTCTTAATGGCAATATGACTTAAAATAACCACAGAGCCAAAAAACACCGGCTGCATGATGGGCAAGATAATGTGCCAGTAAGTGCGGACGGTAGAGGCACCATCCATTTGCGCAGCTTTAATGAGGCTGTCATCAACGCCTCGCAGACCCGCCAAAAACATGGCCATAACAAATCCACTCGACTGCCAAACAGCAGCAATCACAATGGTGTAAATTGCCATATCAGGTTCAACTAGCCAACGAAATTCAAATTCAGTAAAACCAAGGTCACGCACCATTTTTTCGATGCCTAAACCCGGATTAAGAATCCATTTCCATGCCGTACCTGTGACGATGAAGGACACGGCCATGGGGTAAAGATAGATGGTGCGTAAGGCGCCATCGTTGCGAATATTGCGATCTAGTAAAATCGCCAACATGAGCCCAAGTATTAGGGCAATAATAATAAATAGCAGAGTAAATACAAAGAGGTTATCCAGTGCAACGTGCCAGCGTGGGTTAGCAAATAAGCGCTCGTACTGCTCCCAACCGACAAAGTCCCACTGAGGTAGCATGCGACTTTTAGTGAAGGATAAGACCGCAGTCCAGCCGATGAAACCATACATACACACCAACATAACAATGGCTGTAGGAGCCATGATTAGTTTGGGCAATTGTTTTTCGAGATAATCGAACATGAGTTAGCTCAATAATATTTTAGAAATGTGCCATTGCAAGGTTTGGACTATCTTGGAGAAGGTCCAGGGAAAGCAGCAATCCATCACACTAAGTTTTGGATCACTGCACTAACCTCACAATGACTAGACCATAGATTACGGCATTGAGCTCGTAATAACTACGATTGGCGGTTACTTAGCAGCAGCAATCGCTGCTACAAGCTGAGCTACACCTTGGTCGGCAGTGTCATCAGAGTTGAAGAACTGCGTGGCAGAGTCAGAAATTGCGCCAGAAATCGCACCAGAAACAGCCATACCATGGGCAAAGCTTGGCACTAGACCACCAGTGGCAGAACTAGAAACAAATGCGTCCATAGAGTCGTGAGCACAAGAGTCAAACTCGGTACGAGCCATGCCTAAACGTGCAGGGATTGAACCTTTGTTAAGGTTAAATACACGCTGGAAATCATTACTTAAGATTTCTTTAGCCATTACTTTTTGAGCCTTTGTGTTTTCGGCATCGCTTTGGTTAAAGAAAGCAAATGAGTCAACGTTAAAGGTATAAGCACCAGAAGTACCTGGAGCAGCTACACAAACGTAGTCAGTACCAGCATTCATACCAGCAACCTTAAACTCGCCTTTTGCCCAGTCACCCATAATCTGCATACCAGCTTCACCCTTAATGACCATAGAGGTCGCTAAGTTCCAGTCACGGCCTGGAGAGTTGATATCGATAAATTGGCGCAGCTTACCAAAGGTCTCAAATACTTCTTTGGTGGTTGCACTGTTAAGGGCATCCATATCTGTCTGTACGAAGGCTTTGTTGTAGTAATCAGCACCGCCAACACCTAGAACCACAGCTTCAAATATAGTGGCATCCTGCCACGCCTGGCCACCATGGGCTAGGGCAATGTAGCCTGCATCTTGTACTTTTTTAGCTTGTACCATAAAGTCATCCCATGTAGTTGGGATAGTGGCACCAGCTTTGCGGAATACTTCTGGGTTGGCCCACAACCAGTTAACACGATGCACGTTTACTGGTGCTGCGACGTATTCACCTTTGTACTTCATTACGTCAGACACGACTTCTGGTAAAATTTCGTCCCAGTTGTTAGCTTTTGCAACGTCATCAATGCTAGACAAGAAACCTAGCTCACCCCAGTCTTGGATATCTGGACCTTTAATTTGAGCAGCTGTAGGCGGATTACCAGAAATAGCACGGGATTTTAATACCGTCATGGCACTTTCACCACCACCACCAGCAACAGCAAAATCAACCCAGTCAACACCAGACCCAGCCAATTGTTGTTTTAAAAAGTCAACACTTTTGGCTTCACCACCACTGGTCCACCAATGCAATACTTCTACTTCGCCGGCTTGCGCACTTGGTGCAATAGCCATCATAGTGGCAAGAGCCAAACCTGTTAATTTAGTCTTCATGGAAGTTCCTCATTAAATTTATTGTTCTATTATCCGGCATTCAAAGCCCGGTGGAAGGATTGTATAGAGGATAAAGTGTCACAACGTGGTGAAGTGTGACGAAGAGTTACAAAGGGAAATAAACCTCAACCATCAGGCCACCACCGCGGCGATCCTTTAGTTCTAACTCACCCCCATGCAGATTTGCAATGCTGCGTGCAATCCCCAAGCCTAGACCCACATGATCGTCGTTAGGTTTTTCATCGATGCGATAATAAGGTTCAAAAACGCGAGCTTTGTCAGCATCACTCAAACCAGGGCCAGGATCTAAAATACGCACGACCGTACCTTGGGCATCAGCGAGCGCAACAATACTCACAGCTCGGCCATAAGCGAGCGCATTGTCAATCAAATTACTAAACAAGCGTTGTAAAGCCATACTCCGTCCATCGATCACCAAACCTGGCTGCACATCTATATCAATAGGTAAGCCATAAATTTGGTTATTAGTAGCTAGTTTGAGTAATAATTGACTTAAATCGATGCGCTGAGCATTTTCATGAATGGCATCGTCCTTCATCATTTGCAGACTGCCCTTCACCATTGTTTCTAGATTCTCTAAGTCACCAATTAGGGCCTGCTTTTGATCAACATCAGAAATCATTTCAGCGCGCAAACGGGCGCGGGTCAATGGCGTTTTAAGGTCATGTGAAATAGCTGCAAAGAGTCGTTCTCGGTCTCCTGTAAACTTTTGAATGCGCCCCACCATGGTATTAAAGGCGCGAATGGTAGCCACCATTTCACTGGAGCCTTTTTCTCGCATATGGCGGGGATTCCGTCCCTTGCCAATGGCCTCTGCTTGTCTGGCTAACAAGCGCAGAGGTCTCACTACCCAGCGCACAAGCAGCAGGGTTAGGAGCAATACCGTTAACGAAACTAAACTAATACTGAGCACGCGCTCACTGGTTAGCCAAGTGACACCGCTAAGCATCTGCCCCCCAGGAATAACTGCCGCTAGATAAATCCACTCGTCAGCCACAGGCAACTGCACCACGGCCACAGGACTGGCATCACTGGGTTGTATGAGGGCAAAGCGTTTCCATTTAAGGGGTAAATCAACCATGAGGTTGGATCCAGAGAGTATCTTTAAATCGTCAAAATCAACAAATTGAATATCCAGCCCTTTGACCTGCCCCATTTGCGCAACGATACTGCTGCTTAATTGTGCCCGAACTAGTTGGGAAAAATCTGTCTGTGAAATTGTTTGCAATGCAATATGTTGCTTGTTGACTGAGACAAAAAATCGAGTACCACCCATATCACGTAATTGATCCAACACGATATGACGGTATTGATCAGGTAACTTTTTAAAAAACTGCACCGTTTGACCAATGCGCGAACCCATGGTTTGTGAGACATTGATCAAGCGATTATGTTCTGTGGTTTTTAACTGAGAAACCCACAACCAAGTGCCAAACACCTGCGCAATTAAAATACCTAAAAATAGCACAATGGTGACTCGTGCCATGATTGAATTAGGGATGATCTGGTTCCAAAGGCGGGTTAAAATGTTCACCCAAGCACCAACACATAACCCTTACCGCGCACGCTTTGAATGCTATCTTCGGCCACCAGATTGAGCTTATTGCGTAACCGGCTAATGCTTGTGTCTATTGAACGATCAAATGGTTGTGCATTGCGACCATGAAGCACTTGGCAAATGGCATCACGACTTAGTACCTCACCTTGGTGCTGGTACAACAAGCTAAGCAAATCAAATTCTGCTCCGGTCAGTGAAAGCACCGTGCCCGAAAAAGTAGCACTGCGCTTAAGGCTATCTATTTGCAGCTTGGGTTGCTTTGATTCGATATCTTGGTCATGATTTTGACCCTGCACTCGCCGCAATAAGGCCTTAATTCGAGCGAGTAATTCACGTGGGTTAAAGGGTTTGCCCATATAATCGTCGGCGCCTAGCTCTAAGCCTAAAATGCGATCTAAATCATCACTGGCCGCAGTAAGCATGATGACCGGCAAACTGGAGGTCTGACGCAAATTTCGACACACATCAAGCCCATCCATGCCTGGCAAGCCAATATCGAGCACAGCTAGGTCAAAATGTGTCATATCTGCTTGTAGAAAACTCTCTCCGTCAGCAAAACCTACGACCTCAAAACCCTGTTGGCTAAGGTACTGGCTTATTAGCTGGCGAATTTCTTCGTCATCGTCAATCAGCGCTAAAGTTTGCATCATTAAATAGAATCACAAAAAGTTTAAAAAAATTGAAAGCAGGCTAAACAGATTTCAGGATAATCACACCGCCATTACTAATATCATGATAATAAAGCAATAGGCAAACTTTTGCTTATCCAATACCTCATTTTTAACTGATGTTAGTGCGCATTAAAAAACCCTTGTATTGAAGCTATAATCTGCTTCAGTGCTTCATCATCGATGTCCATATGCAAGACAACACGTGTATTGTGCCCTGTCACAGTGAGGGCAATACCTTGCAGCGCCAAATGATCAGCTAAAGCAGGCATCTGTACAGATTGCAAAAACAACATATTGGTTTGCACTCTAGACCTATCAAAATGCAACCCTTTTATACCTTCAAGTGCGCTGGCAAGCTCTTGAGTGCGGCGATGATCCTGCGCTAAACGGTCTAAATTATGCTGCAAAGCAAACCTTCCTGCTGCCGCAATAATGCCTGCTTGACGCATACCTCCGCCCAACATCTTACGCAGCCGCCGAGCTCTTTCGATAATCACCTGAGAACCGACTAACACCGACCCCAGTGGCGCACCTAAACCTTTCGACAAGCACACAGAAACCGTGTCTATAGACTGCACTAAGCGTGCTGGAGGTAGGTTTTGAGCTACCGCCGCATTCATTAATCTAGCGCCGTCCATATGGGTGGAAAGGCCATGATACTGAGCACGTTCTACCAAAGCATCAATATGGCTTTGCTCCTGAATACAGCCTGATACCGTATTTTCTAGACACAACAAGCGCGTTATTGGCTGGTGGTAGTCGTTTGGCTTCACAGCTGCACTGAGTTGTTCAAGATCAAAACGGCCATAGAGATCCGTGGTGAGTGCATGCATAGCCACACTGCCTAACACGGCGACTCCCGCGGCTTCATCACAATGAATATGGTACTGCTCTCCCACCAAAGCCTCTTCTCCCCTTTGGCAATGAGCCAGCACTGAAGCCAGATTACTCATGGTGCCACTGGGTAGAAATAAGCCTGCTTGCTTACCCAATAGTTCAGCAGCCTCATGCTCAAGGGCATTAACATTAGGGTCATCTCCATAAACATCATCTCCCACTTGGGCAGCAGCCATCACTTGGCGCATAGCTTGGCTTGGCCGAGTCACGGTATCACTGCGCAGATCAATGGTGATTGGGACCACTGGTGATGTGGTAGAAGGATTTATAGACGGATCTAAGGACGGATAGTGAGACGCCATAAAGTAAACCTATTTTTCTAATATACGAGTGTTGACGAGTTAAAGCTTATAATA
>Ga0209712_10003888_pt1 | contig 12046 bp, 11 predicted proteins | sample ArcOceMetagenome_FD_187443 | JGI IMG/M metagenome (GOLD analysis project Ga0209712, IMG submission 187443) | Marine eukaryotic phytoplankton communities from Arctic Ocean - Arctic Ocean - Greenland ARC118M Metagenome (SPAdes) (version 2) | ecosystem: Environmental > Aquatic > Marine > Oceanic...
ATTGCTCAATTTCATTGTATTCTTTGGACAAAAAGTGCATGCCAAGCGTCAGCTTAATCCAGCCTTGACCTGTAGACAGGCAGCGATTAAAGTACTATCAGAACGAGAAGAACCACATTTTGATATAGAAGGTGTCAGTTTGGTTCGGAACTATCATCTTAATGACAACAGTGATGGTAGTGAGGAGTTGTATGAGTTTGACGGTGCGGATGATATAATTGTAGAAGAAACGGGTGGAAACGTTGGACACGATATGGGCGATGGTTCGGAGGGCAACAGTCCTTCTGCTTCTATAGATGATGTGAAAAAAAATCAGCAGACTTCGGCATCAAGCTCACCTAATAAGGAAGCGGAGATCAGTGAGCAGACTCCGGCATCAAGCTCACTTAAGGAAGAGGATATCAGTTATGGATCTTCTAACTTGCACAGCCTTTATAATATTACTGTGGAAGGCATTGATCGTGTTTCGAATTCGATGTCCAACTTTTCTAGCAGGGTGTCATGGAACTCTTCACCTGTGAATTCATCGCAGATCTACGTTGATGAATTCGCTGCGGAGGGCACTGATTGATTTTCTGCGAGTTCGATGCCCAAGGTGTCTAGGAGAGTGACATGGAACTCTTCACCGGTCGACGACAAAGAATCCAACAGGTTTAGATCTTGAAACTCCCACATCATATTAATAACCAGGTAATCATTTGGGTTTGAAGCGAATTTGAAAAAATCTTATAAACTTTAAAAATTGAACATCTCAACCCACACGTATGTCAAATAATCAGAGTCCGTTATTTCTTGACAATGAAATCGCACAAACTGTGAGAAGAAGAGAGCTTCGTGAGCGTTCAAAAGAGGAACACGAATGGGTGAGCATAGACTGTAAGCTGCGTCCAGAAATCTATGATGCTGGATTCAAACCTCTATTTAATTTGTGTCTCAATCAAGATGAGCTACATCGATTGCTAAAAGTTCCGAAGAAACTTCAACATGCACTTGGTTTCGTCAAAAACAATCGCGAGCTCAAGGCGCACTCGTTGCTACATAAGTTTTACAGAGTGAAAAATGAAGATGAAGAGAATATATGGTGCTGTGAATCTAACGAAGCAATTGAAGAAGATCTTGGGCTCGCTGACATTGCATCGATTGGGAAAAGGCTTGCCACACGACAAGATTTGAATGAACTCGTCGAAGATGAGTCAATCAAACTATCTAAAGATTTTGGCTTGGAGGACAAAGGGATTTTTAGGGGAGGTTGTGTTGTTTGCGATTGGAATCAATTAGAAAACCTCTACTCTCCGATATCAATCCACAATTCTTATGTCGTAATGAAAGAAAGTGTGCGCATATTGGAGAGGGCCTCGTGCATTATTGGTGCAAAAGAAAGACATAATTACTCATTTGCTATTCAAAATGATCATTCGAGAAAACTCGCTGCTTTGACGATTAGTATCATTTTCCAGGGCACATTTGTTGGTGACGAGTACGAACCGGGGTATCTTTCTGCGTCGCTGTGTAGTATTGGTAAGAACCAAGAAAGAGCGTCTGTTGGAGATGCAAATCATTCCCTTCAAGCTTTAAATTGCAATAAAAATCTTGGAAGATTGGTAATTGAGCATGAACCAGGTTTCGAAGTTGATTATGTGGAATTTGAAGTCATCATTGTAGGATTTTCCCAATGCCGATACAGTATAGCAGTGTCAGGAAAGGTTATGGTTCCCATCAAAGACTACTTCGTAAATGAACTGCACATTCTTTTCTTAAATCAGCAAAAGGTTTCACGGTATCATCAAAATATTGATGATATTAATCTTGATATCCGGATCATGCACAGAAAGGTGAGTCTTCTCCAACATCTTTGCGATAACATGGAACAGAACAGGCTTGAGGTCAAAAATGCAATCGATGCGGCTGAATATAAGTTGGAAAACGACGATTTGGCCATTGGACTCAATAGTGGCAGCTCAGAAGGAGAACGTGTATCTTACTTCGAGCAACGTAAACTCATCAAGGTGAGGAGCGAACCCATTTTTATGCACAACGATAATAGTCCATACCTAACACCGCATTTAGGATCTCGAAAGAAACTTTGCCCTGTGTTGTAGAATTATAATGACGCGGAAGGAGCTCAAGAATGATGCTGTAGGGGTGATAAATGATCGAAAGAAAGAAAAGAAGATGCACGAAAACAATATCGAGAATCTAATGGAATGCATTGGACAGCTTAGGAGGACTCTTTCTGTTGCTTACGAAAAATGTTGTGATGCAAATCTTGCTTCGTTCTCCAAATCTGTATTAAAAGATTCCAGGAAGGATCAATGTTTTAAACATTCTGAGAGATTGGATTCTCGATTCTGTGCAAAGTCCCACGACGTTTCGTTTGTCCAGCGTAGCCGGACATGTCTAAGAGAAATGGATAGAGTTGAGGGTGAAGAAAACACAATGGTAGAAAGTTACTTGCTTCACGAATTACCTCAATTGTTTCCAAAAGGTGCCCTCCTTATCGAGCTGAATAGACAACTGGATAATATGGTAGATGAGTTGATCCAACATGAAGAACAAAAACACTCCCTCTTATTAAAAAGGCCCGTGGCATTCGATGAGGATGACATTTCTGTGGATTCCTTTGAATCTGTACCCCGTATTGAAGAGATCGTCCTCGAGAACGATGATGAAGGCATAGATGTCGACGAAAAAAACTGCTTTGCATGTGGCACTCAATTTTGCCGCTGGATAAGTTCCATTCAATACCCACAGTTGTTATCCAGACGGGAGAAATTGACTCATTTGATACTCGACATTAAAAGACAACGCCATGAGAGTCTCTCAAATGTAAAAGCATTTGGTTCAGTTGCCGGCCGAAAGGAGGCTGTCTTCTTTCAGACTGACGAAACTCTAAGATTGCTTCACGATGCAACACTTGACGCAGACCATATAGATGATGAACTACAACTTCATCGAGTAGACAAAGAATTACATGATGCATACAATAGTAAAAAGGACAAATACATTGTAACACGAGCATTACATAAGTATGAGTGCATGATGGACACTAATGATGCAATCTGTGCATTAGAACGAGAGCAAGAACGCCTTGTAGCAAAACTTACTGCAAAGGAAGTGATAAGCGATGTATTGAATTGGTAAGATTGCTATTCAGTACGTGTACAATTTAATGCATTTATTGTATTATAATGTTTATACTTATCCCCGAATTCATTCCACACCAATGCGATAGGATGGATCGTGGTTGGTATTTTGGTCAGCCATCGTCTAGTGGAAAGAAGGTTTACACTAGATCTACAAATGTAGACATTCCCAGTGGACCTTCTCAACAAGAACAAATACAGACGATTCATGGTCAAAGCTGCAAGGAATTTACTAGAAAAGAGGCCACAGCACGAACTGCACTAAACTCTCAGATATTGGATAGAACTGAACGAAGTGTTAAAATGTGTTTGTTCTCTTTGACAATGAGGTATTTTCAAGCGTACAATTCGTTCAAGAAACAAAAACCAATTCTTTCTGGCGATTATGATCTGATCAGAGGGTCCAAACAGCTTACTCTGTCACTCGAACGTTTGGCAATAGAAAAAGAAGAACTTTGTGCAAGGAAAAGAGATGAAGCCTTGAAGAAAGCAAATGAAGCAGCTCGGAGAGGCGCCAGCAGAATTCAACAAAGGAGAGAATATGAATTATCTACAAAGGTCAGCTCAAAGACTTTGCACGCTATTTGATTTGTATTGCGTTGACGGGTGACCACGTTTACTAACGTCACCTTCACCACATTCAACATCCGTAATTCTTCGAATGTGTTTCAACAGGTTGAAAAGGCAAACGCTATTCATGACAAGATGACCTTAAGAAATGTGTCATCAGTCATTATTCAGAAACATTATAGAGGTCACTTGAGTAGAAATGCTGCATCAAGATGGAAATTTGAGATTGAAAGCGCCAGAGCGTGGAATGCTCTATGTCAAGCTAGCGCGATTGCAATATCTCGGTACTGGCGTGGATACTCAGGTCGAATTCGTGCTGAGAAGCTGACAATTGATTTAACAAATTATATTATCGAGCTCAGAAGAGCTGAGGCCGAGTTTGAGGATGATGAATATTGGGAGTCGTTACATTTTGGGAAACAGAGGCGAGATAGATACAGTCGGAGACAAAAGAAGCTAGGGACGCTTGAAGAGTGAATTATGTATGTTACCAGTTTGAAGTTGTGATAAAAACGACGGAATCCATGAAAATCCTTCTCTCGATTTCCCTGTTCTCTATGTGTACCCGGTATCACTGTATTTCATCTATTTATATTAGTACCCGCTTACTTGTTGAGCATTTGACTCTTCACGCAGATAAATTCCTTCAATTTATAAAAAGTACAAGTGCGTGCATTCGTTGAAATAAAGTAGATTTAGAGTTCAGGAGGGTTGGCATTGTATAAAAGTTACGGGTACTCTTCCTTGGTTACCTTGATCTTTTACCCGTAGCCTGGAGTACGTGTACAGACATAACCAATAGGCAAATCAATTGTTTCACCATCATATTCAGTTGCGGCAAAAATGGATCTATCAATTGTTCCGTTGCTCGAGATGATTTTGGTGGCTCTTTGTAGTCATGGATGTAATAAACAAGACAAAGTATGGTACACGTACGAACGATGGTCTGTTTGTTTGAACCTGGCAAATTAGGGTCATAGCCAACAGGCACAGCCGCAAAATCAATTCATCGATGCTGGTACCACCAGTACGTGTAATTGTCATGGAATTCGTATCAGCTGTTGAATGTTCGGCAATCGTAAAAGTACGGACACGAGTATTTCGCTCATTTCTATTGCTAGATTCCAAAATAGATCTCTTTACTTTATTATTTCCCTTCTTAGCAATTCGGATGGCATGGCACATCGGCAACCCTCATTGCAGTTCCATCCCTTCATCTCTGGATGTGATGCTTCTAGAATAATGATTGTATTGACTCTCGTTTTCTTTCCATTTATTGTAGTGTAGGTCTATCCGTGCCAACCGACACAGTCATTCCAAAAGTAGACAAGGCAATTTCTAGCTTTTCTTTGGAGAGAGTACTGTAGATTTGCCGAAAGTCTCATCAATCTTGAGACAGCCTTTGGCAACGAGCAAAGCGTCAAAATCATCATTATTGGAGACACTTTTGATCAATGTATCAACCTTTTCAGGATTCAACACTGAAGTAACTGGTTCCAATTGTTCATACAGTACCCTTCGACAGATCTAACTAGGAACTTTGTGTTGAGTGGCAATATGAGTAGAAGGCCCCATAGCGCCTGAGGGGGGTCATGGTCGGGTCTGCTGCGCTGGTAGTGGTTTCTCGGGCATCCATCATCCATCCATGGTGACGAGAAAACCCGCAATGACTTTTGCTAAGGAACCTACACCCCCTGGTGTATACGATACTCCTGAGTTATGACTGGAATGACCCCCTTGAACAGGTACATAGCCCTTGACTCCCTATCAGGCCTGAATTCCCTTCGCAATTCGATCATGGCTGAACACACTCTTGGGATCAGATCATTACACCGTGTTTACTCCAGGTATTTCTCCATTCCCTTGGAGACTCTTCTTCAACGACCAACGGACCAATAAAAACTTTGGTTCTTTGTCATCCGGTCTGGACGTGAAGCAAGTCGCGCCAGCACCCCTGACACCTTTTCAACAAATGCTGCACTGCTGCACTGCGCAACTGGGTCGGCCTCCCACCCATCCAAACGCAACATTTCTTCTCTCTATCTTTTCATACTTCCATCTAGGAGTCGGCTGTGGGCCCTCCTAGCTTGGATTCTAGTATTATACTCGACCCACGCAGGTGAATTTATTCTGCGTAATTAGTACCCTGTCAGATGGGCGAGTGGGACTTCTTACATAAATCCTTATGGACGTGCGACTTTACCTTTCTCCCTCATCGGAGTTTTCATGTATTTAAAAGTTATTGTAATTTGAGTTATTGTAAGAATGTGATGCAATCACTGCTGAGAAAGGGATCGATTAAAAAATAGTTGTCATTTTCATCCAAATTACAGTATTAGCCACAATTTGCTTTGAGGAAAATCTTTCGTTTTCTTTGGAGGTGGAAAAATAACAGCGCGTAGAGCAGTGGATGAATCAATCCGTGTCCCAAGAACAATATGCTGATGAATTATCGTACGAGGAATGTCAATCACTATGGCTCTGCTGTCTAGTGATTGTGGACTACAGAGGAGGGATCGGGGTAGCGTTTAGTTTGCGATTGAGACAAGATTGAGATGGTAATTATGTTCGTCGTTCGTTTTGATGTTTTGGTCTTGGTGGCAGGTTTTCGAATCAATGAAAGCGTGACTGACTGACTCACTCTACAGGATAGGATAGGAGGGGCTGATGGATGAGACTCGACCCCCAATTTTGCACCCCATCAAAAACGTCCGAGATGATGACGAAGAAGATGACTGGAATAATGAGACACTTTCCACTACACAAACTCGCGAAAGTGGCAGTTAGTGCAGCACATCAGCACGTAATCATATTGATCACCACACCCTCCCTTCAGAATCCATGAACGGTTTACTCCGGTACGCTCGGCAAACAGCATTGCTCGCAACAACATCTGTTGCGGGATTGTCTGTTTACAAACATGGGCACGAATATGTAGTCGATAAAAAGGAGAAAGACCATTCGTCAACAACCTCATACAACAGTGCGAATGTGTCTTTTCCTTCAAGTACGCGTACTTCCTGCGAACCATGTAAAACCAATGCGTCCTCTAAAGGAGAAGTACATGTACGTGTACCATCTTCAAAACCAGGAACAAAACTACTGTTTCTCGGGAGTGGATCCAGCAGTGGCTGCCCAAAACCAGTCTGTGCCATCACCTTTCCTGAATCCAATGAACTCAGGAACAAGAATCCAATGGTCAAACTTCAAAAGGATTTAGAAGCCAAATGCAAGATATCTAGGATTGCAAACGTTGGTGATCCAAGATTCAACAAGAATTATAGGAATAATCCATCTCTACTCATATCTCATCGGAATAACGACAGCGACGTTTCTGTTTCTGACCAGGATAATAGTGCACATGAACATGAGAAGGAACTAAAAAATGTAATCATTGATGTTGGCAAAACATTTCGCGAGGGGGCTCTTCGGTGGATGCCTCATCATGGAATTTACCACTTGGATTCTATAGTTTTGACACACGAACATGCGGATGCTTTTCTCGGGCTAGACGATTTGCGAGGATTCCAAATCGCCCGCCATATGATTTCCTCTGATGGAACAACAAGCGGCGTCCCAAATATGTCCCTGCCTGTTTATCTTTCACCAAAATGTTTTGAAACTATTAAACAGGCGTTTGGCTACCTTGTCCCAAAAGAGTTGACAGAACAAGTAAAGAGTATCAATACGAAAAAGGGCGGACCAAAAGTTGTGAGGCATGTTGCAGCGTTAGATTTTCAGAAAGTGCAACACTTCAAACCATTTTTTGCTGCCGGCTTAAAGATGATCCCTTTGCCAGTGATACATGGCGAAGATTTCATTTGTAATGGCTATGCATTCTCAGTCAAGGGTGATATGGGGAGGACCGTGAATGTCCTTTATCTATCAGATATCAGTCGTATGCTTCCTGAAACGGAACAATTCATTTTGGAAAAACTACCACCTACAGATATTCTAGTAGTCGACTCCTTGTTGTATGAAAGAGATCATTCGGTGCATTACTCATTGGATCAAGCTTTGGACTTAGTGGAACGATTAGGGCCGAAAAAGACATATCTTGTGGGTATGAATTGCGATGACTTTCCAGAACACGACGAAGCTAACATTGTCATCAGGAGTAGGAATCCAACAGTTGAATTAGCTCACGATGGGCTTGTCGTTGAGTTGTAATGTAAAATCAATTATATTGTGGTATTAATAATAATAGTACTATAAGTTTAAAATTCAGCATTTCCAGCCCAGCGAGGGAAAGGAATTACATCTCGAATGTTGTCGAGTCCAGTGATGAAAAGAATAAGACGTTCAAATCCAAGACCAAATCCTGAATGAGGAACAGTTCCGTACTTGCGCAAGTCAATATACCACCACACAGCCTTAGGATCCAGACCCATTTCAATGCATCTCTCTACGAGAACGTCCTTTCTATGTTCTCTCTGCGAACCACCAATGATTTCTCCAATCTTTGGAACGAGAATATCAGCGGCTGAAACAGTCTTGCCATCTTCATCCAATTTCATGTAGAAAGCCTTGATCTCCTTAGGATAATTGGTAAGTACAACAGGTTTCTTGAAGACCTGTTCACAAAGATACCGTTCGTGTTCAGAGGGAAGGTCAATACCCCATTCAGGCTTCACCTCAAATTCAACACCGTCTGCATAAGCCTTCTCGAGGATAACGATGGCCTCGGTATATGTTAGGCGCTGTTATGAAAAGTGTAGGTAACGACTGAAAGTTAGATAATGATGAAAAGTACAAATTGTCAAGACAAGCGGGCATTCTAAAAAAGATCGCTCCGAGTAGGTATCTAGTCTACTTTCATCGTTGCTCAAACATGGTTTGTTCAGAGAGATTCCCATTGATGTTAAAGGTCGTCACTGCGATCATCTTAGTAGAAAGAAGCCACTGAATCACGTACCTTGAATGGATTGTCAAGAACGTTCTTGAGTCTATCCCGCAAACCTGCCTCTCCAAATGGACTATTCTCAAAGAATTCCAAATCCTCAGCACACATTTCCAAAGCATACTCTACACAATACTTCAGATAATCCTCAGCAAGGTTAATATCATCCTCAAGATCAGCAAAAGCAATCTCTGGCTCAATCATCCAAAACTCGGAAAGATGACGTGTAGTGTGCGAGTTCTCTGCACGGAAGGTAGGTCCAAAAGTGTACACATCCGAAAGTGCGCATGCATGGGTTTCCACATTAAGCTGTCCAGAAACAGTCAAGTTTCCTCGTTTACCAAAGAAATCGCTTGTATAGTCTACAGCACCTGGAATCTTAACATCTTCGGGCTTGTTACTCTCTTCAGGCTTACCCTTGGCAGCCTTCTTTGCCATTCTCTTTAGCTCCTTCTTGGAAAGCTCCTTCACCTCCTTCACTTCTTCCACATAGACAGGAACCTCGACACCGGTTTTGTGAGGATCAGCTCCCAACATAGTCGTGACACCAAATTGTTCTCCAGCACCTTCACAATCTGCACAGGTAACGATAGGAGTATGAATGTACAAAAATCCATGATCGTGGAAAAACTTGTGAGTCGCAAAGGCCATAGCATGACGAACACGCATAGCAGCAGCGTGAAGACTAGTCCTGGGACGAAGATGAGCATTCTCACGTAAATGCTCGAGGGAATGTCCCTTCTTCGAAATAGGATAAAGCATACCTCCCACAGTCTCAGCCTTGGCATCTCCTCCATAAACGGCACCTAGTAATTTGGCATTGGTGACCTTTAACTCCACAGCCTGTCCATCAGAAGGACTCTCGACGATGGTTCCAGTCAGTTGGAACGAAGATCCAGTTCCACCCGATTTCTTGGATTCCTCAAATCCTTCAGTGGCCGAAGCTTCACATAAACATTGGATGGAAGTACCGCATGATCCGTCGTTAAGTTCAAGGAAAAGGAGTTTTCCACCTGCCTTTCGTACGGTACGAGTCCATCCTGCTACAGTAACAGTTTGTCCAATGTACGCAGGGTTGTTGAGAACCTCTTTGATACGAATACGGTTGCGTTTGTACAGCTTATTCCTCACGGGAGGTGCTACTCCGTGTAAGGTGACTCCTGCACTGCTGGCAACAGGGGCCGCTGCAGCAGCAGCAGGTGCAAAAGCACCAGCAGAAAGCTGGACAGTAGCCTGCTTGAAAAATCCAGCAGAGGTAATGGCAGTGTACCACTTTGAAATATAAGAAACCTTTTCACCACCGGAAGAAGGATCCCAGAGTTTTTCAGCAGCAGCATCCTGAAGGGCAATCGCTAGTGCGATATCAGCAATGGTAACCTGTGTTCCCACCATGTATCCAGTGGGGTTCAAGTGGCAGTTAAGCACTGAAATGGAATGATCAATGTCCTTCTTGATGGAATCCACAAGAGCTGGATCCACCGTTTCAGAAGCAGCGGCGACCTTCTTCAAGGCAGCAACTGGTACTTCGAAATTGGTGGTGCCGTAGGTAACCCATGAATCCACCTGAGCCGAGTCGGCATCACTTACTCCAAGAAGACCCGACGCGGGTGCGAGGGATGCAGCGACTTTCATGAGCGCGCTGGAGGATCCACCATAGGAAGATCCGTCGGATAGGGTGAGTGCTAGTCCATCGGCAATGGGGGAGAGGGCGGCCACTTGTTCTGCCGAAGCGGTTTTTCGAGTGATGGCGGTGGATGCTTGGCTTGCCACTGCCAGGATCTACACATGATAGAATGGAAAGGAACGAACGGAGAGCAATGAGTAATGAGCAAGAAGTCAAATGATAGGAAAGAAACAGTGATAGGTTTATAGGTGAGTTTTCTTACCTTTAGGACTCCAGAGCTCTTGAGCTCATCTGCTGTTCCTGTGAGTACAACAGTCATTTTTAGTTTGTATTTTGGATGGATGGATGTGTGTTTTGTTCCATACTCTCGTACGGTACCGTACGGTACCAGATACCCCGAGTTATTTTTAATACGGTACGTAGACAGAGGGACAGTTCTGCCTGCCTCTGCTCAACTGGCCTTTGGAAAAGGAGCTCTTCCACGCCCCCCATTTTTCAAGATCTTTTTGCGCCAATGTTTGGGTTATGAGAGTGTTATGTTATGAGCTATCTACGAGAGAGAGGTCCGAAAAAAAACGGCCGAGAAGTTAGTTGCGAGAAGACAAAAATCTGATTCTTCATTCTTGTTTCTCGTTCATATTGTTGCAGCTCATATCAAAGGCGAACCGCCAACATAACACTCCTCAGTGGTGAATCATACGAAGAGAGCAAGAGATAATCGAGAATCAGGTGACATGACGTTGAAGATCGGTGGAAAGAATTTTGAAATTCAACGTCATCGGAACAAAAATCATGTGAACATACATACACACCACGTACCGGTACTACAACGTACAGTATGGTCTGGACCATCCTTTTGTGGGTGGCCCATCCATGCCATGAGCCAATGAGGCAACGGCGAGGTCGTCTTTGTGATCCCAGTGAGTGATGATGAATGCAAGTGTCTTTGAATTTTCGGCTGAGTGCGTACACCTACTGGTATTATACTGGTACTGATAGGCACGTACTGCGTCACGACCGTGGTGTGCTAAAAATTGATACAAATGATTGGAACCGCGTTTCTATTTTTTGCATTTGTTTACAGGACGGCACGCCATCCTTTGAATGTGATGAATTGGTTCGTTCCCCTTGCTGAAAATGGATTGTTGCAATAGTACGTGTATGCTAAAAATTGGTATCATACAATGATAGCAAAACAAACATGTTTCTATTTCTCGTGTCAATTTTAAGGATGCCATCCTCGTGACATCCATGAGGTGATTAGAATGTGAATGAAATGATTGCCCTTGCTGAAAATTGATTGTTGAAATCGTACACGTATGCTGAACATTGATACTAATGATAGCAAAACAAACATGTTTCTATTTTTTGTATCAATCTTCAGTACATTACCATCCTCGTGACATCTATGAGGTGATTATAATGTGAATGAAATGATTGCCCTTGCTGAACATTGATTGTTGCAATCGTACACGTATGTTGAAGTCGACGCAATCAGAGCAAAACAAAAATGGTTCCCTTTTGTTGTATCAATTTTCAATATACGATCCTCGTGACATCCATGAGGTGATTATAATGTGAATGAAATGATTGCCCTTGCTGAAAATTGATTGTTGCAATCGTACACACGTACGTGTATTCTAAAAGTTGATACCATGATAGCAAAACAAACATGTTTCTATTTCTCGTGTTGATCTTTAGAATGTGAATGAATTGGTTCCCCTGGCTGAAAATTGATTGTTGCAATGGTACGTGTATGCTAAAAATTGATTCAATGATAGAAACAAAATGTTTCTATTTCTCGGGTCA
>Ga0209712_10003889_pt1 | contig 12044 bp, 6 predicted proteins | sample ArcOceMetagenome_FD_187443 | JGI IMG/M metagenome (GOLD analysis project Ga0209712, IMG submission 187443) | Marine eukaryotic phytoplankton communities from Arctic Ocean - Arctic Ocean - Greenland ARC118M Metagenome (SPAdes) (version 2) | ecosystem: Environmental > Aquatic > Marine > Oceanic...
AAGATTTGACGGATGAGGAATTTGATGGTCTTATGAAGCGTTCTACTTATTCGACATTTGAGGCGGGATCTATCATTATGAAGCAGGGTATGCCTGGTGAAACATTTTACGTTATCGATAGTGGAACGGTGGAAATTTTGGTCAAGGGGGCATTTGAAGATCCTTTGACAACTCCAGCTGGTTATCTAGGTGCTGTTGTCAACAGTCTGGAAAAGAATAATTATTTTGGAGAACGTGCCCTCCTCACAGGACAACCGCGGGCAGCTAGTATTCGCTCAGTAACAAAGACACGTTGTTTCACTTTTGATATGGCCGATATCCCTGCTAGTAGTTCCCTGAGTGGTAAAACAAGCCCTACGCAAGAGCGTGTTGCACAGGTCAATGATAAGTATGCAGTGGACTACTACAATATCAACTTGATAAGTGACCAATTCAAGAATGTAAGTATTTTAAGTCAGGTTAGAGGAAGCACAAACAGACCATACATTATCGAGGGTGTTGACACAGATGATGATGATGTTGTTGAAGGTGGTAGTTCAGAGCAGAAAGTATCCAAAACATCGCCGAATGATTCTGTGCTATCGTTGCTTGTACGATTCAAGCTTCTTCGCCAAGCTGGTAGATGTTTCAAATACATTTCAAAGACTAGCCCAAAATGGGGCGATCAGGGAGAGGTGAACAGGAGATCACTGTTGGTGAGCAAATTGACCAGAGCCCAACGCTCTGAGTTTATAGATGTTTTCAAGATGATTGACAGTGATAATGATGGAACCATCAATGTTTCGGAAATGAAGAGGGTATTAGATGTTATTGACGATCAAACAAACACTGAAACCGACATACAGGAAATGATCAATAAGGCGAATCCGAGTGTTGATGGCAATCTTGAGGTCACTTTGACGGAATTTTTAGGGGTTATGGCTGAAGCAGAGTTTTATTATCTGTTTAAGGACACGTTTGCGACATTAGATCCGCACAACTCAGGATATGTTCAAGCTGGAAAACTAGACAAAATCCTTTGTGGGCTTCGAGATCTGATTAGTGATGATCGAATGAGTATCATTGATATTGACGACAAGGACATGCTGATTGACTATGAGTCTTTCTCCCGAATGATGATTGGTACAGCTTGATTTGCGTTCTTGAACACAGTTGATTGCGTTCAAGTTAGTTGTAAACTCATTCTTCTAATTAATAACCTTTTTACGAATGCTTGTCACTTTCGAGTTGAGCCTTTCCACAACATTACAATATGATACTGGTTTTTGAGACAAGACAATTTCCAAGACACGGCACGACGGATCATGTGGTGCCGAAAAATATATTTAGACATCGGGTACGATAACAATAAAACCATACAAAAATGTCCTTATTAGATTTGTAATAGAAGGAACTTTTAATTGTCAATAAAGCTGAATTGGAAATTTCAACTGCAGTTATCCATGTGGAACCGAAACGAAATCCTTGAGCATTTCAATTCTTGTCAGAACCCAAAAGGTAAATTTTCTGCTCTATAAAAATCAGATGTAAATTTTAAAAGTAGGTATAATAAAGTAGGGGCCAAACAGGTGCCGAACAAAACTCATGATGCACTATAGCTCTAGGAAATAAAGGTCGAAAAGCATGGCTCTGTACAGTATTTTGGAACCTGTAGAGATACTACGTGTAGCTAGCGTATTGATACACCTTTTTAAAGATTGCTATTGATGGATTTTACTACCATTTGGATGTAGAATGCTGTACTTTAGAATATCCGCCGTGCGTAGAAAACACAAAATACTAAGTCAATTTTCCATGTGTGTGTACGAGGAGTATTACGCAAGAGAGTTCTTCTCACAAAACCTAAAATCCACCAGCTAGCAGCGCACGGCAACAAATTGCTAACGAATTCAATCCCCAGTTACAAAAGGGTCTTCTCAACCGTAACCAACCACAACAAACTTTATGTTCAAGTCACCGCGCACGGCATGGCATGGATAGCACGGGCCGGCCGGGCGGACAAACCCTACATACTCAAGTTCAAAGTTCAAAATACATGAAGCTAAAATGCTCAAGTGACTTTCTGGCCGCTAACACGTCGGGGTAAGGGTAAGGAAATAGTGCTCGGTAATTTCCCCCCAATTTTATAGGATTTCAAATTATCGGGAGGACGACGGACAAGTTCAAAGTGTCAAATAGGTGTCATAGTTTGAAGTTTGAAGTTGTTGGCACCGCACCTAGAAAGTTGTTTTGGACCGTCGAACGGTGCTGATTTTGCGTTAGGTTCTACGTAGGGTAGCTTTTGAAATTTGAAATCACTTCGCGCCAAATCCATACGTAGGACCTACACAAATTCAGTACCAGGAAAAGATTGTTCGATGGTCCAAAACAACTTTCGAAGCCCAAAAAAGGCAGCTGATCTGTATTGCTTCTGAAAAAACGTACTGACTTCAAGGTTTGTTCTTTCTGAGCCTGTAAAACTCCTGTAATATAGCCTGTAAAACGTTTCTAAAACTTCAAGTTTTCATTCAACATGAGAATCATATGAATACTGTACCGGCGGGTATGTGTGAGTAGAGTACATAACTTGCAGTGTTAAACATCAAACCTCAATCACGTCCATCCAATCAATACCATGAATCTTTTATCTGCTGTCAACCTCGGATCTCCGGCAACTTCGAACAGCATTGAGGGAGATCTCGAGGAAAGGATAGATTCTTTATGTCGTCAGCCCTGCTCTGAGACTGAGCGTGCTGCACTGCATAACAAAACTTCCGAACCTATCACATGTCCCCAGCCTGCAAAGTCAGATAGATTCGACCCATATACTACTTACGAAGATGATGTTGAACATTATAATAAACTCACATGGGCCATGTACTTTCGCATAATGAATGCTCGCAGGGCCTATAAGGGGATGATTAGTAAGAAGGGGAGCCCCCGTCCTGGTGATCGAATGATAACGCAATGCTGCTATACTAGAGTCGGGACAGGAACGAACGCCGGCCATTCGGACATGACTGATGAAGTGTTTTATTTAGAAATGTAGATCCTGAAGGTTGTAAATCAATCTATAAGATTGTGAATCAGAGAACGCACAAACATTGTGAAGGGGCAAAACAGGCTCCTTCAATATACATATGAACATAACTGCTATGCTACGACCTACTGCTACTGCTACTGCTACTATGCACAAAACAGATTTAAGAACTCGCAATATTCATTGATATAAAATAATCTGTATGAAGACTTTTCTTCAGCTATCCAATACGCCCGTGTACTTTCAAAATGATTTTCTTATTTTGCGTACTGTAGGCGATGGATGTCACATCTAAAAACTGTCATCAACCGTTCTTATTGAACATTGTAGAGTGAGTCAGTCACAAGAAGCTTTACGATAGGTGACGTTCTACATCCGCTAAAATAATTTGCCGTATTATAAAGTACCGGTGCCGCGCCGAAGATCTTTTGATTCCTGCTGACAGTGTCCATTGGTAGTTTACTTTAATAAATACGGCACCAGAAGATTCTAAAACGGTTGAATTTATTTACAGTACTGTACTGTAGGGATGATCCATAAACTTCAACTTTGCTTGAAGTAGAATAGTAACAGCTTACAATTTAGTAATGACTACTCGTATTAGATCAGTCGTTGCACTCGCATCAGCGAGGTTTGTCAACCCCCAGAGGTTGTGTCTATTTCAAGAGCTTCTTTCCTTCCAAAACTGCATCTCTAATATTAGCTTGTCTGTTAATGCTCGTCAGTATTGGACGATGTTTGTTCGATAATCGTTGGTGTGGATTTTTTTGAGAAAGTTGAGAACTACGTGTACCTGTACTGATACTACTTTGAAAAGCACGCCCATTGAGTGAAAGAATACTTAGGGTTTGGGACATTTGGGACATTTGGGAGATTTGCAATGCGCCCTTTTCATTCATCCTTTCTCCTTTACATGGGTTTTTGCCCTTTTTTGCTTTCATTGTTCTAGTAATAGTAGCTTCATTCCTGCCATTGCGTTTCCCTGCACTGCCTTTGACCAAGCTTGGGAATATCCAGCCGTCTTTGCATTTTGGACATTGAGCACCTGCTGCGCCCAGTTTACCATGGGCAAGAGATTCCGTTAGAATTTCTAAGAGGCAGGAGTCGTGGGCAACATGATCACACGGGAGGAATTTCATTGATAAGGCCGACTTGTTTCTTGAACATAAAACGCATTTCGAACTTTGACCTGATACATTTTCTGCCTTGACTGATTGTACTGCTTTCATTAGATGTGGCACTAAACTTTGCTGGCTTCCATCATCCAGAGACAGCAAAACATCATAATCGAGATCTGTTAATTCTCGGCTCATCAATTCATTTGACACTGCACGAAGCTCTCTTCGGGAGACTGCAGGTTCCCAGTTTGGAGCAATGTTTACCGAAGACTTCACGAAGCAACAATAGGTGTGAGCAGATGAAAACCTTCCAATGTCGAAGCAAGCGTTACATAAATTGAATTCTGGAGATTCATGGCAACTTGCACAACGATATAGTTCATCAAGAATAATAGCATTACATTTGCCGTCGCATATTTTGGGCTTCAGTTTCAGTATCTTTCTTGTCTTTGGAGGTTTAGGAATTTTAATCCAAGGATCTCGGCAAATTGGACATAGAAGTAGCTTCTTATTCGAACGATTGAAATTAGCATACATACGCAAGCATTTCTTGTGAAAATTGCTACCACATTGAGACTCGCAGTAACATATTTCTTCTCTTTCGAATTCTTCGATGGTCATATGATCTTGGCAGATTCCACAGATGTTATCGTACGAAATATCTTTTCTGGCTACACTTTTGGTCGATTGGGCCAGCGATGAATTGACCAGAGTAGCTTTTCCTTGTCCCTTTCTCAAGAATTTTCGTTTCGTTGGATTGGTTTGCCTGCACGTACCAACAAGTCCAGCAGATAACACCTTTTGAACTTCACTATCTGTCAACGAGAATTGCCAGCTCAACGGATTATCATATTTTATTCTCAATACTTTTATCATGATAAAAAGTATATGAACACAGAGTCTTCCGCGAGATGAGCCCCCACCACAGCTACAGATTTGCTCCCCTATAAAAATTTTCAACGTAGGAGATGACAAAAGATCAGTTTTGAGAAGGAAACCACAAGGTCCGAATCTTGAAACAAGATAGAGACGTGTTTGGTTGAGTGTTTGAATGTCCTGATTCCATGTGGAAGGAGGGCGATGGATGTAGGGGGTTTTCCTCGACATGATCGACAATAGTAAAAACCGGGAATTATAATATATTTGTTTTCTAATTTCAAATGTTTAGAAAATCTATTATTAATATAATAATATTTTTAGTATGTAGATACAAGGTAGATACAAGAAAGAAATACAAAGGTCAAATTGTACGCATTCGTCACTCTAATCAATCTCTCGCAGGCCTCTGCAATGGTTGTCTTTTCAGTACTCCCACTCAACCACATCCAAGAAGTGAACTTGATAGTTATACTCGTACGTATCCGATCCCAGGCATAACGGCTGTGACTTCGATGTTCTCAATATGACCCCCCTTAATTCTTCACGATAAGAGATGCATCTGTCTATTTTCCGTTACACCAGCCTTTCCCATCATATTTTGAATTCTCTGTACGCCCAATACGTGCCTCGTTATTGATTAGCCACTTGCTCAAGTACTATACCCAATCTTTCCCACCAAGAAGATAATCAAATTGCATGCTTGCGTGCCTATGAAGCGATAATTCTTCTTGATCAACAAGCTTTGTTCATAAATAATCAAATTATCATATAGACGACGTAATTGAAGCCTTTGGGTACAGATAGTGTTGCGTATCAGTTTTCTAGGGCGCTTCAAATCTTTCAAAGGCTAAATAACTTGTTTAGTTTACGATCCCACTATTGTATCTTTTATGGAAGAAATTGGCGAGACTGAATTGTATATTTTCAAGTATCCATATTTACCTTTGCCCACCTTGACCTCTGCCTCGAGAGTGATCATTTCGGCGCCCTCTCCCCCCACGACCTGAACGCCCACGACCATTGTCGCTACCATGTTGACCTCTGCCTGAGTTATTTTGAGGTCCTCTCCCCCTATGACCTCTTTGCCCAGTAGCTTTAACTTCATTATCTGCAGACCGATGCAACGTTTCAGTACCGTCAGGGGAATCTTTAATTTCTCTTTCAAATAACGTACTGACTGCTTTGATGAGAGCTCTACCCGCAGAACTTCCAATTATATCCTCTTCCGGAGTGATAATTTTTGCCAGCAGCATTCTTTCCATTTGAGCACGAAGGTGTTTCACTAGTGTCGCTGATTTTGCAGCAATTCTGAAGCGCAGCCAATCATCAATTGTGATAACACCATGTGTATGGTAAACCTTTAGACTCCCACCAAAAAGCAGGAGAGCAAATTCAGAAACAGGTGTACAGTCACGAACATATGTTTTTGTAGTTCTAATAATTTCGTGATAACAACAATAGTTGCTGTCTAGTTTCTCTGCAGAAAAGGAAATCGTTGAGGGATGTAGGAATACATCCCCCTTCAGGCTCTGAAAAGGGCATGTGCCTATAGGTTTCTTCTCATTCTTTGGGGCGACGATTATATTTGGGTATAAACCAGCACAGAGAACTGCCTTTATCATATGCGTATTGTTGATGTTGGTATTTGCAGCTGCTATGCATTCATCATTTCTCATGTTTTGGCCTCGATCCAGCCTAAAGCTCTTGGGGAGAAATCCTATGTCAATGAGAAGTTTCGCATATTGTTTACGCAGGTCTTCCATCTGAAACAAAGTCATTCGACTCAGAAAACTTTCTCTTAAGAATGATTGTACAGCTCTGTTACCTTGGGTTCTGCGTACATTTTTCCATTGATTAAAAGCCTCGAGAGTGGTTAGGTGATCTGACCCTTGCGTTGCGAATTCTTTTCGAGCAGCATCAGCTTCATCTCTTTTGTCAAAGGGGCTCATGAACGGATTTCGTGCAGACATAGAAGCAGCAATTGTGAGAGCGGGATCAATACATCCAAAAAGAGCACCGTATATCATCATTTTGCCAACGCGGGGATCTACAGGGAGAGTCGCCAAATGAAAACCGAGTGCGGTCAATCCGCTGGTGACAGACAGAGATTTGCATGATGATCCATCAGCGTCTACGATAGCATCACTTCTTTCTGTACTATTATCACTATCTCCCCAGTCACAATCAACCGCTCCAAGTCCTTCTAGTAATTTCAATGAGTTACGTATGGCTAGAGCCGAAGGAGGGTTAACGGCCTTTGTAAGAAAAATGCTCGGTTCTCCTAGGTCCAACAGAAGAATTTGAAGCACCAAATCTTCGAGCCCCACGCGCAACATTTCAGGAAGCTGGTACTCTTGCATATCATGTTGATTTGTATGGCTAGCAAATTGTAAGATAGAAATGATTAGTAAGGATGACTTCTTGAAAAGTATGCACGATAACTTTGCGTGGAAAAAACTTGCCTTGAATACAGATGATAGGCAATTCCAGGTCTAACCCGTCCTGCTCTTCCTCGTCGCTGTTTCGCTGAAGCTCGACTAACCCAACACTCGACCAAAGTCATCATCTGATTTACTTGATCCTGTCTATTTTCCTTAACTCGCCCGGTGTCGACAACAAACACAACATCTGGTGGTATAAATCGGAAAATGTTAGATGCCCTGGAAAAAATTGCATACAATAAAAAAGAAAGAACTCACCTTCTATCGTAATGGATGTCTCGGCAATGTTCGTGGCAACAACTACCTTCCGGATTCCTTTTGATGGCACCTGAAATACTGCTTTCTGTTCTTCTGTCGAAAGTGAGGAATGAAGAGGATAAATAACTGCTTTCGATGGGTCTTGGAACAATTCTTTCTTTCGCAATTCCTCAATAGCTTTGGTTATCTCCATCATACCCGGCATAAAAACCAATATAGCTCCCTCCTCTTCATTTCGGGCAATGTGTTCAAGAAGTTCTGCAATCAATTCATAGTTTATTACACTTTCATCAGCAATAGCGAGAGAAGATATAACTTTTGAATCATACTTTGAATACATTTTTTTCAAGTCAGATTTAGAAAAACGGGGTGATTTGTTTCGCATCTTCTTGAGAGCGTAGTTAGAGCCCTCCTTCACTTCATAACCGGTGAGTGCCAGCACATCTTTTAATTGCAATTAGAGCATACAAAATAGTATGGGTGTTAGATGACTTCCTTGAAATATGATTTATGCAATGAGGCATATATGTCTTACCTTCTAGTCGATTCTCGTTGACAGGGAAAGTCCGACCTGGAATAGAAACGGTAGGGCATCCCTTGAAATAGGTGGCAAATGTGTCGGCGTTGAGTGTGGCTGACATCAGAACCAGCTTCAAGTTCTTTCTACGTTTAAGCAAATCCTTCAATATAATCAAGAGAAAATCAGTGTTGATGTCTCGCTCGTGTACCTGCAGGTCAATTCGTTGGCGACGAGACGGTGAGAGATGACAAAAATTGAATTACTATCGCGTGTATCCATCAAACTTACCTCGTCAACAAATACATGCGAGACGGATGCGAGGTCTGTATTGAAACGAGAAGAATTATTATGAATACTAAGTAAAACAATATTACTGCAAGCTTTTGGTTTATGATCACGTTCTTACCTGGATCACACTGTAATCTTCTCAAAAGGATTCCGGTTGTGCACAATAACAGCCTCGTCTTCGCTGATCTCTTGCTCTCAAGTCTAATGGAATATCCGATTGTTTCACCTACTTGCTCACATCTTTCCGAAGCAATGCGATCCGCAACACCGATAGCAGAAATACGACGTGGTTGAGTCATAATGATGCTTGCTTCTGACCCTTGATTGTTGAAGATCATATCATCAAGAACCAGTTGCGGCACCTGTGTGCTTTTACCTGACCCCGTCGCCCCAGAGACTACAGTTATCTGATTTGAAGCAATGGTTTTGACAATCTTTTCTTTTATCTGATAAGCAGGAAGCCTTCCACCCAACAATACCACAAATCATAATACGATTAGAAGAACTAACAATTATTTCAATGAAACAAAACAAAGAAAAACACTCACCGCTGCCTTTGAGAGAGCATCTTGTACTCGTCTTTCCCCTTTACTCCACCGTTTTGATGACACTGCTCAGCAACTTGGTGCCAGCGCTTTAGATTCGTCCGCAGATTATCACTGATTCTTTTCTGCCTTAGCCGTTGCGCCGGTGCAAGTTCATTTGAGTTACGTCCGAGCAATGGAGCCCGTGCCTCCGGTGATACAAGCCATGGTTGTTCGGTTTGTTGCTCGGCTACATCCTTCATAATAGCTCCAAGATCTCCAGTTGGAACAGCCACAGGTGCTGGCAAAGGTGGATTACACTCTAGCGGTTTATTCTTTTCCGTTGGCTCTGTCAAAGAATATCCACGACGTTTATCCTCTGAACTATTCTTTTTCTCCACCGTGCTTGCTTCTTTAACGCTTTGGCGCAATGACTCCATGAAACATGACGGATTAGTGTCTGCAGGGAGGACATTGGTTTTATGATGCTTCTCCCCTAGGTTTTCACAATCACTAGCGTTACTGTCATTTTGGCCACTGTCATGATTTTTTTTATCTTCGTCGGTTAATTCTCCTTCATATCCATGGTGTTGTAAACTTTCATTTCGAGCTCGAAGCGCTGTTTCGCGAGCTTCATCCACACTTTTGCCCATTCTGAAAGCTTTAGCCATAGCCGATCGGGATGCATTTTCCGCCTCTTCTTCAATGAGTTCTTTGGTGCGGTGCTGTACCGCAAGTTCAGCCTTTGTCAAATGGACGGACTTTCCTTCAATTCGATGCGCCTCTCGAGTAGGAATTTGACTGTTTTCTTTGCGTCTCTGCTCAGCTTTGGATTCTTCTGCGCGTTTTTCTTTGGTGAATGCTTGCTGCAAATCACGCAAATTTTCACAAAGAAAACTCACCATACCAAAAATGAGTGGATCACCAACAGTTTGGTGTGCTTGATTAATCATGGCAACATTGATTCGACGTAGTAGACTGGGTGGCAGTGTTGGGTTGGTAAACAAGAACATAGGTGGAGAAAACACTGGGTATCCTTCACGGAGCAGAACATGCAGTTTACTCTCTTCCAACCGTGCTGGCTGTCGAAGTTTGTCGGTTATTTCTATCTTCAACACATATCGTTCGCCAACGTTATTACTCTTGTCGGCAGGCCGGACCTCAAATTTGTCGTCAAAAATAGATTGCAGAGCCTCCACTTCCTGGTCTCTTTCAGAGGTCACATAATCTAAGTCTGATGCTGCCAAAGAATCAAGACTTTTAATTGCGTCGTTTCCAAGAGTTTCTTTTTCTAACATCAATAGAAGTGACTTGATAGCTGTGCCATCGTCCTCTGGATTGTTTGTGACGGTCATATTTTCGGCTTCCAAGCACGCTTGTTCCGATTCTGCTTGATGAAATCCTAGTCGAACAAAACCAAGCATACGTGCTTCTCTGCTAAATGATTCATGCCACTCCTTATCAGAAGCTATCGATTTTGCCACTGAAATAGATGGATGTGCGATTGCTCGAACGTGGTCAGTGCCCTCCGATAGAATTTCTGAGGATGCTGACCTCGATGATAATTTATTCGTGCTCCGCTTTTTCTTAGTCTTGAAAGTCTTGAACCCCTGCTTCAATTCTTCTTCGGTCAAGTGCAAGCACAGCCAATCAATTGCATCCCCCAGCTCATCAGTGCTGCCATCTTCCTCTAGAATTTTGTCATCACTAGTAGGAAGTGACCAATTCTGAATCGCATCGCACGCTCTCGTGGCATGTTTGGCGGAAAAAGAAAATTGTTTTGTCAAATGCAAAAACAGTGGCGAATCTTTCCCTGAATCTGGATTACAATCATCTTTCTGTTCCTGTTCTACATCTCCACCACGAATATCTTCTGTATTCATAGATCCTGAAGGAATTGAATTGCCATTGTCGTCGGTCGACGTTTCGTCCACCAAAGTATCCTGCATCTTTCCAAGGTTTGAAGAAGTAGACTCTGCGGACGACTCCATGACATTCAGGTCTGTCAGAAGTTTCGTCACAATCTGAACCAATTCTTCTGATAATGTGACCTCATCCAATTTGGATTTATCAATCCCCGCCAAGGGATGTTTCTTTTGTTTCGAAATATCAGACTTGTCATTGACTTTGCCCTGCACTCGCTTGGAAAGTTTATCAATAACGTTTGCTCTTGATGCGTTCGATGCTGCGCTGCGACCACTGCCACCCCCTCTCCCAGATCCTTTCCCATTGCCCCTCCCACTGCCTCTTCCGCCAAAATCTCCTGAGCGTCCTCCTCTTCCGCCAGAATCTCCTGAGCGCCCTCCTCTTCCGCCTTTTCCACCCCGTCCGCCCCCCCGGCCACCTTTCTTCTTGTTCGGCGGTGGTTTACTGAAGCGCGCCCTTGAAGCAGTATTCCGCGAGGCTGCTCCTGCTGCTTGTGCCCTTTTACTGTTGGGCCCCATTTCAATCAAATCAAATGTCTGTTTTTTAATATGAATCTCTTTGTACCGCAAATATACTTCTATCCTTCAAAATTGGTTGGACCTTGAGATCATTGGAGCCTGTCGCTTTGCCCCGTGTTCATTATTGATAATTGGTTGGTTTGGTGCTGATGCAGAAGCGAAAAGACAAATTATTTTGGCGGCGCGGAATAAAAGACCTAATTTTAATTTAGTCATCAATGCCGGATTTAGGTTCTGGCGAAGGACATACTGTACTCTGTACATACAGTAGTGTGTGCCGAAAAGGGTTAATATTGTTAACCCCGACATGTAAGGAGTCAGGTGCAGCAAGCAGTCGAAGTTGGGAGTTTTGCCCCCGGGTGGGATGGTGGGATTTTTAAAAACCTTATTTAGCTCTCTTTTCACTTGAAGCAGTCTTCTTCTTTAAAATAGTTCAATTCAACCTTACACCAAAAAATGGTACTTCGTGTTCATCGTTTTCTGATGGCCGCTCGTTTTGCCCATTTATTGGGTCCAAAAATGGGTGGTGGATTCCACCCCCATTTTGAATTTC
>Ga0209712_10003890_pt1 | contig 12044 bp, 10 predicted proteins | sample ArcOceMetagenome_FD_187443 | JGI IMG/M metagenome (GOLD analysis project Ga0209712, IMG submission 187443) | Marine eukaryotic phytoplankton communities from Arctic Ocean - Arctic Ocean - Greenland ARC118M Metagenome (SPAdes) (version 2) | ecosystem: Environmental > Aquatic > Marine > Oceanic...
TGTATATTTTGGTTTATAAATTTTAAAAATGGAAATAGATCTAACAGCTTTTTATGGAAACAAATCGTTACCCCAAGAATTTAGAACCTACATATACACTCCTTTTTTATTAAAGACCCGATTAAATATCGTCTATACAGACCTCATAAATTGGGAACGTTCAGGTCTGTTAAATATCGATTATGGTGTGGATATAGACAAAACGCAGTACAAATCTACGGCTTTGTGCTTTATGGAATATGTATGGCTCAGTATCATTGCTGAATTACGTTCCTTTGGATTTGGCTATGACCAGATAAATGAATTTGGAGAGTTGCTCACACAACCTATAACCGTATCGATGTTAAAAGCCGCCTATCAGGGTCATCCCCATTTTTTTGAAGCGACCTATGACTCAAATAATGCGAAAGCCAATTTAAAAAAACTAAGAGAATTTAAAACAAGCCAAACATCATCCTATATTACCTTATTAGAATATCTGGTCAAAGACACCATTTTAAACAAACAACAGCTAAGAATACTATTTTTCAAAAACCCAACCGCTTTTGAAATTGTAAATAAATCCAGCCTTTTGGAAATGAACGCCAATCCCAATCCAGAATTAAAAGCAAATTTCAATCAAAAAATAGATCAATCGCATTTTAGCTTCTCATTAAGCGCCCTCACACAAAAATACTTAGACACAGCACATACAGACTTTTTATCCGATCATTTAGATATTTTAACCCCCGTAGAACATAAAATCATGACACTCATCCGACAACGCTACAATCAGCTCTTGGATGTAAAAATTAGTTACCAAAATAAATCAGCCATTCGTATCGAATTAAAAACCCTTCAAAAATCCATAGCAGAGAAGCGTATCATAGAATATTTAAACAAAGGCGATTACGGTACTTTAGAATTTAAAGCCGTAGACGGAAATATTATCCGTTTTGAAAAAACAGAAACACATAAATTATAAAATAAGACTAGAAAACAGATACTCAAACCACGAGATCAACCAGCTACAAGCAACCCCTATTGAAACCCTCAAAGGAATTGCACGTGTCTAAAAAACATGTTAAGTATAACGAAAGCAAAAACACTATTAAACAAAAACCAAGAACACAAATTAACAAACCAGGAAGTCGAACAAGTGATTGCATTTTTAACCTTCTTAGGACAGATAAGAATGCGCACCCTTAAAACCCAACAGAAATGAAACGTGCAATTATCATGTCCCGCGTCAGCAGTGAAGAACAAGCTAAAGGTTTTAGTTTGTCTGTTCAGTTAGAACAACTAACGAACTATTGTCAACGTCATTCCCTAGAAATTATTCAGCATTACAGAGAAGACCACTCAGCTAAAGACTTTAACCGTCCAGAGTTCAAGAAACTCTTAGCCTTTGCTAAAAAGAACAAAGGAACCATTGATTACCTACTAGTCACCACTTGGGACCGTTTTTCTAGAAATGTAACCGATTCATTTGTGATGATTCGGCAACTAAAAAACATCGGTATAGAAGTACAAGCCATTGAACAACCCATAGATTTCACCATTCCAGAAAGTAAAGCGATGCTAGCAATTAACCTAGTATTTCCTGAAATCGATAACGACCGTAGATCTATTAAAATCAGAGGTGGCATAAGAGGCTCTTTAAAAGCAGGGCGCTGGTGTAGGCGAGCACCTATGGGATATGAAAACAAACGAGACGGCCAGAACAAGCCAATTATGATACCAAGCGATAAAGCCCCTTTTATTCAATATGCTTTTGATGCCATTGAAAAAGGAAAAAACCAATCTCTGATACGTCAAGAACTTCTAAAGAAAGGCTATAAAATCAGTAGAAACAATATGTCTTTGTTACTAAGAAACCCAATTTATATTGGTAAAATAATACTTCCAGCCCATCAAGACGAAAAAGAAACCTTGATAGAAGCAATACACGAGTCCATAATAAGTGAACGTCAATTTTATAATGTTCAAAACATACTTCAAAATAGAAGGCGAAAACAAAAAACACCCATCTATAATTCATTGCGAGAGGAGCTCCCTTTAAGAGGCAAGTTACACTGCTCAAAATGTGATTCAAAAATGACAGGCAGCCCATCACGAAGCAGTAATGGAACTCAATATTTCTATTACCATTGCAACCATTGCAAAAGAGAACGCTACAATGCACACCTAGTAAACAACACTTTTGAATCGATCTTAAATGACTTTGTATTTACAAAAAACAGCAAAACACTCTATAAAGAACTAATGCAATCCCTGTTGATTAATGACGATACAGAAACATTGAAAAGAATCCAAAAACTAAAAAACAACAAGCAGCAATTAGACACACGTATTGAAAAACTACAAGACTTATTAGTAGACGGTACAATAGATTCAGAAGCCTATTCTAAAAGCTACAGTCGTTACACAACTCAAAAGGAAGATATAGTGTCAGAATTAGAAGGATTAAAAATGTCAAATACAACATTCAAAAAGCAATTTGATGTGGCTTTTGACGCTTTAGATAATTTTAAACAAACCTATACAGAGAGTCGAATTGAAGACAAATCCATTCTAATTAGTTCGATATTTCCAGAATCTTTACAATTTGACGGAAAAAAATGTCGAACTCCAAGAATCAATGATGTTTTGAGGTATATCTTACAGATAGACAAAGACTTACCAAAAAATAAAACGGGACAAATCTCAAGTAATTTGAGTTTGTCCCGTTTAGTGGAGTCGCCGAGAATCGAACTCGGGTCCAAACAAGCTAATAAAAAGCTTTCTACACGTTTAGTTTTTAATTGATTGTCGGAAATAAACTGACTAAAAACGGCCCACTTATTCCTTAGCTTTTTTAATTTCGAATCCCTACCAAAGCCTTAGAGAATCTAGGTTGACATTTACGATGTCTCAAAATTGAACGCCGTGAACCAAGGCTTTCAGGAGACATTTAGCTTTCCCGCCTTGCGGGACTAGGCTCATCCTACTATAATTCGGATTAAGCAGCTAAAGCGTAGTTATTCTCGCCGTTTAAATGGTGATATGGCCTTTTACGTGTATCAATATCATCACACGACGTGCTTACAGTTTAGTAGATCTCGCTGTCAATACCAGTCGACCCCATTACTATAATCCCCCCAAAGAGGGTAGGCAAAGTTACAAAAAAACTTGTGCAACCGCTCAAATCCTTTTACTTTCGTGAAAAATCTTTTAATATTTTTATCTGCCTATGAAATTTGCCATCATTCAAGAACGTAAATCACCCCCAGACAGACGTGTTGTTTTAGACCCAACATCCTGTCAAAAACTACTTTCAGACTTTCCATTAGCAGAACTAGTGGTTGAAACTTCACCCATTCGTATTTTTTCAGATTCAGAGTACACCAAAGTGGGTTTAAACGTTGTAGAAGATGTCAGTGCGGCGGATGTTTTGATAGGCGTTAAAGAAGTTCCGATCGATGCCCTCATTCCCAATAAAAGCTATTTCTTTTTTAGTCATACTATCAAAAAACAACCGTACAATCGCGACTTGGTTCGTGCAATTTTAGATAAAAACATCACTCTTTATGACCATGAAACACTAATAGATGAAAAGCACCACCGACTGATTGGCTTTGGCTATTATGCAGGCGTTGTTGGTGCTTATAACGGGATGCGCACTTTAGGATTAAAACAAAACATATTTGAATTACCCAAAGCAACCACCCTTAATGGGCGCGTTGAATTGAATGCACAACTCGATCAAATCACACTTACTAATATAAAAATTATTTTAACAGGCACAGGACGTGTAGGACAGGGGGCTAAAGAAATTTTAGACCACCTAAACATTAAAAAAGTATCCGTTGACGATTTTTTAAATAAAGACTATAATGAAGCAGTGTATGTACAGCTAGATGTATTGGACTACTGCGAACGTGTGGATGGACAACAATTAGGTAAGTCTGATTTATTTAAACACCCAGAAGCATACCGCTCCACCTTTGATCGGTTCACAGCTGTTGCCGATCTGTTTGTAGCCGGTCATTTCTACGGAAAAGGGGCACCCGCATTTTTTACGCGCGAGCAAGCCAAAGCGAAATCTTTTAAATTAAAAGTTGTGGCAGACATCAGTTGCGATATCGATGGGCCTGTGGCTTGTACCATCCGACCCTCCACCATTGAAAGTCCAATTTATGGGTATGATTTGCAAACAGAAACGGAAGTAGATTTTAAAAATACAAATGCAATTGCCGTGATGGCAGTGGATAATTTACCCTGTGAATTGCCAAAAGACGCCAGTGAAGGATTTGGAGAAATTTTTGTAAAAGACATTATTCCGTCCTTTTTTAATAACGATGCTCATGGGATTTTAGAACGGTCTAGAATGACTAAAAACGGACAACTTACGCCAGCATTTTCATACCTTCAAGCATATGTTGACGGCAGCGAATAGAATAAAAAAAGCCTGTCCAAATGGACAGGCTTTCTGTAAAAAAATAATGTAAATGTAAAAAATTAGAGAATTCTAACGTTTACTGCATTCATACCTTTTTTACCTTCTTTTAATTCAAACTCAACTTTGTCACCTTCGTTAATCTCATCGATTATTCCAGTTACGTGTACGAAGTACTCTGTGTTTGAATCATCTTCTGTAATGAACCCAAATCCTTTGGATGCATTGAAGAACTTTACTGTACCGTTTTTCACTTGTATAATTTTTAGACTACAAATGTACTATTATATTTTACTTATGCACGGTTTTTAATATTTTATTAAGATTTTTTTTATTTTATAACCCACTCATATTTAGAAGTCTATCAACACTTGATTCTTAGTTAAATCTTCAAAAACTTCACGTTTTCGGATCAGATGAGCCGTCTCATTATACCATAAAACTTCGGCAGGGCGGTAACGCGAATTATAATTACTCGCCATCATAAAACAATAGGCTCCTGCATTCTTAAATGCTAAAACATCGCCTTCAGTAATTTCATTGATCCGTCGGTTATTGGCAAACGTATCCGTTTCGCAAATATAGCCTACCACAGAATAGAAGCGTTGTTTGCCATCTGGATTTGAAATGTTTATAATATCTTGCTGAGCTCCATAAAGCATCGGACGAATGAGATGGTTAAATCCGGAATCTATCTGTGCAAATACGGTTGAGGTTGTTTGTTTGATGGCATTCACTTTCGCTAAAAAGTACCCAGATTCACTCACTAGAAATTTCCCTGGTTCAAACGCTAAAGTCAGATCCTTACCGTAGTTTTTGCAAAAAGTCTGAAAGCGCTCCGTTAATTTTTCACCCAATTCTTCTATATTGGTTTCGATGTCGTTCTCTTTATAAGGTACTTTAAATCCAGATCCAAAATCAATAAATTCAAGATTGTCAAATTGTCTTGCAACGTCAAATAAAATCTCACTGGCTTGTATAAATACATCAATATCTAAGATGTCACTTCCCGTGTGCATGTGAATCCCATTAATCGTCATGTTTGTGTTTTCAACAATACGCAACAACAAAGGCGTTTGGTGAATGGATATTCCAAATTTCGAATCTATATGTCCTACCGAAATGTTCGTGTTTCCACCCGCCATAATGTGTGGATTTATTCGGATACATACGGGCACTTTTGGGTGTTTGGTTCCAAATTGTTCTAAGATCGAAAGATTATCAATATTAATTTGAACCCCCAATTTAGCTACGTTTTCAATTTCTTCCAAAGAAACGCCGTTGGGCGTATATATAATATTTTCAGGTTGAAAGCCCGCTAGCAAACCTAATTGCACTTCCTGAATTGACACCGTATCCAATCCAGCTCCCAAGTGGTTGATAAACTTTAGAACTGAGATATTGGTCAGTGCTTTCGCGGCATAATTAACTTGCAAATGTTTGACTTTACTAAAGGCTGCAGTTAACCGTTTGTATTGGGTTTCCATTTTATGTGCGTCATACACGTAAGCGGGGCTTCCATAGTCTTTTGCCATCTGTAATAAAGTGTCTTGATTCATTGTTTCTAAATTTTAATATGTATTGTATTTGAAGTGTCAAAACTAAATCTAATCCTAAGATGTACCATGAAAATAAAAAAATAATACTATTTTTGCACAAAATGTTAAATAATAAACAAATTGAAAACAATCGCTTCCTGTGTTCAAGAGATTTTAGTGTCCAGACCTTTTTTGGAAGAAGCACTCGCCCGAGAGATTATAAATTTTTCGGCCTTAGCCAAAGATTTAAATACCACTATTTCCGAGATGTTACGCAAACCTGTAAAGGATGGCGCCATCATGATGGCATTAAGACGCTATGATCCCCCTATGAATACTCAAAACACAGTACGCTTAAAAAATGTATTTAAAAATTTAGGGGATATCACAGTGCGCTCCAATTTAAGTGATTTCACATTTCAGAATTCTAAGACATTAATCAACAGTCATTCAAAAGTATTAGAAAAAATCAATACGAAACATCAAATATTTTATGCGTTCACCCGTGGAATTTTTGAAAGTAATATTATGAGTTCCACCTCAGAAAAAGAGAGCATTTTTGAGGTCTTTAAAAATGAAACCCTCATTGGCTTGCAAGATAATTTATCCGCCATTAGCATCAATTTACCAGAAGGGAATTCTAAAATAGTTGGATTGTACTATCAGATATTTAAGCGTTTGGCTTGGGAAAATGTGACCTTATACGAAGTTATTTCTACCACAAATGAGTTTACCATCCTCGTAGAAGATCATTTAGTTGACAAGGCTTTCTCTGTCATAAAAGGGTTAAAATATTAGATCGATATAAAAAAATAATTATCTCAAAATCAATTATAAAAATTATTGGTAAAACGCATTAGGTTAATTACTTTTGGGCTCTAAAGTTTTAAATATTTCTTCCTATGAAGAAATAAAAAATAAATCTATTTAAAGATGAACTTACACGAATACCAAGGAAAAGAAATATTAAGCACTTTTGGCGTTAAAATCCAAAAGGGAATTGTTGTAAATACGCCTCAAGAAGCGGTTGCTGCTGCCAAAAAACTGACCGAAGAAACTGGTACAGGTTGGCACGTCCTAAAAGCACAAGTACATGCAGGTGGTCGTGGTAAAGGTGGCGGAGTCAAACTTGCTAAAAATCTTGCGGAAGTAGAATCGATTGCAGATCAAATTATCGGCATGCAATTAGTCACGCCTCAAACCTCTGCCGAAGGCAAAAAAGTACACCAAGTATTGGTAGCTGAAGATGTGTATTATCCCGGTGAGACGGAAACGAGTGAATTTTATGTTTCTGTGCTTTTAAACAGAACCACAGGAAGAAATATGATTATGTATTCTACGGAAGGTGGAATGGATATTGAAACGGTTGCTGAAGAAACACCGCATTTAATTTTTACAGAAGAAATCGATACAGCAACAGGAATGTTACCATTCCAAGCGCGTCGTGTGGCTTTCAACCTTGGTTTATCAGGAGCTGCATTTAAGGACATGACTAAATTTGTAACGGCTTTATATACGGCTTACGACAAATCGGATGCGTCTTTATTTGAAATCAACCCAGTATTAAAAACAAGTGATAATAAAATATTAGCGGTCGATGCGAAAGTAACCATCGATGACAATGCTTTATTCAGACATAAAGATTATTTAGAATTAAGAGACATTCGCGAGGAAAATCCTATTGAAGTAGAGGCAGGTGCTTTAGGTCTTAATTATGTAGATTTAGAAGGCAACGTTGGCTGTATGGTGAACGGTGCTGGCTTGGCAATGGCCACGATGGATTTAATCAAACAAGCAGGAGGTGAGCCAGCTAACTTTTTAGATGTTGGCGGTACGGCCGATGCAGCACGTGTAGAAGCAGCTTTTCAGATTATCTTAAAAGATCCAGAAGTGAAAGCAATACTTATTAATATTTTTGGTGGAATTGTTCGTTGTGATCGTGTGGCTCAAGGGGTGATTGATGCTTATAAAAACATGGGTACTATTAATGTACCAATCATTGTACGTTTGCAAGGAACCAATGCGGATATCGCCAAAAAATTAATTGACAACTCTGGACTGGATGTTCAAAGTGCTGTTGAATTTCAAGAAGCTGCTGATAAAGTACAAGCTGTTTTAGCATAAATAAACACTACAGACTCTAAACAGAGTTTATATATATAAATCCAGAGCATTAGCTCTGGATTTTTTTTGTAAATTATTTTTTTAAATTGCAGGCGTATTAACGTCCCAAACGCACTACACCCATCAATACTTTACGGGTTTCCCCAAAATTTATCTTATAAATTTTCTTTTATTTCTGTATCAGTTAACACATCGGGTCTGAATTCACTCATAATTTCCTCTTGCTTAGACTTCGCATATTTGAAACCAGATTTCCACCATTTTCGCATCAATCCTTTATCAAAAACTAAAGAGTTTGTGGTTAAAACGGTAGGGGTATAATATAAATTAAGCTTTACATTTTTATTGTTTGCGGCGAGTTTACCAATCGTGATATTATGTCTTTCTACGTGTGTGAGCATAAAATCAAAAACATCAAATAGTAAAGAAAATGGATTTTTAGCAGGTAATTTATTGAATTGAGTCACCTCTGTTTCTAAAATAATGGCATCAATTTCTGTGGCGCCTCTTAAAATGGCTTCTCTAATAGGTACTAAAGAACCAAAACCGCCATCTGCATATTGATAATGATTTTTTTCTAACAAACTCATAAATGGGATGTAGTTGCAGGAGCCCCAAATCCAATCGCAAAAATCATCATAGCTACACTCTTGAATTGATTTATATTCAACTCTATCTGCTGTTAAATTTGAAACAGTTACGATTACTTCTTTGTTTTCGGCTCTAATTTTAGCGTACATTTCTTTGGTAACATTTCTCTTAATTAAACGTCTTAAGTTTTTGCTTTCACCAAATGTTTTTCTACCGTTTAAAAAATTCCAAAGTGTGTTTAAATGCCGAATACTGATCACTTTTTCTCCATCAACTTTTTTAATTTTAAAAGGGTTGTTACTAAAAATACTTTTCTGGTTTACATTAGTATAGAGTTCTTTTAGTTCATCTAACATGCCTAAAGCGAGATGCGAAACCATTAAACTGCCAGTAGAAGTGCCCAAAAATAAATCGTATTCTTTGCCTTCATTTTTCATTAAATATTGCGCAACTCCGCCTGCAAATGCTCCTTTGCTTCCACCTCCAGAAATTACCAATGCTCTTTTCATGCGTGTGTATATTTATTGATTTTTAACGGTCACATGGTACATCCATTTAAACATTTCCCTTGGGTATCAAGATTTAGTTATGGATGTTTCATAACCTATAATTAAGTAGTTTACTCCAGTTCTATAAAAATATTAAAAAAGAAATGAAAAGCCGAGGTTATTTCCGCTTTACTTTTTTTTAATTTATAGCTAACTTCTTTAAATCGATAGGTTTTAATGCTAATGAAACTCGTATATTTGTTTTAAATTACAATCAATAATTAACCAATGAAAAATAATTTACTAGTACTTGTAACGCTTAGTTGTATGAACTTTGTGTTAGGTTTTAATCAAACAGCTCCGGTCTTAACAACGCAATTAACGGAGGATTACAATTTGGAAATGCCATCCTTAAAGCCGTATGTAATTTATATAAATGCATCTGTAGAAGAACCAGACACGATTGATTCTGTTACTTTGGCTATCGATTCAGATGTGTTTACAGCAGTTGAAGAAACGGGGTTTTATTATTTTTTGTGGACACCTTCAGGTTATGGATCTCATGTTATTCAAATTACTGCAACTACCAATTCTGGTGGTACAACGACCATTTCTAGAACGATAGAAGTTGTACAGAACTCTTCATCAATCAATGTAGAGACTTTAAACGGTGTCATTATTGAATATTCAGGGGATGCTGATAGTAAATGGCATTACGGAACTTATACTTTACCCCAGTTTGTGGGCGCTTTCGACTCAATAAATGCATCTCTTACAGTGGAATGTCCACAAATTAATGGAGGATGTGATGACTGGGAACGATTATCACATATTGAAATTAAAGCACCAAATGGAAATTGGATTCAGATTATAAGGTATGTTACTCCTTATGGAATTGGTTGCAATCATGTTACAGACCTTACTAATTATAATTCGCTGTTACAGGGAGAAGTTGAATTTAGAGTATTTATTGATACTTGGGGATCAGGTGGTTGGCAATTGTCTCTGGATTTAGAGTATAATCAAGGGACTCCAAGTTATGACTATTCTTCTGTTACGGAAATTTGGGATAATGATTATGATTTTGGAGATCCCTCAAACTTACAACCAGTTGAATCTTACAATCTTAACCTTAACAATGGAATTCAACAATCTTATTTATCTGTTTCAACTACGGGCCATAATTGGGGTGAGAACATTTCAAGTGCTGCTGAGTTTTTTGAGGCGACTCATTATTTAGATATTAATAATGAACAAGCGTTCATACAAAATTTATGGAATACTTGTGATCCAAATCCAGACAGTTGTACAGCTCAACTAGGAACTTGGGAGAATAATAGAGCCGGCTGGTGTCCGGGTTCAATAGCGAGTCCCGATATATACGACCTTTCTGCTTATATAGGATCTTCTTTTGATTTGGATTATCGATTTCACCCATCGTATATAGATTTGTGTCATCCAAATAATCCTGATTGTGATGAAGCAACGATTTCTGGTTGTAATGATTGTGATAATCAATTTAACCCTTACTATAAGGTAGATGTTCACGTCATTAGTAAGAGTGATGAACCATTAATTTTTAGTGTGCCTCTTGGAATTAATCGTTTTGAGAATAGTGAAACTCATGATTTATCAATCTATCCAAATCCAACCAATGGGAAGTTTTCTATACAATCATCTGTTCAAGATGCGGTAACAACAGTCAGAGTTTTAACTATTGAAGGTAAACAAGTGAAATCGTTTTATTTTAACACTAAAGAAGAGTTAATGAATCACGATTTTGACCTCAGTGATTTAACAAGGGGTATCTATTTTATAAGCATGAAAAACAAATATGGTTTAGGCACAAAAAAGCTGATTCTTAAATAAGAAAAGTAACTATTTTTCACGATCATGAAATTGTATTTTAGCAGAAAAAGATCTCAGCTTACCCAGTCAGTTTGTTAAGTTTTTAAAGCCTCCAACTTTTTTTGGTAGTCTTTAATTTGATCTCGAAACTGTGCCGCATGTAAGAAATCCAAATCTTTTGCTGCCGATTCCATCAGTTTTCGGGTGTCTCTGATTTTTTGTTCTAGTTCTGGAGCAGCTAAATATGCATTCTCTGGCTCCGCCGCTTTAAGAGCTTCTTGTTCGTAATAATAACTACTCACCGAATTTTTTGTCAATGCATTGTTCAAGCTTTTATTGAGTGCTGTTGGTACAAGGTTGTGTTTGGTATTGTAGGCAATTTGTTTTTCGCGACGGTAGTCCGTTTCATCAATGGTTTTTTGCATGCTTTTGGTGATTTTATCCGCATACATGATGGCGCGTCCGTTGAGGTGTCTGGCAGCTCGACCAACGGTTTGGGTAAGTGAGCGTGCCGAACGCAAAAAACCTTCTTTATCAGCATCTAAAATCACCACCAATGAGACTTCTGGAAGGTCCAAACCTTCTCTTAACAAGTTGACGCCTACAAGCACATCAAAAATACCTTTTCGCAAATCTTGCATGATTTCAACCCGTTCCAAGGTATCTACATCACTGTGAATATAACGACAGCGTATTTGAATACGTGCTAGGTATTTGGTCAACTCCTCCGCCATTCGTTTGGTCAGGGTAGTGACCAACGTTCGTTCGTCTTTTTCGACCCGTTGTTGAATTTCTTCAATCAAATCGTCAATCTGATTCAGACTTGGTCGCACTTCGATAATAGGATCCAACAATCCCGTTGGTCGAATGACCTGTTCGACAACAACACCACCTGATTTTTCTAATTCATAATCGGCAGGAGTGGCACTGACATATAATACTTGGTTTTGAAGACTTTCAAATTCTTCAAATTTTAAAGGTCGGTTGTCCATCGCTGCAGGCAAACGAAAGCCATATTCTACTAAATTTTCTTTACGA
>Ga0209712_10003891_pt1 | contig 12042 bp, 7 predicted proteins | sample ArcOceMetagenome_FD_187443 | JGI IMG/M metagenome (GOLD analysis project Ga0209712, IMG submission 187443) | Marine eukaryotic phytoplankton communities from Arctic Ocean - Arctic Ocean - Greenland ARC118M Metagenome (SPAdes) (version 2) | ecosystem: Environmental > Aquatic > Marine > Oceanic...
TTCTGGCTCTGGAAAGTCAACCATAGGCCGGTTGCTTTTTCGCTTTTATGATGTGACGCAGGGGGCCTTGCTAGTAGACGGGCAAGACATTCGAGATGTCACGCAGTTGAGCCTGCACGAAGCGATTGGCGTCGTGCCGCAGGACACTGTTTTGTTCAACGATACCATCTATTACAACATCTCCTATGGCCGCGCTGGCGCGACCCGCGCTCAGATTGAGCAAGCCGCCAAGGCCGCTCAAATCCATGATTTTGTGCAAAGCCTGCCGCAAGGGTATGAGACCACCGTGGGCGAGCGCGGGTTGAAATTGTCGGGCGGCGAAAAGCAACGGGTGGGCATTGCGCGCAGCCTGCTGAAAAATCCGCCTATCTTGCTTCTGGATGAAGCGACCTCAGCGCTGGATACGGAAACCGAACATGAAATCCAAGAAAGCCTGATCCAAATGGGGCAGGGGCGCACGGTTATGATCATTGCGCACCGCCTTTCGACTGTAGTGCATGCTGATCGCATTGTGGTGTTGGAACAAGGTCGGATCGTGGAAGAAGGCAGTCACGACGAGCTGCTTGTCCAAGATGGCCGTTACGCGCATCTGTGGCATCTGCAATTGTCAGAAGATGTGAGCAAAGTGTAAAAAAATCAGCTGCGGCAACTTGGCCGCCGCAGCTTGAAGCTATTATTTGGCTGGTGTCGGATCGAAAATATCATCCTCTTCCCAGAAAATTTCCTGGCCTTGGTGTTTCTTGGCCGAGCGATTGAGCCGGTAATCTTCGCGGATACGACGGCCTTCGCCTGTCCAGCTGCCTGCGCGAATGGCCATGGCGGCCCCATAAGCGCCTGATACCATCCAGATCCGCAGAGCCAGCATGGCAGGGGTGAAGACCAAGGTGAGGAGTGTCGCAATGCCAAGGCCAAATACCACGGCGGTTGCCAGCTGTTTCCACCAAAGGGCGGTTGGCGCATTGATGGTATAGCCCCCTCCAATGAAGTCGAGGCTAAGCCCAAACATCATCGGCGTCAGCCCGGCCATTGTGGTGATTGTGGTCAGCAATACCGGTCGAATCCGCGCTTCAGCTGTGCGGGTGATGGCTTCCAGTCGGGGCATATACTTGCTGTATTCTTGATAGGTGTCGATCAAAACAATGTTGTTGTTCACCACAATTCCCGCCAAGGCAACGATGCCAGTGCCTGTCATGATGATTGAGAAGGCTTGATCCATGACCAACATGCCGATCAACACCCCAGTGGTGGATAAGATCACGGCTAATAGCACCAGGATAGAATTGTAGATTGAATTGAACTGCGCCAGCAGAATGATGAACATCAACCCCAAAGCGCCCATAAAGGCGTTTTGCAGGAAGGCGCCGCTTTCCGCTTCATCCTCTTGGTCGCCGGTCCACTCCCATTCGATGCCCTGTGGCAGGGGGGAGGTGTCGAGCCAAGCGGTGATCTCTTCGATACGCTCTGAGGGCGTCATTTTGATCTCTCGGGAAACGCCATCTTCACCGATTACTGTTTTTGTGGCATCGCTGTGTACGCCGGCTTTGACGTCAAAATAGCGTTTCTGGTCCACACGTGTGATTTGGCCCAATTTGGCTACAGGCTTGCGTGAGATGAAGTTAGACAGGGGGATCAACCCGTTGGGCGTGCGCACTTTCAACGTGTCGAGGGTCGACAAGACTCGGTCTTGCTCGGGCAGGCGTACACGAATTTCGATCTCTTCATCGGAGCTATCGACCCGCATGGTGTCGAGTAAGATGCCTCGGGTCACCAATTGGACCATGCCGCCCACTGTAGCAACATCAGCGCCGTAACGACCAGCTTTTTCAACATCAACGTCAATTTGCCAATCTATACCGGGCAGGGGCAAGGTGTCTTCGATTGCAGAAAGCCCCCTTGTGTCATCAAATTTTTGCCGCGCTAAAGCTGTGGCTGCGAGAAGATCATCCCAATTGTTGCCTTTTAGGCGCAGATGCACGGGCTTGGCGGATGCAGGTCCCATGGCAAGGTTTAAAATTTGGGTCCGAACGCCGGGGATGTTGTCCAGCTGCGCTTGTAGGCTGTTGAGCACCAAGTTGCCGTCATAGGCCGCATCCATGGTTGAGGAGGTCCAGGGAATGAACCCAAAGATCTTTTTGGTATGCTTCTTGTCGGGACGGTCTTCCCATGGGATCAATTCGATTTGTGCTTGACCGATGGTGTCGAGCGGAGCGCCCGCGCCGCCAGTATTCGCATTCAAGCCACCGCCGCCGGCAAAGGCAAAGGTACTTTGCACGCCGGGGGTATTGATTATGATACCTTCGGCCTGTTTGAGCAGGGCGTCTTTTTCGCGGATAGAGAGGTTGCCACGTGCCTGCACATAGACGATAGCTTGCTCTGGCTCGGTGGCCACGAAAAATTCAACGCCATTGTTATTGGCGCCGAAGGTTTGAAATGTTGTCATCACAAAGCCAACCACACCGAACAAAGTCACAATAGGCATCACTGGATTGCCGGTGATAAATTTGATGAAATACCCAAATGCTGTGCGCTGATGCCCACTGGCGATCCGACGTTTGCGCCGGCGAATTTCAACCGCCCCCATCACTATAGATGAGACAGCTGCCGAGATGAAAAATAGGCAAATGCCAACCACAACGCCCCAGTTTCCGATATCTCCGAACAAATAGCTGGGGTTCAACAGCTGCATCGCACCGACAAAGAGACCATAAAGTGCAGGAGGCACCAAAAGAACCCGCACCAACCAAGGCCATTGGCGCAGCGCTTCAGAGGTATTGCCAAACAGTTGGCTGACCCTGCCGGATACGCCGCCCAAGACGGGCAGGTAAATCAAGGCCACTACCAAGGAGGCGGAGAGAACAAAAATCAATGTGACCGGCAACATGCCCATGAACTGCCCTGGCACGCCTGGCCAGAACAGCATCGGTAGAAAGGCACAGAGGGTTGTCGCTGTGGACGATACAATCGGCCAAAACATCCGCTTGGCGGCATCCCCATAAGCCTGCATCGGACCCGCTCCTTCGGTGATGCGTTTGTCGGCATATTCGACGACCACAATCGCACCATCTACCAACATGCCCACCGCAAGGATCAGGCCGAACATCACAATATTCGAGATCGAAATCCCCATAACCGCTAGAAAGACAAAGCACAGCAGAAAGGAGGTTGGAATGGCGAAGCCCACGAGAAAAGCGGGGCGCGATCCGAGGGCGGCCAAAACCACGATCATTACCAGGGCGATGGCGGTTAGGACGGACCCTTCCAATTGTTTGACCATACTGTCGACATTACGCGATTGGTCGTTGGAGGTGCTCACCTCAATGGCGTGTTGCAATTCCACGGGCCAAAGCGCTGTTTGCTTCTCAACTTCGGCGCGCACCAAATTAGCGGTATCAATCAGATTGAACCCTTTGCGCTTCACAACTTGGATTGCCACGGTGGTTTCACCATTGAAACGGGCTGTGCCTGTGCGATCTGCGAAGGTGAGACGGATGTCAGCAATATCACCCAGCGTCACCACCCGGCCTCCGTTAATTTTTACCGGTAGGTTATATAAATCTAATGGTTCATCAAACGAAGAGGGTATTTTTACTGCAAAATTTGAACTGGCAGTGTCCACCGTGCCGGCGGGGATCAACTGATTGTTGTTCACAACCACGCCGATCAACTCTCCAGCGGTCACATTGTAGGATTCCAGCTTGAGTGGATCAATCAAAACTTCGAGCATTTCTTCACGGTGCCCGGTGAGACCCGCACTGAGCACTGGCTCCAAGCTTTCGATGATGTCCTGCAAATCCTGCGCGACCTTCAGCAAGGTACGTTCTGGCACCAATCCAGAGAGTGAAATGATGATGATGGGGAATTCAGAGAAGTTGAATTCACTGACAGAATAGCTGTCGCCGCCTTGCGGAAGTTTTGCCTGAGCATTGCTCATCCGGTCTCGGACATCGGCCATGATTTTGGTCTTATCCCAGCCAAATTCGAACTCTAACACCACATTTGCATAGCCATCAACGGCGGTTGCTGTGAGTTTTTTCAAACCGTCCAGATCCGAAAGCTCGGTCTCCATAGGTTTGATCAACAGTTTTTCGCTGTCTTCCGCAGAAATCCCCTGAAACGGCATAGAGATGATAATGGCCGGAATCTCAATGTCGGGCTCGCCTTCTTTGGGCAGAACCGCATAGGCAAAGGTGCCGACAGCCAGAGATAATACAATGAAGGCTAGGACCATCCGCGCGCGAGTGATGGCCCAATCGACGAGTCCAGTCATTGGGCCGCCTCCGTGAAGGTCGGGGTCACATGCACGCCATCGGTGACAAACTCTTGGCCCACCACAATGACATTGGACTGCGGCGGTAAGCCCGACACCCAAACGCCCTGCATCGTATCGCGGATCAAAGTGACGGGCATGAATTGAACGATATTTTCTGCGGCCAAGACCCTTACGCCCAACGTGCCAGCATCATTCAAGGTTAGAGAAGAGCCCGGCAGAAGATGCGCCAAACTTCCTTGCGCGGTGATTTTGATGTCAGCTGTCTGCCCATCGCTGATTTTTAAATCGGTATTTGGCACAGTCACTTCGACTTGAAAGGTGCGGGTCAATTTGTCGGCTGAGCGCGAGATAAAGGTGACCTCGCCGTGAACATTGAGACCATTGATGAGCCGTGCGCTGGCCAACGCCCCCATCTGCACATGGTTGATAGCAATCTCAGGCACGAAGCCTACCAATTTGATTGTGTCCAGCTGAATGACTGTGGCGCATAAGCCACCGGGCTGTAACAGGCTACCCAGTTCAGCGGTGTCTGATTCCAAGATGCCGTCAAACGAGGAATGTATCACCAAGCGCGAAATTTCTTTTTCTGCTGAGGCTACGGCCGCTTCGGCGGATTGAATGCCCGCGACTGTTGATTGCAGGCCAGATTCGGCTGCAGCCACACCCGCCCTTGCGGTTTGCGCGGCAGCGGTCGCGCTGGCCACGCGCGCTTCAGAGGCAAATCCGCCTTGGGAGAGTTTCTCAGCGGCCCGGTCATTGATTAAAGCTTCGGCCAAGCGCGCCTGTGCTTCGATAACGCGCGCTTCAGCTTCTGGCACGCGGGCACGCGATTCTGCGAGGCGGGCTTTGGTTTCTGCCAATGAAGCTCCTCGTGTGCCGGGATCAATCTCACACATGGGCTGGCCGGTTGTCACGAACGAGCCTTTGCGCAGGGGCTTTGAGATCACGCTGCCACTGGTTTCTGCCCGCAGGCTCACCTGTCTGGCGGCACGGGTCTCGCCGCGTACATTCACAGCGCTGTCCACATTTTGAGCGCGTGATGCGAGTACGACGACCGATACGCTGGGCGTGTCTGTAATCTGTGGTGTTGGGACTTGTGAAGTAGAAACCTCATCTGTGATCGCGTCAGTTTTGCCTAAATTTATGATCAAATCTCTTTGGAAGACGAAAACATAGATGACAGCGGCAACCAGTACGGCGGTTACAAGTGGGGAAATGCGCATAATGAGCCTCGTGAGCCGTTGATCCAAAAGCGGAGCAACTTTAGAGCACTACTTATGCCAAATCATACCGGTTACAAGAAAGTTCACCCCTTTAATGAGCAAAATTCGACCCAAATCCTATAGTTTTCAAGATTTTGATCACCTTTACGATTTCTTAACCCTCAAAGGGCTTGTGGGGTGTGGCAGGTTTTGCCTATACAAACTATAGAAAATTAAGGTGGTTCCCAGATGTCCGATACAGACAGTTTTATTGATGAAGTCACAGAGGAAGTGCGCCGCGATCGGCTTTTTGGCTATTTTCGCCGGTATGGTTGGATTGCAGCGGTTGTGATATTGGGACTTGTAGGTGGTACAGCCTACAATGAATGGTCCAAATCTACTGCCGCGCAAGTTGCTCAAGCACGCGGTGATGCTTTGCTGGATGCTTTAGACATGGATGATGATACAGCCAGTATTGCTGCTTTAAGTGAAATTGCGACCAACGAAGGTGGCGACGTTGTGGCCAGTTTCCTGGCCGCTGGCGCGGATCAAAGTCAAGCGGCAAATTTGTTAGGGGCAATTGCCGCCAATACGGATCATCCTAAATACATAAGAGATTTGGCCCGTTTAAAGCTGGCGACAACGCCTGATGCCGTCTCGCAAGATGCAGCAGTTTTGATCCTGACAGATCTCTCTGCGGCTGGCGGATTGTATCGCAATGCGGCCACCGAAATGTTGGTGGCGTTTGAGTTGGAACGCGGCAATGTTGATGCGGCTGTGACGCTGTTGCAGGCTCACATTCAGGATGCCCAAGCCACGCAGGAGCAAATCCAACGCATGGGTGAGCTGATTGTGGCCTTGGGAGCGACACCAGAGTTGGCAAACTAAACCGATTCTGTTAAAATTATGTTAGGTACATAAAAGGCTAGGAGGCACGCATGAAATTCAAAGCAGTGCTCTACATTGGGCTTTTAAGTTTGGGCGTTGGCTGCTCGAATAACGACCCGCGTCTGGATGGTGAACGTGAAATGCTTGATGGTTCGGTCTTTGTAGAAAGCGATGCACGTTTTCTGGTCGAAAGCCTGCCTGCTTTAAACTTGCCTGATGAACGGAGAAATACCCAATGGACTCATCAAGGTGGCAATGCACAGCATTATACAGGTCATCTGGAGCTTGCGGATGATGTGAGTCTGCAATGGTCAACCTCTATTGGCCATGGCGATGGCCGTCGTCATCAAATCACTGCTTCTCCAATCTTTCAAGATAACCGAATTTTCACTTTGGACAGCCGCTCTTTAGTCACTGCCGTCGGGGAGAATGGCAGGGTTTTGTGGCAGAAAAATGTAGCCAAAGCTCCTGACGATGTGGCGGATGCATCTGGTGGCGGATTGGCTGTGCAGGGGGATCAGCTGTTTGTGACCACCGGTTTTGGAACCGTTGTGGCCTTGAACGTGACTTCCGGCGAAGAGGTTTGGACACAAGACCTTGCCAGCTATGGCGGGGCCTCTCCAACCGTCGAAAACGGGCTGCTATACGTTTCCGCGCGGGATGGGGCTGCCTGGGCCATTGAAACATCCAACGGTCGCGTCAGGTGGCAAGTGGCGGGTCCATCTGTGCTATCTGGTTATACCGGCGGACCGGGTGCGGCTGTGTCGAAGAAATATGTGCTGTTCCCCTTCGGATCTGGTGATCTGCTTGCAACCTTCCGTGAGGGTGGTTTGCGTAGTTGGAGCTCGGTTCTGTCGGGCGCACGCCCCGGGCGGGCCTCAACTCAGGTGCAGGATTTGACTGGTCAGCCGGTGATTGAAGGTTCTGAGGTTTATCTGGCCAATTCGGCGGGCCGTATGGCGGCGCTTGATTTGAATACAGGTTTGCGCAAATGGACAGCCAAGCAAGGCAGCCAAGGCGAAATCTTGGTGGCTGGCAGCTCGTTATTTACCATCAGTGACGAGAATAACCTGATAAGGGTAGCAAAATTGGATGGTGGATTGGTCTGGTCCACGCCCTTGCCTAATTTTACCAAATCAAATGTTGGTCGACGTTCGGAGATTTTTGCCCATTACGGGCCAATCCTTGCAGGCGGGCGGTTAATTCTTGCGTCATCAGACGGTCTGCTTCGGCAGTTTGATCCGGCCAAGGGTGAGCTCATAACAACTGTTAAAATACCTTCGGGAGCCGCCAGTGCGCCGATCGTAGTGGATGGCACTCTGTATGTTTTGAGCACCAATGGTAATCTACTGGCTTTTCGTTGAGCTAAACTTGGTGTAACGCTCGGCTCTAATTTATCGAAAGTGGGCTCAAATGTCCTTTACCTTGGCCATAGTCGGCCGTCCTAATGTTGGAAAATCCACGCTGTTCAATCGGTTAGTGGGTCGTAAGCTTGCCTTGGTCGATGACCAACCGGGAGTGACTCGCGATTTGCGTGAAGGGTCGGCCCGACTGGGTCACCTCAAGTTCACAGTTATTGACACTGCGGGTCTTGAAGAAATCACCGATGAAAGCCTTCAGGGCCGGATGCGTCGTCTTACGGAGCGAGCGGTGGACATGGCCGATGCTTGTTTATTTATGATCGATGCTCGGACCGGGGTCACACCCACCGATGAGGTCTTTGCGGATATTTTACGCAAACGAAATGCGCATGTCTTCCTTGTCGCCAATAAGGGTGAGGGTCGTGCTGCGGATGGTGGCGTTTTGGAGGCCTATTCTTTGGGCCTTGGTGAGCCGTTACGGCTGTCTGCTGAACATGGTGAAGGCATGGGCGAGTTGGCTTATATGCTGGCGCCTTTGATCGATGCGGCTGACGAAAAAGCTCAGGAAGATGCGCCTATTGTTGATTTGGATCTGGAAGAGGGCGACGCCGAAGAAGAATACCGCCAGCCCACAGCGCAAAAACCTTTACAGGTTGCAGTGATTGGCCGACCCAATGCGGGTAAATCCACTCTGATCAATAAAATTTTGGGCGAAGATCGCCTGTTGACCGGTCCTGAAGCTGGCATCACCCGTGATGCCATCTCTCTCACTTTGGATTGGGGCGGTGTTCCAACGCGTATTTTTGACACGGCTGGCATGCGCAAAAAAGCCAAAGTACAAGAAAAGCTTGAGAAACTCTCGGTCAGCGATGGACTGCGCGCGGTGAAATTTGCCGAAGTCGTAGTTGTGTTGCTGGATGCGGATATTCCGTTTGAGCAACAAGATTTGCGAATCTCCGATTTGGCCGAACGTGAGGGCCGCGCAGTGGTCTTGGCGGTCAACAAATGGGATTTGGAACCGGAGAAACAAGCTAAACTGCGGGTCTTACGCGAGTCGTTTGAACGCTTGCTACCGCAGTTGCGCGGGGCACCTTTGGTCACAGTATCGGCCAAAACGGGCAAAGGCTTGGACCGATTGCAGGAAGCTGTGATGAAGGCCCATGAAGTTTGGAATCGTCGTATTCCCACCAGCCATTTGAACCGTTGGTTGGCTGGCATGGTTGAAGCGCACCCGCCCCCCGCTCCAGGCGGGCGCCGCATTAAGCTGCGCTACATGACACAAGCCAAGACCCGGCCACCGGGCTTCGTGGTGATGTGTTCTTATCCTGATAAGATCGCCGAGAGCTATTCGCGGTATCTGGTCAACGGTCTACGTGAAGATTTCGACATGCCTGGAACGCCAATCCGTATGTGGATGCGCGGTCAAGGGGAACAAAACCCTTATAAAGATAGGAAAAAATCAACACCATCACGGCTGCGCAAGCACCTCGGAAAAAAGCCTTTCAAATAGGCCTGGCTTGGGTGTTTTAGATCAAGATGGAATGACGGGGGCTTTGGCCCCCGTTTTTTGTTTGTTATGACAACGAACCGTCGGCATTGATCACAGTCGCATCGCCCATATAACGTTGTAAAGCCTTTGGTATAGCGACAGATCCGTCTTCTTGCTGTCCATTTTCCAACACACCGATCAAGCACCGACCGATTGCCAGCCCTGATCCGTTCAGCGTGTGCAGAAACTCAGGTTTACCGCCGGTGACAAGCCTGAATCGCGCGTTCATCCGGCGGGCTTGGAAATCACCACAGACTGAGCAAGAGCTGATCTCACGATAGGAGTCTTGGCCGGGCAGCCAAACTTCGATGTCATGGGTGCGGCGGGCGCTAAAGCCCATGTCGCCGACGCAGAGCGCCATGGTGCGATAGGGCAGTTCCAAACACTCCAAGATTCCCTCGGCACATTTGGTCATCCGGTCTAATTCCGCGCGGGAATGATCTGGGTGGGTGACAGAGACCATCTCCACCTTTTCAAACTGATGTTGACGCAGCATGCCCGCAGTATCACGCCCGGCGCTGCCGGCTTCTGAGCGAAAGCACAGAGAATGCGCCACAAAGCGGCGGGGCAGAGTGGGCTCATCCACTGTCAGGCTCGACACGATGTTGGTCAGTGTCACCTCGGAGGTTGGGATCAGCCACCAGCCATTGGTGGTCTGGTAGCTGTCTTCAGCGAATTTGGGCAATTGCCCGGTGCCGCGCATTGCCTCATCGCGCACCAAGACCGGGGTGTTGGTCTCTGTCAGGCCGTTCTCGGTGATATGCGTGTCCAACATGAACTGCGCCAAAGCGCGGTGCATACGTGCAATAGCTCCAGACATAATCACAAAGCGGCTCCCGGAAATTTTACCGGCGGTTTCAAAGTCGAGCCCTTCTGCGGTGGCTGCCAGCTCAAAATGCTCTTTGGGGATGAAGTTAAACTCGCGCGGCGTGCCCCAGCGGCGCACCTCCACATTATCGTTTTCATCGGCGCCATCTGGCGTATCGTCAAAGGGCAAGTTTGGAATGCTCATGAGCATATCGGCCAGAGCCTCATCCTTAGCTTTGGCCTCTTCGCTTAAGCTGGCCATTTCGATTTTCTTTTCAGACACCAAGGCGCGGAGACGGTCAAATTCAGCCTCATCTCCTTTGGCTTTGGCAGCCCCCACCAGCTTGCTGGCTTTGTTTTGCTCGGCTTGTGCCGCCTCTGCCGCCTGAATGCAGGCACGGCGGTCGGTGTCGAGGGATAGGATGTCCGACGAGACCGGCGCATTTCCTCGGCGCGCTAATGCGGCGTCAAAAGCGGCAGGGTTTTCGCGGATGGCACGAATATCATGCATATATCATCTCCTTAGAAAGAATCACTGCTGTGGTTATGCCCAAAGCTGGCCTGAGGGTCACGGGGCAATTTCTTGACGCAAATTACCAGTTCAAGTCTTGGTGATGGCGGGGCCGAAACTTTTACCTGAGACCTCTGCATAACTACGAGATTCCCAGTGCGGCCAAATTTTGCTAAACTTGTTCCATGCCAAAGCCATTTTCCACCCAACCCGAACTTTTCGTAACCAGCGCCGACCTTGAGCACCCCAGCCTGCAAGGCTTGGACGAGGCTGAGGCAGTGCTGGACTGGGCCAAACTCGAACATCTGCTGATTGGAATTTACGCCAGCAAGACTGGTCGTCCCAGCTATCCGTTGCTGACTTTGCTGCGCGCGTCCCTCTTGGGCATTTGGTATCGCCTGAGTGATGTGGAACTGGCTCAGACTCTGTTTCGCGACTTGCTTTTCCGAAAATTTTGCCACCTCGAATTGGGTGGCGATGTGCCAGATGCGAGCACCATTGGCCGTTTCCGCCAGAAGTTAGTTGACGCAGATCTGTGAGAGCAATTACTGGGCGAGGTCAATAGGCAGCTTGAGGTCAAGCACATCATCATGACAGAGGGTCGGATTAATATTATCGACGCCACGCCAATTGAGGCGGCGCAATCAGGACCCGGAAAAGGCGTAGGAGGCCAACCCAAGCGCGACCCCGAGGCAGGCTGGCACGTCAAGGCCGACAGCCGTGGCAACATGAAATCCACCTACGGCTATTCGACCGACACCGGCGTGAATGAGGACGGCTTCATCCACCGCCAAACCGTCACGCCGGGAAACGCCCATGATAGCACCGAGCGTGATACGCTTTTGCTGGGCGATGAGGTGGCGTTGTATGCAAACGCGGCCTTTTCCTCGCGCGCCACACGCAAAAAGCTGGAGAGCTTTGGCATCGAAGATCAGGTGCAGCGCAAGGGGTATCGCGGCCACCCACTGTCCGCTGCGGATGTTATCAGAAATGATAAGATTGCCGTGACGCGCTCCGGCGGAGAGCGCCCCTTTGCCACCTATAAATCCCGCTACGGACTGGCTCGAACGCGGCTAATGGGCCTGGTCAGAAACATGACTTTTTATGGCTTAGCCGCTATCGCCCACAACATCCAGAAAGGTGCGAGGTTCCTTTTTCTCTACGGTCTGCTGGACGCTGAACAGGTGGATAAGTGTGCCCAAAATCAGAAAATATCAAACGAAACCCAACAAATTAGCCGCCGCACCACGCGCAAACACGTGGTTTTGAGGGAAATACATACATGATAAACCAAAAAGACTGGTTATGCCGAGGTCTCATAAACATATTTTTTTGTTTTTCTACAAATCAAAGCCTCAACTTGCCCACCTGTGTCGCGTCGCCGCAATGTGATCAGCCGTCCGTAATGCCAATGCCTGAAGGGTATTGGTAGGGTTCGCTGCCGCCGATGTGAC
>Ga0209712_10003892_pt1 | contig 12041 bp, 12 predicted proteins | sample ArcOceMetagenome_FD_187443 | JGI IMG/M metagenome (GOLD analysis project Ga0209712, IMG submission 187443) | Marine eukaryotic phytoplankton communities from Arctic Ocean - Arctic Ocean - Greenland ARC118M Metagenome (SPAdes) (version 2) | ecosystem: Environmental > Aquatic > Marine > Oceanic...
TTCGCTACTTTAAAACCAATCCTGAAGTTCTTCATTTGGCCACTCTGGGTCCGCTAAAGGCGCAACAGGGGCTGGGTGTGGGGTTAGGTTGAGCGTCTGGGGTTGCAGGATCGCTATCTTTATTCACGCACCTATATTGAACTAAACCGTGCCGCTGCTCTCGCCAAGTAGCGTCAATTATTGAGCACATAGATTTAGGCTGTGCCAGAAATCTGGTGCTTGTCCTCATTTGCTCGACATCAACCTCAAAATTAAGCAATTCTAGATGAATAGATTCAGCTACGTAGTATCCTCCGAGGGTTTAAACATAATATCAGAGGAATAATTGCTATGATGAGAACTGCTGCAATAAAAAATGGTGCGCCTGGAAAATATAACCCTTTATTATTCACAAACCGCTCGAATACGCCGGTTAGTACGAGGGGTGCCACGACTGCAGCGACAGATGCTAGTGATGCAATCACCCCTTGCACTAAACCTTGCTGATCATCAGCAACCTTATTCGCGGCAACGGCGGTCAGTAAGGGTGGTGCCATATCCGAAAGAGCGGCAATAGGAATTACTATGGCAACTGCCCAAGCTGCTGTGGAAAACCCAAAACCTATAAGTGCAATTACGGCAGCCATGCTAGAAAACATTAGGGTCCTATAATCACCGAGCCGCTTGGTCATTAGCGGTAGTAGTCCAGCCTGTACTGCTGCAATCAGAATGCCATACGCTGATAAAGTTAGCCCGATAGTGAAACTGTCCCACGCAAATACCTCACGCCCCCAAAAAGCCCAGAGGGTCGGATAGACCATATTTGCAAACTCAAAAACAAATATACAGATCAGTGGAATTGTTAGGCCCGGGATGAGAAAGGCGCGTACTATAGACGCAAAAGGATTTAGATCCCTTTTACTAAAAGAGCGGCGACTTTCTTCATTTAAGGATTCTGGTAAAACAAAAAAACCAAAAACCATATTGAGTGTTGATAGCGCCGCCGCAATCCAGAAGGGTGCTGTAACATGCCAGCCTGAAGAGATACCGCCAAGGGCGGGTCCAAAAACAAAGCCTACGCCAAAAGCAGCACCAATCATACCAAAGGCAGCACCACGTTCCTCTGGTTTAGTAATATCAGATATATAGGCTGTCGCCGTTATATAAGTTGCGCCAGCCATTCCTGCAATTATCCGCCCCATTAATAATACCCAATAGGTTTGGGCCATGGCCATAATAATGTAATCGATCGCCAAAGTAGCTAATGCGACAATTAATATTGGCCTACGTCCGTAAGCGTCTGAAAGGCTGCCAACGACTGGACCAAATACGAACATTGCTGCAGCGTAGGCAGACATCATTACCCCGCCCCATAATGCTCCCTCCGCTGCGCTGCCAGAACCCACACGATCCATTAGGTCAGGCATGATTGGAAAGACTATTCCAACGCCGATGGCATCAATCATCAAAGTGGTTAAAATGAAAAGAAAAGGACCAGTTAGCTTCATTCTATTAACCGATATATTAGTTCTACTTCACAAGAGACGCTGCGCAGCAATAGAACTAACCGCAAAAAAACAACAGATAAAAAAAATTTAGCTGGGGTAACTTGCCCACAACCTCAATCCTCACTCCCCATTTTGCAAGGCCAGAATCGGTAGCCTTGGATCATGCGCCGCGCGCCCGCACATCGCTGTATTTCTCAGCAAGCGCGCTCAGGCAACGCAAGCGTAATTTACCCCTATCCACCGCTATCGACCACTCTGGCCCGCTAACGGCGCAACAGGGGTCGGGTGTAGGGTTATGTTGGCTGTGAGGGGTTGCACGAACACCATCTCTATTCACGTACCAATTTCAAGCTAAACCGTACCGCTGCTCTCGCCGAGTGGCGTCAATTATTGAGCGCATAGATTTAGGCTGTGCGAGCAATCCGATGCGAGTTCTTATTTGTCTGACTGCATCATGAAAGGGCTTAGAGTTAGTAACTCTAAGCCCTTATTATTTATTTACAGGGGTAAAGATTCCACTCTGCTTTGCCCTCTACATCAGATTCGTAAGTGAACATGTAATACTTACCATTCAGTGCAGATAACGCTTCAGATGTAGTTTCAAATATAGCGCCGCCTCTAAACGATACGCCACCAGCTTCCGTCATGTTTCCAACACCATCACACTTATATGTGGCAACACCTTCTGCACAAAATATGACTCCAGCATGAGCATGGCCTAACCAAGAACCATCAGGTTTCATGTGAGCGGTAAATGATGCTTGTGTTTGAACATCATGGCCTAGCAGTTTCCCGCCACCAACAGTGTTTGTTTCCATAGCAGGTAATCCATATTGCCCAGAGTCTATCGGCTTACTGGTTTCCTGAAGGGTCATTGATCCGGCTTTATCACCAAGCATTTTTTCTCCAATTTGGTTAATGTCTTTAAACCCTGCTTTGAGTTTACATACATCATAAGCCGCTAAGCTTTATTAAATCTAGTTCTAATGTTACATTGGTTTGAGGCGAATGCTGCAGCCAAGGCCCGTTTTCTCCTGTTGGTCAGTCTGGTCCGCTAAACGCGCAACAGGGGCTGGGTGTGGGGTTATGTGGGAATCAATATTAAGCTGATCAAACTGTTTTCTTTATTATTAGTTGTCACTTGATTTGAAAATTCTAGCCAGTGTTCTTACGCATTTGGCCAATTAAAGTTGTTGAATAGATCAAGAGTGCTGCCCAAATCATAGGGAAAGCAATCATACGGGCATGACCAAAAGGCTCATCAAACACAAATACCGCACAAAGAAAAATCATTGTTGGAGCAATATATTGTAAAATTGCGATTGATGTTAAGCGCAACCGTTTTGCTCCATTTGCATATAGCATCAAGGGGATAGCTGTAACGGCCCCACAGCCTATCAATAGCCAGGTGTCATACCAACTTAAGATGATGAAATGACTCTTTTGATTTATTAATAACCAAGTGACAAATGCCATGGCGGGCAGCAGTAGTATTAAAACTTCAAGCAAAAATCCTTGATTTGGTCCTACTGGTAGCTGCTTCTTGCACAAAGCATAGAAGCCCCAACTCACAAATAGTCCGATGGCGACCCATGGAACTTTTCCTGCGGACACCGTTAATACAATAACTGCTGCGATCGCCAGAACGATGGCAAACATTTGCAAACGGCTTGGCCGCTCGCCCAAAAATACAGCGCCGAGTGCAATACTGAAGAGTGGATTGATGTAATAGCCTAAAGCGGCATCGAGAGTGTGGCCAGAACTAATAGCCCAGACATATATACCCCAATTAAGTGATATAAGGGCCGCTGTAAGCACTCCCATGGCCAGCATGCGAGGATTAAGTAATGCTGCCCGTAGGTCCGCAGTTCGACCCATACTAACCAAAATTAAGCCTGCAATTGGCACAGACCAAATGACCCGATGCGCCACAATTTCGGCTGCGGGAATATGATCCAACAACTTCATGTAGAGAGGCAAAAATCCCCAAAGAACATAGGCGGAAACGGCAAAGGCAAGACCGGCTGGAGTATCTCTATTTTCGGAAATTTCCATGTCAACACAAACGCTACAAATTGATGCTCTGGTCAAGTCCAATTATCTTGGATAATTTCCAGTCAAATTTTGAATAGCCACAAATCAATATCGATCCCTTCATGAAGTCATTCAACCAAGAAGAGACACTAACAAATTATGTATTTAACTCGAACTAGATAATTAGGTTGAGGATAATTGCACTTACCCCCGTTCCCCGCTTTCGGCCACTCTTGTCCGCTAAAGGCGCAACAGATTCTGGGTGTGGGGTGCTTCAGGAGCGGCTATCTGCATCACGTACCAATTTCAATTTAAACCCACCAATTAGGCTTTGGTTGGATGGTTTTTTCAATATGTATTTTTCTTAAAGTATTGATAAAATCATCCATCGTCGCCTTATCGCTTGAGTAACGGTTCACTGTTTCAACGATATCTTGAGATGGATTTCTAAATTCCTGCGTCCATGCTGCCAAATTCCAAAGTATTGGCACAAACGAGATGCCTGCTTCAGTCAAATAATACAGTTTTTTTTGAATGTGTTCTTCTGATCGCTCGACATGCAATAAATTCAGATGCAACATTTGTTTCAACCGAGACGACAGGGAACCAGATGAAATTCCCTCCTGATTACTATTGAGCATATGGTTGAAAGTTCGCCTATCGAATAATGCTATATCCCGAATGATTAAGGGTATCCATTTGTCTCCCAATAAAAAAGAGGCGAGACCAATAGGGCACATTTTTTCTTCTATATATCTTCCATCAAGCATTGTTATTATCAGTCTCCCAAATCCACTCTAAAATTTATTTTGCATTTTAAAAAAACCCAGTCAACCTGAAGGCTCTGCCAGACAAAACCAGTTGAGACGAGCAGGGTGACTTTGCAAGCTTGCCTAATGACAAGGCACTCCCCATTTTGCTACATAAAACCTGGCCCGGGGTTCCTGAACCATCTTGCCTGGACCCGTGGACCGGGAACCAAGAGCCGAAGGCACTATCGGACAATAGAGCGCGCTCCTACGTTCCCACCTTCAGTGTTGCCTGGGCTCAGTTGGTGTTGGATGGTTTTGCTCGGGCTGTGGTCCGTGGCCCAACGGCAGGGGGTTACGGTGCCCAATCGCTACAGCTAAGCCGAAGGGTGCAGGACCATGGACCCCGGATTATGGGTCCCGTGCCTTGGATGCTGGCCCTTTAGTTTCCACCAATTGGTTTAAACCCTCCGTCTTCCAGACGGACAAGGAAAATCAAAAGTGCGCCGGAGGCGCTCATTCAAAAAGAATAGTTTCAACTGTTCCTGTTGATCCCACCAGTTTTAGCTGGTGGTGGTTCAGTGTTAGCGGCGTAGATTCATCTGGAATTAGTTTTGTTTAGGAACGCCATCTCTTTTCACGCACCAATTTCAAGCTTAACCGTGCCGCTGCTCTCGCTGAGTGGCGTCAATTATTGAGCGCATAGATTTAGGCTGTGCTAACAATCTGATGCAAGTTTTCATTTGTCTGACAACGCCCAGCCGTGCCGTGCACCGCATCAAAAGGCCCGACACATGACCGTAACCTGCAAACATCAAAGGCACTCAAATTAACCCTTGCATAAAGAGAGCCGTCCACACATGACAGTGCCAAATTGAAGGATACATTAATGGCTCATTCTAGCGCTTATCCTGACAACCCCCATTACATCACACGTAACGGTTGGCTACGTGCTGCAGTTCTTGGTGCAAATGATGGGATTGTGTCAGTGTCTGCTCTTTTGGTTGGTGTTGCTGCAGCTGAGCCTGATCCGCGTGTGGTTTTAGTTGCTGGTGTCGCTGGCTTAGTTGCGGGAGCTATGTCGATGGCGGCGGGCGAATACGTTTCTGTATCGTCCCAATCCGACACCGAACAGGCCGATATAAAACGTGAGGAAATGGCGCTGCGTGATATGCCTGAAGCTAAATTTGAGGAATTGGTTGAAATTTACCGTTCCCGAGGTCTAAGTCCTGAAACAGCACGCACGGTTGCCCATGAACTTTCTGAAAAAGATGCTCTTGCTGCTCATGTACGTGACGAATTAGGACTGTCAGATATTCATATTGCTAATCCTCTTCAGGCTGCAATAACCTCGGGCTTGACCTTTAGCGTTGCAGCAGCAATTCCAGTTATTGCAGCATTTTTTGCACCATCCGCTCTGATTGCGCCTACAGTATTGGTGGTTACTGTCGCGGCACTTGCGGTGCTTGGGGCGCTTGGCGCCAAAGCCGGTGGTGCGCCGTTATTACCTGCGACATTGAGGGTTGTTGGCTGGGGGGTAACCGCGATGGCAGTAACTGCCGTGATCGGCTGGGTATTTGGCGTGATCGTTTGAATTGTTAGTCGTGTTCTAAAATTAGCCCCTACCGACTTCTTGCGGCCACTCTGGTCTGCTAAAGGCGCAACAGGGGCTGGGTGTGGGGTTAGGTTGGGGTGTGGTGGCAAGACTGTGTTGAACGCAGCGAATAGGCTTTTAGGCGGCTAAAAGTTATTTTTTATAACATTTCTGAAGATGACCTTAACGGTGAATCTTCTAGTAGTGCTACCAATACCCCACCATTTTTTAACGGTGGGGTATTAGCCATCAGCACTTAACAGAACTTAATTGCTCAAATTCACATAAACCTCAGATTAAGGTTGAGTGGCAATTGCCTCTTCGATGAGCGCAGCAATTTTGATTTTGCCCTTGCCACGCACCCCAGCATCCAGAATGTCCTGTGCGTTGCTTACATCATTTCCAACTACAATTAAGGCTACCATTCCCATGGTTTGGTGTGGTTGGCATACCACAGCAGTCAGACCTGCCTCGGTCACCAAATACTCAATCTCTTTATTCATTTTACCTTTGAATTTTTTTTGATCGTCAGGCAACGCATTTTTCACCGATTGTGCATTGTGGGATTTGTCGGTTGGAACAAACTTGATCACATCTCCAAGCTCAGCACGGATCAATTCTTGGCTAAACACCATTTTATCACCAGCTTCGTTTACATTCAGCATCTGAATTTCGATAGTTTCAGCAAAGGCAGCAGCTGAGGATACAACGATGAGTGCTGCTGACAACAATAGTTTACGCATTTTGACTTCTCCAAATGTTATGTCTTTACGTTTAACTAAGTTAATAGGTTGCTATTACCACTCGCTGTTCGACTAGGGCGACAGTTTGGCACATGAGCGAAGAAAAAAAGGTTGGTCGTTAATGCGTCTGAAAGTATCGCAGGTTCAAGAGGTGCCATTATTCACGCCATGTTGAATAGGCGCGTTGCGCAGTTTCACCAAATCGTCCTGTTGCAAAGTCAGCCGAACGCCAAGTGTGCCACTTTCTTGATGAATGGGAAATTTGCGCAAGAAGATGTCGGCACCTTGGATATTGTCGAATGTTGCACACAAATGTGCAATTTGACTTATGAGCCATTCTTGCGTCTCGCGATGACCTGTTTTGGCGAGTGTCCGAATATCGACGATCAAAGGATCATAGTCAAAAACATGGACCATTCCATCGCTTGGGATCAAAACCTTTGTGGGCGCAATGGATAAAATGAGATCAAGTAAATGATGATCCGGCATAAGGTTATCAGGGCCATAGGTTCCAATGTCCGTCGGCAAGATCATATCGCGTAGTTCGATCGTGCTGGTCAGTGTCATATCTGGTCTTGCTCCACGCTGTGGTTGTTGCACATTTAAGTAGGTAGCTGCAATTGGGTGCTTGGCAACATGCGGACGCCATTAATGAATGCATCCGGTATTACTTAGAAAGAACAGTAGTTGAAAACTCCAGAAAGGAGAGTGAATATATTTGACAGCCGCTGCCTTCCCGAACGGCCCTATTATAATTTTGATAGCTTCTTGGCTTCGGCTGAGCGGTATTTAAGCCAGAGTTTCAGGGTAAAACTATTGGAGTAGTATTGATTGATGTCGCGCATCGCAGTCGGTCGCGAGGCAAAGGCGGTTAACGAGAAAACCAACATGTCCGCATCCTTTAAAGATGTGCGTTTGGGCATGTTATCCCCCTGTTCTGTCCGTATGTAGCTTGCCGCGCCATTTCAATGATTGTTTGTTCAAAGCGACTAGATCAGCCTTTCCTGCGATTATATCGTTGCATAGATCCACGGCTTGCAAAGCCTGTTTGCGGCTCAGGTGTTTATAAGCAGGGCGTGGCAGATGATCGTACCAGACGCCTTCACACACCGTGTCCAATACTATGCGTTGAAAACAGTGATCGTTGCGCACGGGCCAGTTTTTGTGCGTTGTGCATGCAAGCTGCGGCATCGTCTCTTTTGTCATTACACTGTAACGTGACACGAGGTCGGCGGTTCGCAGTTCAGCATCTGTCATTACAACCTCCTTGGTTACCCGTAGACGTAGTGCGCAGAAACGCTTGGTAAATTCTTGATTGTCGCAGGGGGTAGACCTCGACGCTGGATTATTTGCCACTATCTAGTAAATCATGAGACCTTCTGACTCCCGTCCTTTGGTGCGAATTCTCTCGCTTGCATTTAATGTTTTCCGTGCGCCCACTGGGGCGTTTCGCATATCGATCGCCTTGCTTTATGGCGTTGTGTGCCATGTGATATTCACAGCTGCGGTATTGGCGATGATCGCCGGGATGTTCTTTGGTATGTCGGAGAGCCTTGGCCGCATTCCAACACCTTGGTCAATCCTTGCTAACGCTAGCCTTATTTTGCAGTTTCCTCTGACGCATTCGCTACTGCTATCTCAGCGGGGCGGTCGCGTGTTGGCAAAATTGGCCCCGACCGCGTTCGCACCGACCCTTGCCACAAAGACCTATGCGATCATTGCGTCTGCCCAACTGCTTATGCTGTTTGCGCTATGGACTCCAAGCGGCATCATCTGGTGGCAGGCTGAGGGCTTCGTTTTTGTTGTTGTCTGCTGCTTATACATACTTTCATGGTTGTTGTTGATTTGGGCCAGCTACGATTCTGGTGCCGAAGTACAATCGGGCGCTTTGGGGTGGTTGTCCCATGCCCAAAATATTAAACCCGTATTTCCGGATACGCCAACGCAGGGTTTGTTCAGCATCATCCGTCAGCCGATCTATGTAGCCTTTGCGCTTACAACTTGGACGGTTCCCATCTGAACACCTGACCAGTTGTGTCTTGCACTGGCGTTGACGGCTTATTGTCTGTTTGCGCCGCGCTTAAAAGAACGCCGTTTTGCAAAAAGCTACGGGGTACGGTTTGAACAATATCAGTGTGAAGTCCCTTATGCGGTGCCACGTATATCGCGCTCAAAAGGCAGATCCTAAGTTATGAAAACAAAAGACCTTATCGCTGATCTGGCCACACGCTTTGAAAGACCAGGTTTTACGCCCACCCGTGCGGCAGGTCTGGCGCGGCTGACCACCTTTGCAGGCCACGCCGGCGAACTTTACGATCGTTGCCGCAACTATGATCTTAGCGCCGAGCAACGGACGAATGTATCGGTGCTGTCACCATGGATTAGGCATCGTCTAATCACGGAAGCCGAAGTTTTGGACGTCATTTTGGGGACTCATACTTTTCAAGCAGCTGAACGGTTCGTGCATGAAGTTTTTTGGCGGGCATACTTCAAAGGTTGGCTGGAACAGCATCCGGGCGTCTGGCATGCCTATCAATTTGGTCTGCGCAGGCAGATCAAAAGTGTAAGTAAAGATCGTCGTTTGGCAGCTAATTATGCGCAGGCGATGGCAGGACAGACTGGCATCGATTGCTTTGACGCATGGGCTGATGAACTGATGCGCACTGGTTATCTCCATAACCACGCCCGTATGTGGTTTGCATCTATCTGGATTTTCACGTTGCGGTTGCCATGGGAGCTTGGCGCAGACTTTTTCTTGCGTCATCTTATGGACGGCGATCCGGCGTCTAACACATTGGGGTGGCGGTGGGTCGCTGGTATCCAAACAAAAGGGCGGCCCTATATCGCTGGGGCTGCAAATATCTCAAAGTTTACTAATCGGAAATTTTGTCCAGTGCATCAATTGGCAACAAAAGTGGATCCTAAAATTGATCCAGTTAACCATTTGCGAAGGCCTATGACAGACGCAACGCAAGCTAAAGACATTCCATCGGACTTTCTACTTTTGGTGACAGAAGACGATATGCAAATCACAGACCTGCTACCGCATTCTCCCATTGCAACCATAGGTGCGCTCGCGACTGAAGGCAGGTCACCGAACCCTCTCGGAGAGATCGCGCAACACTTTGCAGCAACTGCGATGAGCGATGCCTGTGGTGATCATCCCATAATCAGCCATTGTGCGTGGTCAGATGACATCATCCGAGCCTGCGCGCGTCATCAAACAAAAACAGTTGTCACAGGCTATGCGCCCGTGGGGCCGGTCGCAACAGCCCTTGAAAACGCGCGGTCTGATCTAACGGCAGCCGATATTCGCGTCTTATCGGTGCGACGCAACTTCGATACAGTGGCTTGGCCTCACGCAACCAAGGGCTTTTTTGCTATGAAAAAGGCCATTCCTAAAATTTTAGAAACACTGAATTTTAAACTTTAATAATCTGCAGCTGCCATAAATTTGAGCGAAAGGCGTGTTTAAGTTTTCGTACTGAACCCAGCCGTCATTCACCCCTCTCGGCCATAGTGGTCCGCTAAAGGCGCAATAGGGGCTGGGTGTGGGGTTAGGTTGGCGGTGTGGGCCTGCAGGAACGCCATCTCTATTCACGCACTAATTTCAAGCTGAACCGTGCCGCTGCTCTCGCCGAGTGGCGTCAATTATTGAGCGCATAGATTTAGGCTATGCCAGCAATCCGATGCGAGTTCTCATTAGTTTGACAGCACCTGTGCGTCTGTTGCGCATGACTTTTCTATAGACTTATCTGGTAAACATATGCCCACTAAGGGCGATCAAAAGTACGGACGGAACGGACGCACAGGCGCATTTTTTGGGCTGCGCATCGTTAATTCTACTAGAGTGGAGAAGAAAATGGTTGGCGATTTTGTAATTGGCGAAAAGGGTGCATTTTCAGATTGCGCACAAGAATCATTCACACTGCCGTCACGCTATTACACCGATCCGAGTATCCATGATCAGGAAATGAGCGCGATTTTTCAATGTTCTTGGCTATATGTGGGTCACGTGTCCGACTTGCCTGACGTTGGCAGCTACTTGACCGAAGAAGTGGCAGGACAACCCATCTTGATTGTGCGGTCACAGGATAATACGCTGCGTGCCTTTTTCAACGTATGCCAACATCGTGGCCATACCCTTTTGACCGGACGCGGCCAACTCAAGGGTCGAATAGTCTGCCCGTATCACGCTTGGTGTTACGGACTCAACGGGGCTTTGCTCTCGGCGCGCATGACACGTGATATTCCCAATTTCGACCTAGCAGAGTTTCCTCTCAAACCCGTGCAGCTTGCCATAGCTGCCGGGTTGTTATTTGTTAATTTCGACCCAGCGGCCTCCCCAGCGGACGGCGACCTGCTCGATTTTGAGGAGACAATTATCGGCCACATACCGGAGATGTCAAAATATGTGGCTAAACATCGGTTCGATTTTGACATTGCTGCAAACTGGAAAGTGGTTGTTGACAATTTTTCTGAGGGTTACCACATTCCGATTGCCCACCCGACCCTCTCCACGCTTTATAACGAGAAAGGTGGATCGTCACGAATTGGTAAGTATTTTGGATGCTACCAAAAAACCGCTCGGGCCGGATTTGAAAAACTTAGCACGAAAGGCGGTGAGCCATACGTCACCTGGTTTCTTTGGCCCAATCTTTGTCTGCTCAGCCTCCCAGGGAGCCCCCAATTAATCGTACTTCGCATATCTCCCAATGGTCCTAGACGTTCGCTTGAGCACGCGGATATCTACAGCCCAATTGACGCGGACAGTCCAAATCTTGAAGTGATCAAAACGTTGTTCGCCGAAATGTTCAATCAGGAGGATATCGCCTTGGTAGAAAGCGTCCAACGAGGCCTTGAAAGCCTTGGATATGATCAGGGTCGGTATGTTGCTGACCCAGCTGAATCCTGGTTCACAGAGTCTGGACTTCACCGCTTTCATAGCCAAATAATAGAAGCTCTCGACCGTTAAGGTTGGTCGAACACGCGATCCTTGCCTCGGCTCAGCCTAAATCTATGCGCTCAATAATTGACGCCACTCGGCGAGAGCAGCAAAGCACGATTGGTTAGCGCATACAGGCGAAGACAAGACACGATGACATGAAGCTGGAGGCGTTCAGTAGCCGCATGCGTCGCATTCTAGAGATGGAAATGCCTATGGATGCTAAAACTCGTGAACTGCAGCCACGTCTGTTGGAGCTGGCGCCTGACGCACGCGAACTTGTTGCCGCATCAATTTCAAGCTAAAGCGTACCGTTGCTCTCGCTGAGTGGCGTCAATTATTGAGCGCATAGATTTAGCCTGTGCTAGCAATCAGGTGGGTGTTCCTATTTGTTGGACAGCTCTATTTATTTTATTTGACAACAAAAACTTCGCTTGGTTCACTGTTCGGAAAGTAAATTAGGTGTTTGGACAATATAATGAAGGCTTT
>Ga0209712_10003893_pt1 | contig 12035 bp, 12 predicted proteins | sample ArcOceMetagenome_FD_187443 | JGI IMG/M metagenome (GOLD analysis project Ga0209712, IMG submission 187443) | Marine eukaryotic phytoplankton communities from Arctic Ocean - Arctic Ocean - Greenland ARC118M Metagenome (SPAdes) (version 2) | ecosystem: Environmental > Aquatic > Marine > Oceanic...
TATTTTTCTAAACATATACCACTGGTGATAGTCTAGCTTACACTTCATCCTTTTTCACGGAGAGTAGAAGAATCCACACTTCAAGGCGAAATTCACCCTGCTTAAATTCAAATCTGACCCTGACGACGACCGAAAGGTAGCTCTCATCTTTGAAGGCATCAGACATCGCACCCGTACATTCCGTAGCCGAGAAGATATGGAGGACCAAGTCGTCAATTTCTACGATAACATTGAACCATTGTTTAAATTTGTGGACAAGAAGCATGTCGATTATAGAAAACTTGTCCAGGTCGTTCACAGTGTGTTGGAATTGGTCCATCAAGCAGTTGGCAGTCCTGCTAGTTCTTTTGATAAAGGATCGCTCTTTAATCGAGAAGTCTCTCCTGACCTCGATATAAATGTTGGACTTGCTGTAGCGCAATATGCATATTCTAGTGTTGGCATCGGTCACCAAGAACAAGACAAAATTTCTCCAAGTTTGAGGGCAATTTCAAACAACTTTGGAAATGGTAATACTCCTGCGGAAGAAGAAGATGGCAGCGATGAAGACGAAGATGATGGAATTCGAATCGAAAGTAGTACACCTGTCAATCCTACTCTCTTTTCCTCAGCCTCTGCCAAGCACAAAATTGCCAAGTCCTCGACTGAAGGACCTGCTAAAGCGGTTAAGGTTGACTCAGTTTTCGAAGTCTATAAAGATGTATGGGGGGACAGGACTTATGATGTGGATCCCCCCGGTCGCCCACCCGATTGGGAGAAAGGGTACTGCTGCAACTGGCTTCGCTATGAGCACTTTAATCAAGATAAAACGAAAGCTTGGGCTCATTCTATCCTTTGGTGCAGTTCCTGGATACTTCATCGTCACATGTGGAGTCAAGAGTTCACCATATCTGCTATTTGCAGACATTTGCCTTCACTTGACTGGCACGGAAACCAGAGGAATTAATGGCAGGGAACTGTATGAGATCCATCTGAAAGAATTGGGTAGTGAACCTTACGCGACTTACTTCAATGAAGTAAATGATAATTGTTTACACACCACCTCATGAGGTATTACGACAATACACTGAAGGTAATGAAGATAAAACTTTCTAAGGATCGTGCCACCAAAGCCCTCAAAGATGTACTACCTTACATCAATGGGAAGCATAACAAGAAAGTAAACTGGCCTGCATACCAGCGCAAGCTTTGTAATGTAATGTAAATCCAGATGGCAGCGAACGTGCCAAACACATTGGATGTACGTTCGATGATCCTGACGAGAACAACTTAAAAACCATTAAAGCATTGAAAGCAGGAACCCCGCTCCCCCTGTTTTTGTATTTCTACCAGAGAGAAACATTGGTAAGATTGGGCTATGGTTGGCACTTGGCACATTTCCCTTCCAACGATGACGGCGATGAACCAGAGATCTACAATGGTATTACAAATTAGGGCAACGAAAACGACGAAGCGAAGGACTCGTTCATAAGAGGAACATTTTTGCAACTAAATCCTTTTCGACCTCCGCCAAGTCTTCGTTAGTACCAAAGCCGAAGAAGTCTGGCACCTCTTCAAAACGCAAACTTGCCAAGTCCTCGCTAGATCCCAACCCTAAGAGGTCTGACGCCGGCAAAAAGAAAATTTCAAATGCGATTGACCGTCGAGAAAAGGCCGAGATGGGCATTCAACTAGAGGGGATCCCGAAAGAAGTCAAGGTGACTTTAACAGAGTAGGGCTTGCTCAATGTCCGATTAGGAACGAATGGGAAAAGGAGTTTAACAAGGTATGAGCACTAAATATACAATGTTATATGTTGCATGGAGGTGAGCTCATTGTCTTTTCTTTGTCAGTGGAATACTGGAGGCAGGAACGGGGAGATTTGTAGAGATTGGTATATTGGTATGGCCAAGATCATGATGAAGATGCTCCGCAGTTGTGTTTAGCAGATGCCAACGACATTCAATCACTCAATAACAGCAACGGGCTAGACACACCTTTACCCTATGGAAATGATCTGCACATGTTGGCCTACAAACAGGCACTCCAAGGCATGTTATTGGATCCTAAAAACAGGATATCTTGGGTTCGCAAGATTGAGGAGGAAAAGAAGAAGCAGCTATCCACTATCCCAACAATGAACCGGCTTGGTTTCCACCAACTTGGTTTTGAAAAGGTTGGTAATCGCTTCTTTCCTGTTATTCAGTTGTCTCCTTTTGAGGTGAATAAAGAAGTACGAGTCAAATATTTCAATTTGCTGAAAGTAAGAACACGCAGTCAAAATATTTTTGTTTAGAATTCCCCGTGGATCTCTCACACTATCGCTGCTCCGCCTCTCTCCTACTAGAAATGTTCCAGCAAGAATGAAATGAGGATGATTGTCTTCCTCTATGGCACCAAACACAAGGACAGTAAACACGCTTTTCAATTCCTTCCTGAGTCACATTTCATCCACTTTAACAGTCCTGACGCCGAGAAATACAGTGTGGTTTCTAAGACGACAAGAGAAAAGATTTTTGACGAATCACAAGCATTGAGCAAGGACGAAGAATTGGTTGTACATGGAATCTATCAAATGTTGAAGGAATCGAAGTTGAAGGAATCTGAAAGAGGAGCCCACCTCCTCACCTCCGACGACACACACATTATGGACAGTTATTCTAGGTTCTGCAGGATGTCAAATACAGTGCCTTAGCGAGTGAGAAAACGAAAGGCTGTGCCCATGAGGTAGTCTACAGAGAAAAAAAGAGAATACTATAATCAACACCATCAAAACAGGCAGAATATTAAAGTTAGTCAATTGTTGAATAAATCCAGATCATGGCGAAAAGAGATACAACCATAAAAATACGTTACATCTGTTTCTACTTAATCCCTTGGCACTGATTTCATCAACCTCTGATACAATCTACTTGCATCTAGAATCTGATCTTTTACTACAGGTTAAATAAGTCCAAGCATTGGCAATGACAACTTCTGCACTGATTCGAAAAAGGAATTGCCATCACTATCTGCCACCAGCAGAACATGCAGCGGTTGTCAAAAATATTGTCAAATTAAAATACGAGTATTTTCATTAGTTTTGAATGGCTCTGCTATCCTTATCATTATGACCGAGTTGAATTTTGCAGCGGATATATGCGTAACCGATGGTGATGCTTTTCGATGGTGTTTTCTTTGACAACCCAAGTTATGTAATCTTTGAGTTATTATTATTTACAACCCAAAATCGGTTCTGCACTTACGGTATGCGAGGTTCGACGTTACCTTTAATTCTCTGCAGCATCCACCATGCCTGGCATTTTGATCGATCCACTTTCATCTGGCAAGAGCACATCCTAGATGAGCACATCCAATGCAACACTCTGAATTCACGGGAGATGTATATGGACCATAATTTGTACACCACGGAGTAGTTCTGAGACAGGAATTACAACGAAGTTTAGAATGTGCAGGTGTCGCTTCCTACTAGAATACTAGCCAGTCTAAATTAATAATCATTGAGTTTTTCGTTTGTTCGCTCTGCGTACCAAACAGTTATGCTATTCAATTAAACTCCAAATATTGCAGTTTATAGATCTTCGAACTTGGGATGACGGATTATCAAGAGCCTGCCAAATGTTTCAAAGCGGTGTTCTTGTATGCTTTGTTTTCAAAAATGCACAATCCCGTTATCTGTGTAATGAGCCAATGTCAACAAAAATTGAAGTGCCAACAGGTTTGGAGGTGCATTTTCTACTTTGTCCATTTTAAAGTGTGACCAAAAGTAACGACGGTACAATGGTTCCAATGTGAGTAATGATCTGTTGGTGAAAAGAACGTAAAGATGGATGGGATTGCTGAAAACGAGTTGAATAGAAGCATGCAGCATTCTTCACCACATACCGAAGAAAGGCTTTGATTGTACGGTAAAGTTTAACCAACGCTGCTAGCAACAGAGAGATCAATTGGTCGACGATTTCCAATTTGGTCAGATTACTCTCGTCACCAGAAACCAATTCCTCCAAAACTCGTTCAAGTCCAGCACAATTGCCAATGCTAGAATTTCAAGTTTCTCTTGTCCGAGGGCCTTTACTGAAACACAACACAAACACAAAAAGGCCCACTTTCCGAGCTTGCGGTTCTGGAGCTTCGCATTTGTAATGAGGATAAGACGATTGGAAGAATTCCGTCATAAAAAATGCTTTTAGGATGAACCCCAGTGGATTTAGCTAGTCATGATCCATATCGACCGTCTTGCGAAAACTAAAAGAAGTCATCTCCTTCTCAAAGAATTTTATAAAATGTGCACCAAATTAGATCCGTTATTTGGGTTCGGCATAACCGTTATCTCACTCATTTCATCTGAAATAAGCCGTTGAAAAGGAGGGCGGGGTGGATAATTTGGCCAGAACCAAATTTTAGTTCACCCCACATCGAAAATTTGGGGTTACCGATGAATTTGGTTGGTTGGTTGGTCGTGTCATGTTTGTGTGCTATGTTGAATGTTGTGAGGACTGCATTCGCATGCGAGCATGCGTGCGCATGAGAACAAGCAACAACCCGCAATAAAATATCAAATATCACCTGTCAAATCACATTGCAGTCAACTCTTCAAGAGTTATCAATGATTCTACATCTGAGAAATATGGCGTTGGCATCAGTGGCGCTGGCTTTCTTTCACACTGCCAGTGGGTTTACTCCTCGCTTCACATCTTCTTTCGTAGTTAATACATCAACACGTAGTATTACTGGCATATCCGCTGCCAGTACTCTAACCACCATTCAACGCTGCGCTTTAAATCGTCAGAGAGAATGCAGAGGAATTCGACCATTTTCGCATCTCTTTTCTACTTCATCTTCAACTACTGACGAGGCAGCCGCTGGAGAAAATGAAAAAACCATTCCCATGACACTATTGGGCGGCTTTCTCGGAAGTGGAAAGACTAGCACACTCCAAAATCTCCTGACCAACAATGGTGGACTGAAAATAGGAATCATCGTGAATGATGTTGCATCCATTAACATTGATGCTAAGTTACTTGCAAACCCCAACATATCCTCGGGAGAAACCATTGAGTTGCAGGATGGTTGTGCATGCTGCTCTCTCGCTGACGAACTCCTCACCTCTGTCGAGAAATTGATGGAAGGAGGGAGAAAATTAGACGCCATTGTTGTGGAATTAAGTGGTGTTGCAGACCCAATTGCTGTTAGAAATAATTGGGAGCAGGCGGAATTTGACAATCATCCAGCTACTAAGCTGGGAGTCAAGTTGGATAAGGTCGTTACTTTAGTGGATTCTTCGACATTTGGTACAGATTGGATGACATGGGATACCGGTGGAGATAGAAAGGATTGGGGGGTCAATCCCGAAGATTGTGAGGCAAGGAAGATGGTGCCAGAGCTCTTGGCGGAACAGGTAGAATCTGCGGATATTTTGATTATCAACAAGATTGATTTAGCAGGCGAAGAGCAAGTGGCTATTGCAACTAGCTTGGCACAAGTGTTGAATGATAAAGCAGTGATTTATAAGACCAAGTTTGGAGAAGTGTCTGTAATGCAGATTTTGGAAGCTGACAAGGTTGATAAGGGGAAAGAATCAAAGGAAGACGATTGCAATGAGCCCGGATGTACCGATACAAGCCACAGCCATTCTCATGATCATGTAGAAGACTGTGCTGACACTAAATGTACGGATGCCACCCATGACCATTCGCATTCTAATGACCATGGCGAAGACTGTGCTGACACTAAATGCACTGATCCTACCCACGATCATTCTCATGACAATGACCATGGAGAACCTTGTGCTGACACTAAATGCACTGATCCTACCCACGATCATTCTCATGACAATGACCATGGAGAACCTTGTGCTGACACTGCATGCACTGATCCCACCCACAACCACGACCATTCTCATGATCATGGTACTTCTACAAAAAATCTTGGAATTTCCAACTTTGTCTACAAATCGGATAGACCTTTCAATGGTCCAAAATTAATTTCTGTATTGCAAAAGTGGCCAGTACCAATCAAGGAAGAACTCGACCTTAGTCTTCTCGCCGAAGCTGCCGAAGATGGATACAATATTGATGGAAATGACGAGAAGAGTCCTTTCGTCGGAGTCTTGAGATCCAAGGGATTTTGCTGGATGGCACCTTCGCAGTGGACTGGAGAAAACGAGGACGTTTGGAGACACAATACCAGCATGTATTGGAGTCATGCTGGGAAACACTTTGGCCTTTCAACGTCAGGAAAGTGGTGGGGTACTATCCCTAAGGACACCTTGAAGAAGTACTTCATTTTGAATTTAAAAGAGTACGAAAGGATAATACGCGAGGACTTCGTTTCAGAGGAATTTGGCGACCGTCGTCAAGAGATAGTATTTATTGGAGCCAATATTGATGAGAATGAAATCACCGAGGCTCTGAACGAATGTCTATGCACCGATAGCGAGATGGAGGGGTATAGAGCTGAGCTTCAGAATTTTGAAGAGAGTCAAAAAGCTAGGTACACCAAGTCCTGGAAGTAATAAGTATCTATTTACAAAATTACATTGGCGCTATTATTACGTATGATGACCAAGGAATATTGCTTGTTATTACTATTTCCTTGAAAATTCCTGGGCGGTGGCATACCAAAGCATATCTGTCAATCTATTTTCAGCTTTGTTGTATACACATGTCCATCCAATGGATCTGTTTTTCTCTTGCACATTGGAGATAACTTTCCGGATTGCTGATACTTTGACAGCCGTTTTTCTCTCTCCCATTCATTGGAAGCAAGAGGGATGAAGTTACACAGGTCGCTTGTTATATTCCCTTGGGCGTACATGCGCAATGACATACTCGAGTGTTTCTGGATTGCAGCTATTTTTAGCTCTGTTATGTTTGTCCCATGGACAGCTATTCTCTCTTGCCCATTGGAGGATGGCAAGATGCCCACTTTTATCTGCATCCTCGCAAATATATTTGTTCCATTGACAACCATTATTTCTCGCCCACTTAAGGATGGAGAGATTCCCACCTTCAGCCGCAGATGAGCAAGTCCATTTGTCCCTCGTCTCATGGGCAATCCTGCTTGCATTGCTCGCTTGCTTGTAAAGTTGCTCCAGTTTTGAAGTTTTAGTTTAATGACCAAAATGCGCGCGACAGAACAAGCTCACTCAAAATGGCGCGAAAGACGCGTGGAACAGAATTTTGAGCAATTCCGGATGCCGTCATTTTTCTGATTTCCTCTCCGACCTCTTTTATTTTCTTGCAGGCAGTAGTGCGAGGGACAGACCGGCCCTACTAAAGTACAATGAACAGCGAACAGCAGACCAAGCAAGCAGACTGTCATTTTTCACAAAGCAGCAAACAGTACTTTATATTTACCGACACGATACACACAGTACCGTCGTTACAGGAACTAAATACAGCGCCGCCGCTTCCTATTCTACATTCGTCCAGAACCTGCCTGCAGCCACTCTTTCGAAATCAATTCAATCGAACCTACAATTCCAATTGTATAATAACAAAAGGAAAGGCCCAACAAAGACAAAGTCAAACTCAACCATAACTACCAAAGCAAATCAAAGCAAATCAAATCAAAACAATGACCTGCAACTACACTCGCCTCCTCTGGCTCCTCCAACTAATCTCCCTCATCACCTTCACAATCTCCGCAGACTTCTACGCTCTCCTCGGGATCTCCAAAAAAGCAACCCACAAGGAAATCAAAAAAGGCTACCGACAACAATCACTTCAGCACCACCCCGACAAAGGAGGCAATGCTGAAAAATTCTCAGAGATTGCCAGAGCCTACGAAGTCCTCAGTGACGAAACCCTCAGAGGGGTCTACGATAGACGTGGCGAAGAGGGGTTGAAGGAGCATGAGTCGCGTTCAGGCGGAGGTGGGGGTGGAGGAGGATTTGATCCCTTTGAGGACTTTTTTAATATGGGAGGAAGGAGGCAGAGGGATGATGGGGTCCGGAGGACAGATTCGGTGGAGATTCCCTTGAAGCTTTCCATGAAACAGTTTTATCTCGGAGAAACTTTGGATGTGGAGTATGTCCGTGAAGTGCTTTGTAAGAGGTGGGAGGATTGTGTCAGGCAGGATAATGAGTGTTCTGGTCCAGGGATCAAGACCGCCAGGCAGCAGATTGCTCCTGGATTCGTGCAGCAGGTTCAGATGAATGAGCCTCGTTGTATTTCAAGGGGAAAGAGTTGGAGGAATAATTGTAAGGCTTGTCCTCACAAGACTGAGACGGAGAAGATTGAGTTGACGATTGATGTGAGCAAGGGAATGAGGCCTGGTGAACGTGTTACTTTTGAAGGAGTTACGGATGAAAAGCCTGGATTTTCTGCGGGAGATTTGCACTTTGTTCTTTCAGAGATTCCTCATAAGGAATTCAAGAGGGATGGCGATCATTTATATTTGAATAGGGATATTGAATTGGTTGACGCTTTGGTGAGTACTTTCAACTTACTGTACTATATCATACATTGCGATAGAAAAATAGGATTGCATTGTGCGGCATACTGCACTCTTATTCCACATGCATTTGAACCTTTCATGACATCTTACACATTATCCTTTTTTCTGAAATCCTCTTGCAGACTGGTTTTTCCTTGGAACTGGCACACGTGGATGGCCACAAATTTACTATTGACGTTGACGGTGTGACTGAATGTGATCATGTAATGAGAGTGCCTGGCAAGGGAATGCCAAGAAGAAGTGGGCGCGGATTTGGAGATTTGTACATTACCTTCGAAGTTGACTTCCCTGACACACTCACTGAATCGCAAAAGGCTTCCATCCGTAAGATTCTGACTACAGGAAATGAAGAACTTTAGGCGCTTCCAAGCTACAATTGTATTTGCAATTTACGAGGGTAATATCTTGTAAATATTATCATATTGCGATTATAATTATTAGTATTAAAAGTCTATGTAGTACTTTGCCTCCAAAAGGAGAACAATATTGACCTATGATCTTGAAGAGGCTCACGACTGTATTAAGTAAATCTAACTAGTCTACGGTCTGAAGATTATCTCGTAAGAATCTTCAATCCATCTTCCTTTCCTTTTGCTTGTTCTTTTACCTGTTCATATCCCGCTAAACATGGTCATTCTTTCTTCATCATCATCATCATCATACAGCATCATCATTTTTGAATTTCATTATTTTGAGAAATGCTGTCAAAATTCAAAATATTCTTATAACCTATTTGAATATTGGATAGTCTTTGGAACTATGTTCAATGTTGTGGTATAAATAATATTCCGTGTCGGAGGGGGGGATGACGTTCCTCGTGGCAATCCATGCAAGCGTTTCAAACTTCAAGCTTTTGCGAGCTAGACTGTCCAATCTGAAATCCAAGCCAACAAAGAAGAAACATCCTCTCTTCTCACTTTCAAAGCCCCATTCATATCTACTACAATTATCAAAATGAAATTCTTCAGCGCTTTGATCTCATCCTCTATTCTTCTTGCATCTGCTGTCTCTGGCCAGGAAATTGTTCGTGGAGAGGATCCTCAAGCAGACGCAATCCGCGATATGCAAACTGGATTTTCTGGTCTTCAACAAGCAGCAAAGGATCCTGTCATGATGGCTCAAATGATGGAAGATCTCAAGGACCCTGAAATGATGGCTGAGGCACAAAAGATGATGAATAGCCCTGATTTTAAGAAACAAATGAAACAATTTGAGAAAAGCAAGGAATTCAAGCAAGCTTCTTCTAAGATGAAGCAAATGATGGACGATCCTCAGACTGCTGCAAGAATGCAGGCTCAGGCTGAACATATGGTAAGGATGCACTGCTCAATATTTTGATCGTGAGCAGGAATACGATGCAGCTTTTTATGTCACTATTTTTTAGAATAGAAGAAATCTAACAAAAAAATCTCTTAGGTTCAACGTGGACAAGATACAATGAAAAAGGAATCAATGAACACCATGGCCGATGCAATGCAGGCAATGAACGACCCAAAAGTTATGGCAGAGGCTCTAAAGATGATGAGGGACCCTGAATTTGCTCAGCAGATGCAAGCTATGCAGCATGATCCTACAATGAAGAAATACATGGCAGCAGTAAGTACACATTTTCGATCACAAGCTTACCACGAATGAAAATTTCTCAAACAATATTTCTGTTTTAATAGATGCAAGATATGATGGCAGATCCCAATGCAGCGGCTCAGATGGAAATGATGAAAAATGCTATGAAGGCCCAATTGTAACTTGGTTGAGTGTATAAACTTGTGAAAACTATATTCACGTAGATGATGATAATTTAAAGATTTATTTGAGTTATCAAGAGAAAAGATAATACGACTTAGATTGATCGCGCATAGCTGTCACTTCGCTCGCTCAATGTTCAATGTGCATGGGATCTTCAGGATCGAATAAATAACCCAAGTCAAGGCGGACCAGAAGCGAGAAGAGAATCACTCGGTCTCGATTATTTATAATAGTATAGCAGGTTGGAAATCTGCCATCACAGCTGTTAGCTGTTCTCCAAACTTTATTATTTTAAAATTATCAACATAAATTATGAAATTGTATTAAAGTTCTTCCCTTTTTTCCATGACAGTTTTTTCCTTTTCACGGTCTTCCCATCCTGCAGTAATCACTTCTCCTTCTATACCTGGTCCATACCACTTCACAGAATCTTTTAATGCACACCAAACATGTTCGCATTCCGGCTCCTTCATTGAAGTTCCAACCATAACCAGTTCTTCAAGGTCATCATCATAAGGTGGAGTTTTCAATTGATTCCAATGAGGAGGCACAGCATAGTGTGCTTCAATTTGTCTTTGACCTTGATCCCAATTATGCTTCGGATGGTAATGTACGAAGATACTAGAATACCACGACCCTTTAAATGTGTGAGGACGACCGTGAAAGCACTTGCTTGATTCGTAGAACAACATATCACCAGCTTCTAGAACAACTTCATTCGTATTGCCTTGAAAATCCTCAATGACAATGGGCCATGGTTCACTATCCTCACTATGATCAATGTGCAAGATACAAGAAATGACGTGTGTATTCGATTTGTCAACGTGCATCAAAAGTCTGGAGCTATTTTGATAAACGCGTAATCCATATGCAACCGAACCTTCCAATTCTACTCCACTCCATTCCTCATGCATTGGCTTGAGCTCATTCAGAGTCTTTTTATTAAGCTCGACATTTTCAATGAACAATGGCTTCGATCCCATTTCATTTTCTATCACGTCCACATCCTTCTCGAACGGTGCAGTTTCGAGGTTATCACGGAGCTTCTTTTGAAGCTCTTTCAAAAGTTCAGGAGGCGCCCTGGCGAGTCCCCAACTAACGGCACATGATAAGGATAGAGCTGGTTAGACACTGTCGAAATATATTCTGAACTATTCATTTTTGCATTACGTTCCGTGAAAGGTAGGTAAAAATGCACACTTACTTACCCGTTCTCAGTAAAGTTCTTAGCCGTCATAGCACTTGACATAGATTGCACCCAAGCGTTGTATCTAGCATTATTGTCTTCAATTCTCTCAATTTGCTCCCATCTTCTCTTGAATATCTTTTTCCATCCTTCAGTGTTAGGGACCAGTTCGGCAATTGGCCATTCGTATCCTCTTTCGTTATACTCGCGAAGCCTGTCTCCTTCACTCATGGCGCTAGTAACGGTGGGCATCGAAGCCGCAGAGAGGAGCGCAACAAAGATGACTTTAGCAGCAGCGAATTTCATGTTTATTCTGTGCTAGTAATTCAGAGTAATGAAATGCTGAAGATTGTATGCTTTTAAAATGCATAAATGACAATCGGCGATATAAAATATGCAGTATGCTTCGTAGAAGAGATGTTAGATGTGATGTTTAATGTTTTGTGCTCCCCCCCCGCCCCCGCCCTCTAGCTAGCTAGAGCAAGAATTCCGGGCAGGAGGAGGCATGCAGGCAAGTAAGTTGTTTAAAAAAAAGTGATGTCGATGATAAGAAAAAGAACTCTAAACTACTCCGATGATGAATCTCAAGGCAGTACAACTGGTCCTTTTGGCAGCCATTTCACACAGATCATCCTCCTTTTCAACATTCAACAAAAGACAGCTT